>Ga0134128_10004810_pt1 | contig 16450 bp, 16 predicted proteins | sample KB31754_FD_96462 | JGI IMG/M metagenome (GOLD analysis project Ga0134128, IMG submission 96462) | Terrestrial soil microbial communities with excess Nitrogen fertilizer from Kellogg Biological Station, Michigan, USA - KB3-175-4 | ecosystem: Environmental > Terrestrial > Soil > Unclassified ...
CGAGGAGGCGCTGAAATGGGCTGCCAAGATCGCCGTCGCCTGCCGCTGTCCGCAAGAGGTCCGCGTATTCCAGCCCGGCCCGGCCACCGGATGCTCTTGACGTTCCGCCGGCCGGGCTAGATCAGATCTTGGCGCGCATGACCCATCGCCACTTAGCGATCTTCCGAACCCGCGTGAAGCCGTATCGCGTGTACAGCTCCTCCGGTCCTGTATGCAGATAGGCGCCACGCTGCGGAGGCCGCTCCTCGGTCTGCTCCGGATAGGCCTCGACGACGCCGCCGCCGGCCCGCTTGATCTCGTCGAGTGCCGCCGCGACCGCCGCGTCGGCGACGCCCCTGCCGCGGTCCTTCGAGTTGGTGAAGATGCACCCGATCCGCCAGTCCGGCAGCTCGGCTAGGCCCTTTTCATACGCCTTAGGGTTCTTGATGGTAGCCACCTCGGCCGGTGGTCCGAACTGGCACCAGCCGACGCAGCGCTCACCGTCGTAGACGAGCACCTGGTGGACCGTGCCGCGTATCACATGCCCACGCTTCAGCTCCCGGTTTGCTTCGCGCCCGTGGCCCACGCCCTCGGGGTGGAATCCAATGCACCAGCAACCACCCCAGACGCCGTTATTAGCCTCGACGAGCGCAGCGAAGTCGTCCCAGGTCTCCGGCGTGAGCATCCGAGTCGTCAACGTCACCCCCATAGTGTGCCTCGGCCAGGCCGATCGCCGGTCAGGGGTGGCGGCTGGCCAGGACGCAGAACTCGTTCCCCTCCGGGTCGGCGAGGGTGACCCAGCTCTCTTCGCCGGTCTGGCCGACGTCGGCGTGCCGGGCACCTAGGTCGAGCAGGCGACGGACCTCTTCGTCCTGCTCCCTGTCGGTCGGGTTGACGTCGAGGTGGACCCGGTTCTTGACCGCCTTGGCCTCGGGCACTCGGGCGAATGTCAACGTCGGTGGCACTGGGCCTGGACGCTCCTTACCCTCAGGCACTTGAGGCGAGCCAATGGTGACTATTCCGTCGTCCTCGTCCTCCTCCCGCACCTCGTAGTCAAGGACCGCGCACCAGAACCGGGCCAGACCGCTGGGATCGGCACAGTCGATCGCCAGCTCGGTGAACTTACTGGTCATGTGAGGACCTCCCGGTCATCCCAGGTCATGTTGATCGTCCGGCCGAAGTTAACCCATCCGGCCTGACGAAACGCGTGGGCCATCGGGGCGTTGCCAAGATCTGTTGAGGCCCGGATCCGCACTACACCCTGGCCTGCGAGTATGCGTGTGCCCTCGGCGAGGATCTCATGGACATAGCCGTGTCCCCGGTGCGCGGGTAGGACGCCGATATAGGCGATGATCGGGTTGTCGTTGTGCGCGGGGATGACGAAGCCGACGGGCTCGCCGTCCGGCCCGTCCGCGATTCGCCACCATTCCCGGGGACTGTCGAAGCGCAGCAGATCGTCCTGGTACTGCTTGAGCGCCACCTCTTCAGGGGGCATCCGGGCCAGATCGGCCCGATCCTGGGCGTCCAGCGTGCCGTCGAGGACTGCTTTCAGCAGGGTGATGAACTGGCTTTGGTCATCAACCGGCCGGAAGGTCAGGCGACCGGTCGGCTCGGGGATGGGCGTGCCCGGACGCCACTCCAGGCGCAGCCGTTCGACAAATAGGCGCCCGCCCGTCTGCTCGATGGCCGCCATGCGATCCTTGACGACTCGTCGTTGGGCGCTGTGATCGCGCCAGTCCGGCGGGACGAAGCGGCTGTACTGGGGCACGGGATCGCCGGCGGGGATAACTTCCGCCGCCGCCTTGACGAGAAGACCCGCGGCGGTGTCGAGACCCTGGGTGGTCCCGATGCGGTCATCGATGTCGAAAATGTCGAGGACCTCAGGATCGCCGCTCCCCAGGAAGGTCCACCAGGCGGCGCGGGCCACGAGACGGCCGCCGCGCAGGGCCACCCACATCCAGCCTGGCTGCCGGCGGCCGGCGGTTAGGTCGTCGGCCAGTTCCTCGTTGAGGACGTAAGGGAGCTGGCAGAACAGGTCAAGCTCGTCCGGGCCGGTGATCGGACGAATGACCAGGTCGTGCGGTGTTGCGGTCAAGGCACTCTCCTCAGGAGACGCGCCCCGTCCGCCCAGGGCTCAGATCGAGTCCGCACCCGGGAAGGAAGGAGGCGCAGCGATCATCGGATTCATTGCCTTCCTCCTCTCGTTCGGCCCCGCGCATCCGGCGGGGTTAGGCACGAGGAGGCTACCGCCCGGCGGCCTCACCCGCCAGGCCGCCTGCGATCTGAGATGCGCGCCTGCCGGACGTAGGCGGCCTGTCGCGCCCGATCGCCCTTGAGGCGCATATCTCACGTCACACAAGTCATCACCAGGCCCTCGGATCCCCCCAGAGGCGCCCGAAGTGCCTTCGTATATCCGTCATCCGACCGATGTCTTGCCGTGCAACTTGCAGGAGAGTTGTCATGCAATCACCGGCGCGATCCAACAGTTTGACTGGATCTCCGCTGACTGGCCCCCCAGGGTGACCCCCCTCACCCGGCCAGATCGCGCCGGTCTAGCAAGGAAGCAAAGCATGGTCACGATGACGCCAGCACGCCTCGCTGTCCGACAGCCCCGTCGCATCTCCCTCGAGGTAGGACCGCGCGCAGCGGTCGAAGCTCGCACCCAGGTCCGCGCAGCCATCTGTGCCTGGGACCTTCCGGTAGATGAGTCGGACGCGGTCCTGCTCACCAGCGAGCTGGTCACCAACGCGATCACGCACTCGTCGGGCGGGACCATGACGCTGGTCCTCACCTGTGACGAGCGGCAGCTGCGGGTGGACGTGCATGACACGTCGCCGTGCTTACCGGAACCAGCGAACGTGCCGCCCGATGCCGAGGCGGGACGGGGCCTGATGCTGGTGGCCACGCTGTCCGAATGCTGGGGTTTCTACCGGACACCCTGGGGCAAGGCGGTGTACTTCACGCTGCCGTTCCAGGACCCATGTTGACGAGGGCATACGGCCGCAGCCTGCGGCGCGGTCAGCGTCATGCCCACAAGAACGTGAGCCCCCGGTGTGCTAGCCGATCGGTCCTACACGCCCATCGATCGGCCGTACACGCCCCCGGCCGGGGGCTCACATCAACAATCACAGCAACACCCCCCATAGTCGTGAGCCCCCGGTGTGCTAGCCGATCGGTCCTACACGCCCATCGATCGGCCGTACACGCCCCCGGCCGGGGGCTCACACCCACCTTTCCCTTGCCCTCACTTCGCCGAGGCGTTGCGCAACGCCGCCTCGCGGGCGATGTCGATCCGCGAATGGACATCGAGCTTCTTGAGGATGTGGGAAACGTGGGTGGCCACAGTCCGGGGAGACAGGAACAGCCTGGCGGCGATCTCCGGGTTGGTCAGCCCCTTCTCCACCAGAGCGGCGACCTTGATCTCGGTGGGAGTCAGGCTGTCCCAGCCGCTCTGCGCCTGGCGGTGCTTGGTATGCGGGCCACGGCGGATGCCGTGGGCCCGGAACCTGGCCTGCAGCCGGGCGACGTCCGCAGCGGCGCCTAGCGTGGTGTAGATCTCGACGGCCTGGGTGAACGCGGCCCGGGCCTGGTCGCGGTCACCTACGCCGACGAAGCTCTCGGCGGCCGCCTCCAGGGCCCTGGCCCGCGGCAGGATGCGGCCGGCCTCGCGGTAACGCTCGGCCGCGTCGAGCAGCCGGGCGGCATCATGGCCCGCCAGGGCCGAGCAGTACAGAGCATTCGCCTGGCGGTGCGGGATCGTCGACTCGGCGGCGAGCGCCGCGGCGCGTCCAGCCAGGTCCCTCGCCGTGTCCAGGTCGCCGATGGTCGTGGCCAGGCGGACAGCGTCGGGCAGCAGATCCTCGATCTCCTCGAGTTCCTCGCTGCTGTCGGTGAACCCGGCGGTCAGCGCGGCCAGGGCTGCTGGCAGCTGGTCCCGGTACTCGCAGTCCAGGCTCCGGGCCAGGGCCAGAGGCGCGATGACGCGGTTGCCGATCCGATCGGCGTGCGGGTCGGCGGCGGCCAGATGCCGCCGGGCCGCGGCCGCATCGCCGCGGTGAAAGCGGATGGCGGCGGCCACGCCCAGGTCGCAGCACGCCGCCGTGGGCTCCTTCAGATCCTCGTGCAGCGCGTCCACCTCGGCCAGCGCGTCGTCCCAGCCGCCGGTGTCGGACAGCAGCTGGGCCAGCGCGGTATGCGCCTGGGCGAGCCGGATCACGGTCCCGACCTGGTCGGCGAGGTCGCGGGCCTGCCGGGCCGCGGCGATGGCCTCCTGGTAGCGGTCCAGGTTGCCCAGCATCAGGGCCTTATTGATCTGGAGGAGCAGCCGCAGGTCGGTCAGCGCGGAGTCGGTCCGGGTAACGCTCAGGGCCCGATCGGACAGCTCGAGCGCCTGATCGATCTTTCCCTGCACGGCATTCACGATGGTCAGGACGTGCAGCGCCCAGCCCATGGCCCAGTTGTCGCCGGCGTCGGTCGCTGCCTCCAGCGCGATGTGCCCGGCCTGACTGGCCTTCTCGACCTCGCCCACGTAACTGTGCGTCCGGGCCGCCAGCGTCAGCAGCCGCGCGCGGTGTCCGGCGGAGATCCCCGGTGCGTCCAGGGCCTGGTCGAGCGTGGCCAGGAACTCCTCGGACCGGCCGGCCCGCATGCTGCACTGGGCCAGGGTCCAGTGCAGATCGACTATCAGGTCTGGGTCGGTCGCGTGCATCAGGGCGCCGGTAGCCACGTGCTCGGCTTCGGCCACGTCGCCCAGCCGGTAGAGCGCGTCGGCCAGTCGGCCCACTAGGCCGTCGTAATGGGCCGAGCCCGGCCGGGCGCTGGCCACGGCCTGGCGCAGCAACTCGGCCGCGACCTTGGGGGCCTGGCCGATGAGCAGCTCGGCGGTCTGGGCCAGCCAGCTCAGTATCCACTCGTCCATTGGCTCGACCGGGCCGCCGGATCCGTCGACGGCCCAGAGCAGCTGCCGGGCGACCCGGTCGGCCGGCGCACCGGCCTGGGCTAGAGCGCGGCCCGCGTCACGATGCCAGGCGGCTCGGACCGGAGCGGGTATCACGTCGTACAGTGCCGCACGGATCAGGGGATGGCGGAACGCGAGACCGTAGCCTGACTCGCCCAGCACGCCCGCGGCGCGGGCTCCCTCCATGGCCGGGACCAGGTCGGCCACGCTGCGGCCCAGGAGCGCCGCCAGATCGGAGACGGCGAACTCCACGCCCAGCAGCGCCGCGGCCTGCAGCACCTCACGCACCGGGCCGGACACGAAGTCGAGACGATCCGCGATGGCCGCCGACAGCGAGCCCGGCACCGGGCCGCTAGTCAGCTCGGCAGCGCCCTGGTCCGTCACGACCAGGCTGGAGCCACGGCTGAGGGCCGCGAGCAGCTCGGTGACGTACAGCGGGTTGCCCGCCGCGTCTCGCGCCAGCCCCATCAGCCGCTCATCGGGCACGCCGCCCGCGAGGGTCCCCACCAGCTCGGCCACGGCATCCTCGGCGAGCCCGGTCAGCTGGAGTCGGGCCGCGTCACCGACCATCCGCCGCAGCGCCAGCAGGTCATCGCGCTGCGGCACCGGGCGCATCGTCCCGACCAGCAATAGCGGTGTCTGCCTGATCAGTCGGGCCAGTCGGCTCCACAGCGCGACGCTGGCCTGGTCCGCCCACTGGAGATCGTCGATGACCAGCACCGTGGGCTGGATCGCGCACTGCTCGGCCACCAGCGCCAGCAACTGCTCGGCCAGCGCGGCGGAGACGTCCGTGCCGCGCTCGGCGGCTAGTTCACCGCGAAGCAGCTTGAGGATCGTGGCCCGCCGGGGATTGGCTGACTCCTCCCTGACCCGCAGTCCCTCTAGCAGCGGCAGCAGTGGCAGCGCCTGCCCGAGTTCGTCGCCGGCACCCCAGAACACTTCGCACCCGGCCTCGGCGGCCTTAACCGTGGCCGCCCGGACCAGCGCCGACTTGCCGATGCCTGGCTCGCCCTCGATCAGCAGCAGCCCGCCTTGCCCGGTGGCCACCTCCTTTACGAGGTTGCTCAGTACCGCCATCTCACTGTCACGGCCGATCAGCGCCCCGGCCAGGGTAACGGCAGGCACAGAGAGCACGGAGGGTACTTTACTACCCGAACATTACGGATACAAGGGAATGTATCGGGCAGGATCCTTAACAGCTTACGCCGCATCTGGTAGTAATGGCCTGTTGGGCTCTCTGGCAGCCCAAAGTGAAAGTTGCTGGGACCCTTGCAGCGCACTCTGCGCGAGAACTCTCTCATTTAAATGCATCAATCCGGCCTGCAAGAAACGCGCCAGCTATCACATTAATTTCATTTTTAACGACTCTTTAAAAAAGTCTCTGCTTCATGCATGAATTGGCTAGATGCCGGATATAACTCGCCATGACATAGACACGCCGTAAGGGCTCCAGACCTCGCGTGGCGAGCCCCCTGGCCACGGGAAATGCCATGGAGGGAATCATGCGCACCGGGCGAACCATCCTATTTTCAGTAGTCCTTGCATTCGGCGCCTCCGGAGCCATCCTGGCCAGCCCGGCGATAGCCATGGCGGGTACGTATGCACCGGCCGCCCCCGCTCACACCCACATTGTCGTGGGCCCGAACGTCTACCTTCACACCTAAGACATCCACGCGCACGACAACGCGCATGCACTAACGATTGCATAAATCCCGCCCGTCAGCTGCACTCGATTGCGCCCGCCAGTTGGGCAATGCGTTAGTTGGTCGAAGCGGCCAGTTCACCCGGTATGGGGGACTGGCCGCTGGCTCGGGATTGGCCAGCCAGCCGAACTTTCCAGAGCCGCTCCGAACCATCCGCCACATAAATCGGCTCTAGCTTCTCCAGCCAGGCCCGACGCTTCGCAGTCATCTGGTCGGCCCTCATGTCACATCCGCCCGGCGCCGGGTGTCAAGGTGGTGACACCTGGCGACGAGGGAACTAAGGACATGGCCGACACTGACTGGCTGGCAGCCGCCTTCGAAGAGCACCGCCAGCACCTGCGAGCGGTGGCCTACCGCCTGCTCGGCTCGACAAGCGACGCTGAGGACGCGGTCCAGGACACGTGGCTGCGACTGACCGGCACCGACGCCAGCCAGGTCGAGAACCTCGGCGCCTGGCTGACCACGGTGGTGGCGCGGGTATCCCTGAACATGCTCCGCGCTCGCAAGCACCGGCACGAGGAGCCGGTCGGTGATTCCTGGCCCGGGGCGGCGGAACTGGCCGCCCAGGCTGGCGTGGGCGACGGACCCAGCGCGGTCAGCCCCGAGCCCCCAGCCGACCCTCAGGACGAGGCCGTGCTCGCAGACTCGGTCGGCCTGGCCCTGCTGGTCGTGCTGGACACGCTCACCCCGGCCGAGCGGCTTGCGTTCGTGCTGCACGACATGTTCGCCATGCCGTTCCACGAGGTAGGCGAGGTGCTCGGACGCTCCCCGGAAGCAACCAGGCAGCTGGCCAGCCGGGCCCGGCGCCGGGTACGCGGGGCCTCGAGCCCCGATCACGCCGCGGATCTGGCCCGCCAGCGAGAGGTGGCCAACGCGTTCCTCACCGCCGCGCGCGGCGGTGACCTGTCGGCGCTCGTCGCCCTGCTGGACTCCGAGGTGGTGCTGACCGGCGACGGCGCGGTTGTCCCTGGCGGGCGGCCGACGGTGCTGCGCGGCGCGGAGGTCGTCGCCCGTGGCGCGATCATGTCCGCGGCCAGGGCCCGGCAGTCCGAGCTGGCCCTGGTCGACGGGACTGTGGGGATCGTGTGGGCACCCGCCGGGCACCCGCAGGTGGTGCTCACCTTTGCCGTCAGCCCCGAGCGCCGGATCACCGAGATCTACATCGTCGGCGACGCGGACCGGCTCGACCGCCTTCACCTGGCCGCTCTCCCGGACTAGGTCGGCCCAGACCGGGCCAGGGAGAGATACCCGGAATAGGGGTGTTGGCCGTAGAATCCCGTTGGCGCTGACCTGGGGACGGCACATAGAACGGCTGTGTGCCGAGCACGCTGGCCACGGCGACCGCCGCTCCGCGCGCCGAGGGGTGTGGCTGAATGAGTCATGACCGGGTTCGTCATCTGGCCCGTTCCTACTGGGTGGACATCGCGCTAGCGGTCTTCATCCTGCTGAACCTGCTGGCCATGCGGGTCCTGCCCGAGTGGCAGACCGTGCCGTTCCTGATCATCTGGGTCAGCCTGACCCTGATCTACGGTTTCCGTCTGTGGCGCCTGGGCTCCACGATCGTCACCACCGCCACGCTGACCTTGGCGACTGGCGGCCTGATCGGCTGGCAGGTGCTGCGCGGCGAGCAGGACGCCGACTACCTTGCCGAGGTGCCACTGCTGGCCATGATGTTCGTGGTCATGGTCTGGCACTCCCGGCGCCGGGCGACCGCGATGGACGAGATCAAGCGCGTCTCGGAGCACAACCTGCGGCTGCTCGACCAGCAGCGCCAGTTCCTGCAGGACGCCTCCCACGAGCTGCGCACCCCCATCACCATCGCGCTTGGCCACGCCGAGTTCATCGAGAAGGCCGCCACCGACCAGACCATCGCCAAGGACGCCAGGGTCGCCGTGGATGAGCTGCTGCGGCTGCGCCGGCTCACGAGCCGTCTGCTCCTGCTGGCCGCCACCGACAGCCCCGACTTTCTGCGCCCGGCCCCGGTGGACGTCGCGGACCTCATGCTCGAGACCCTGCACCGGTGGAGCCACACCCCACGGCGGTGGTCCCTGGGGACCCTGGCCGAGGCGACCGTGCAGGCCGACGGCGATCGGCTGACCCTGGCCCTGGACGCGCTGGTCGAGAACGCGGTCTACCACACCGATGCCGACGGCCAGATCGAGCTGAGCGCCCGCCGCGAGGGTGACAGCGTCATCCTGGCCGTCTCCGACTCCGGTCCTGGGATCCCGGACGCCGAGGTCGGCCGCATCTTCGGCCGGTTCGCCCGCATCGACGTCGGCCGCAGCCGGGCGACCGGCGGGTTCGGCCTCGGTCTGGCCGTGGTCAAGGCGATCACCGAGGCCCACCAGGGCTCGGTGCACGTCCAGAGCACCATAGGCGAAGGCTCAGTATTCGAGCTCCACCTGCCTAGCCGCCCGCGGCTTGCAGCGGGATCGTGGCCGTCTGCCGCCCGACCAGCGGAATCCGACCCAGGAAGCCGCGCGCCGAGACCGACGCCCGCAGCGTGAGCCGGACCGGGACCTCGGCCGCCGCGGGCGGCACCGTGGCCAGCAGCCGCAGCGTCCGGTCCACGTGCAGTGGCGCCTCGCCGATGGCCGTGAAGTCCCAGATCGCGTAGCTGAAGCCAATGCCGGACGCCGTGATGGACGGGAAGAAGACGTCCTGCTCCGTGGTCCGCTCCGCCGACAGTTCCGGGCTCACCGGCAGGGCGCTGATCGAGAACGACAGCCCGCCATGGTACGTCGTCGTGATCTTGACCGGGTGTTCGCTGACCTCATCGCGGGGGCTCAGGTCCTGGATCGACGCCCCGGCCGTGCCACCGAGGTCCAGCGTGACCCGGACCCATCGGAACCGGCAGTCGGGATGCGCGTGGGCCACGCAGCGCAGCGGGAAGTCGAGCACGTCGCCAGCGGCCGATTCGCCCGGATGCCGGGTCGCCGGATCGCAGGCCAGCCCCAGCCGGTTGGCACGGGCCAGGACCCGGATCTGCTGATCGGCGCTGGCCGCCTCCTGGCCAAATGACTCCGAGCGCTCAGACTCATCGTCGATCACCAACTCGGGCTCGGCCCACAGCGCCGTCGCCCGGACGCCGCCTGCCGGATCTACTGCCAACCGTCTCACCTCCACGAGCCGACCAGCGCAAAGCCTCCCCAATGGTAGAGGTGGCCGTACCGCCGATCCTTGCGAATCTCCCTGACCGTCTGGCGCAGCGCCTCGGCCAGTGGCAACTCCCGGTCGCGCGCCGCCCGGTGGAACCCGCACAGCAGGTCCTGCGTCGACGCGTCGGCCACCCGCCACTGGCTGGCCACGATGCTGCGCACCCCGCTGAGCAGCAGCGCGCGGATGAACCCCACCACCTCATCGCCCGGCCGCTGCTCGCTCACTCCCGTCTCGCAACCGCTGAGCACCGCGAGTCCGGCCCGGGACCGGCGGCCCAGCAGGTCACCCGCCAGCAGCACCTCACGGTCGGCCAGGTCCAGCCGGGAGGCGAAGCCGTCTCCCGTGGACAACCGCCCGTGCCCCGCGATGTGCACCACTCCCGCCGTCTCCAGCGCCTCCAGCGCCCGGCCCCTGGTCACCGCCTCGCCCAGTTCGGCCGTCACCCCGAACATCGCCGCGACCGCCGCTGCCTCCTGCCGCGCGTGCCGCAGATCACCGCGGGCGTCCCCGAACACCGCCGCCGCTGGCGCCCTCTTGCTGGCCGTCAGGGCAGGCCCGCCCAGCGTGTGCCGCAATACCGCGCTGGCCGGGACGTAGCAGACCGGATTGCGCTCGATTAGCGGCACGCCCCCCAGCGGCAGCGTGTGCAGCGGCAGGTCGTGCAGCAGCCCGTGCGGCACCAGGTAAATCACGTCATCCGGCTCGCTCCAGTCAGCCAGCGGCGCCAGCAGCGGAGCGAACATGTGCCAGGCCGCCATCCCGCCGTCCGTCAGGTCGCGCATCAGGCTCACCCCGCTAGGGGCGCGGAACGTGCTCGCCGCGAACCGCCGCAGCACCGCGTGGTCCAGCCGTACCGGCCTCACCCGCGGCTCCGCCCAGTCCGCCCGCGCCCCGAACAGCAGCGTCCGCTCCGGAGTGCACAGGTACTCGGCCACCACCACCCGCCGGCCACGAGCCGCCCGCTCCTCGGCCGCCAGCAGCGCCCGGACCTCCGCGAAGTCCGGGGGCTCGGCCCGTACCCGCAGATCCTGCTGGGCCGCTCGCGACCGCTCCGCCCCCGGCCTTTTATCACTAACAAAGGGAGTCTCGCTCAGCGCGTCCATCAGAGCGCGGCCCTTCATGCGTTCCAGCCACTGCCAGGCCGCCGCCCGCCGCCGCTTCCGCCCTGGCCTCGTCCAGCAGCGTCCGAGCCCGCGCCCGCTCCGCCCTCAGTCCGTCCGCCGCGAACGACGCCGCCCGCCGCAGCGCCCCGACCGCGTCCGCCGCCGGCCCAGCCCGGCGGTAACCCTCCGCCGCGTCCGCCAGCCCGGCCACCAGCGGTCCCCGGTGCTGCGGCCCCCGCCCGCTGAGCGTGAACCGGATCGTCTCGGCCCGGCTCAGCAGGTCCGCCGCCAGCGCCGACGCCTCAGCGCCCGCCCGGCCCAGTTCCCGGCCCAGCGCGCAGTACTCGGCCAGCACATCCTGGAACAGCCGGTCCCCGCCGTCATAAAGGCCGATGAACCCCTGCCACAGCCGCAGCACCGCCCCCGCCTCGCCCGCCTGCGCCGTGTCCACCGGAGTCTCGCGCAGTAGATCCGCCGCCGCCCGCACGTACCCCTGCTCCAGGCGGCATCGCACCGCCCAGGTCAGCGCCTTCGCCCGAGCCGTCCCGCCCTCGGGAAATGGCTCTAGCTCTCTCAGCAGCTCGATATACCGGCCCTGCGCCAGCAGTTCCGCCGGATGTCCCCCCTTGGCCATCCGCCTAGGGCCCGGCGCCCGCGATCATGATCCTCACTCGTCACCGCCCCCCTCCGCCAGATATCCCAGCAGAATGGCCTCATTGACGCAACAGTTCAGCAGTTCGCCCAGGTGGACACTCTCGTTCTCCGAGTGCGCCTTGCTGTCCGGGTCATCGACACCCGTCAGCAGCAACGCCATCTCCGGATAGGCCTCGGCCAGCGCCGCCACCAGCGGCAAGGACCCGCCGCTGCCCGCCTCTACCGGTGCGCGGTTCCAGGTGTCAGCACAAGCACGGCGGAAAGCGTCGAATGCCTGCCCATCGGTTTTAATCCGATACGGCTCGCCCTGGCGGACCCGCCTGACCCGCACGTCGGCGCCCCAGGGGGCGTAATGGTGAAGGTGCCGTTTCAGCGCCTCAAAGGCGCGATGAGCGTCATCGCCCGGTGCCAGGCGGACGCTGATGCTGGCCCGGGCGACCGGCGTGAGCTTGTGCGCCGCGTTAGCCACGGGTGGAGCGTCGATGCCCAGAACGGTAATCGCCGGCCGGGCCCAGAGCCGATGAGACAGCGAACCCTCGCCGATGAGTTCGACCTTGGGCCGCAGGCCAACAGTCTCCCGCAGGCTGAGCACGTCTACCGCTACTGCATGCGGCAGGTCCGTGTGCAGGCCAGCCACGGCCGAATTGCCGGACGAGTCGTGCAGCGTGGCAATCAGCCGGCATAGCGCGGTCAGAGCGTCGGGTACAGGGCCACCGTACTTGCCGCTGTGCACGGCATGGTCGAGGGTGCGCAATTCCACTACGCAATCCACGAGGCCACGCAGCGACGTAATCAGCGTTGGCTCGCCTATGGCCCAGTTCGAGCAGTCCGGGATAACGACCGTGTCGGCACTGAGCAGTTCCCTGTATCTGCGCAGGAATTCAGGCAGGTGCGCCGAGCCGACTTCTTCCTCGCCATCGATGAAGACGGCGAGGTTGAGCGGCGGTTTTCCCTCCCACGCCCTGAGCGCGGCCACATGGACGGCGATCCCGGCCTTGTCATCCGCCGTGCCTCGTCCGAATAGCCGCCCGTCGCGTTCTGTCGGAGTGAACGGATGCGATTTCCAGAGGTCGTCGTGGCCAGGTGGCTGGACGTCGTGATGGGCATAAAGCAGAACTGTGGGCGATCGCTCCGGGCCGGCGGCTGCGCCGTAGACGGCAGGGTGAGCGCCATCGACCTCGAGGAGTCGAACATCGTGAAACCCCGAGCGGGTCAGCCATGACGCGGTGGCCTCGGCGGACCGACGTACCTGGGCGGGGTCGAAGCCGACAGTACTCACCGACGGGATGCGGACCAGTGCCTCAAGTTCCCCGCGGATCTCGCCGAACGCTGCCTCGACCCTCGCCCGAGCCGCCTCCCGGCTCAGGTCAGCCACCAAGTCTCGGCCTTCCGCCGCCTAGACAGCCTCGGCCGCAGGGCCGAGCGTGTGACCGAAATGCCATGAATCGACCAATGTCCTGAGCTTCCCCCACGCTCAGCACAATACGGAGGTATCACAGCCGGAGCAATGGACCGACGTCCCGGCCGGATGCGTCCGGCTGGGGCGTCAATAACTCCTGCTGCACACGCGCTCCTCGCGAGCACCTTCACGCGCGTGAGCCTCAGTGGTCTTGTTAGGAAGAACTGTCAATCAGGCAACAACTGGCTCAAGGGCAGGTGCTTCGATAGTCGACGGTGCAGACCAGCACCTCACGTCTGGCGCTGCCTCCCGGCGGGCTTATGAGCGGGGTAGTGTCGTGCAGGAACGCCTCGTCATCAAAGATAAGAACATCGCCCGGATTCAGCCTCTCGGTCAACGGGGAAGTCACCGGGATCGTGGTGCAAAGTGTCGGAGTTGTAGTAACGCCGGGTGAAGTTTTCTCGCTGCCCAGCCGAAAGCCCGATTGCCCAGTCGTTGATCTGCAGGTGCCGCCAACGGGGTGTAGGAGAATCGTGATAAGAAAAATTGCTAGGACACCCGATGAATTTCCCTGCAGGTCAAGTAGGCGAGCTAGCGAATTCGCCAACCTCGCCGAGGGAGCGAGGCCATGGGGGTCTCGTGCGTCGATTTGGTTGGCTTCTAAACCTTTACTTGAGGCTATGGCTGATGGAGCGGATCAGATCCCGCGACTTCGTCTCGTTCAGCGACGCGGCCATCAGGGCATCGTGGGCGTCGCGGTAGCGGCGGACCTGCTGAGGGTCTTCGACGCTGAAGAAGCCGGCTGGGGTCTCAATGTTGACGATATCGGACTCGCCCGCATCTTTGTATTCGAAGTAGGCCCACATGCACGTCATGAAGGATGTTAGCGGGGCATCAAATGGCAGCACGCGCAGCCGGATGTTGGGCGCGGTGGAGCGCTCAACCAGCTCATTGAGTTGGCGCCGGAGGATGTCGGGTGATCCCACGACCTGCCGCAGGGTGGACTCGTGCGTCACCGCGAGCAGTGCCAGCGGCTCCAGGTCGTCCCGGCCCGCCAGCACCAGCTGACGCCGTCGCCGGACCTCGAGGAGCTGCTCGATCTGCTGCTGGGACCGATGTTCCATGTCCCGGAAGACCGCCTGGGCGTACTCAGGGAGCTGCAAGAGGGCCGGCACAAAGGGGAGGGTGTATGTGCGCGCGACGGCCGCGTCGGTCTCGTATGCCAGATGGGCGTCCATCCGCTCGGTGACTTCATCATCAAAGTCCGTCCACCAGCCCGGCTCCTGGGCGTTCTTGACCCACCGGGTCATCGATCGGGCCAGCGCGGTGCCCTGGATGTTGTAGTGAGTAACCAGGTCCCTGATGTCGCGCGGGTTGGGCTTGCCCTGAGCGTTCTCCAGTCTCGATAGCTTGCTGGTGGAGATCAGCAGAGCCGAAGCCACGTCATTGAGACTCTCCCCAGACTCCTCGCGCAGCCGACGGAGGTTGGCCGCGATGGCGCGCCGCGGTCCGAGCGGGCCGGTGACCCTGTCAGCCACGGCCTGCTCCCGGCCCCTCATAACCGCGCATGGTATGGGCAGCGCTCTTTGGGAATCCCATCCTGCAGGACGATACTACTGGTCGGGACGCCGCGCGACTGCTGGACGGATGGGTGTGACACCATTGTCGTGGTCGACGCGATTCAGACGTCCGACAGCTAACGATGGGATTCCCGTTATTGGGATCTAGCCACGAGGTCGCCGCGGCGTCGGCGGCGACTAGAGCTCCGGATGGCCGTCCTTTCCCTTAAGAACGGCTCATGGATCGAGGTGCCCGTCTCGCATATGACAGCGCGCGGCAACGAGGTCGCCCGGCAGGTGAGTCCCTGAGCTGGGATGGCGGCAGGCGCATCTCCCTGCACGAGGCCGGGCTTAGTATCCTCGCCAAGTATTCCAGGGCGCCTGGGGATACCTGCATGGCAGGCGACGGTCCGTGGATCAAGATCGAACCTCCGCTGGCGGACCTCACCGGGCAGGGCAGCAGCTGCTCAGGCCGCGTACGCCGGTGCCGTCTTACCAGCATGGGAATCCCACGAGGCAACGCTGTCGACAGGGAAGGGCGTCCCATTGAGGGAATGGCGTTCGGCGACTATCATCACCCTTATTGCAGTCGGAAATTGGCTATAATGTACGACACGAGAATTTCTTGCTTCCGCACTTGATAGTTGGCAGGCAAAACCTCATCATTGCCTCAGGATCAGTGCGGTAGTTAGGTTAACGGGTCCTGCTAAAGGCATAACGCCAAGCTATCAGCTTCGTGCCTTGAAACAACCTCTCTTCCGCGCTACTGCCGTGCCCGCCACATGGCCCAAGGGGAGGCTTCATGAGAACCAACTGCGCGGTCTTCGTATCACTCTGGCCCTACCGACGCTCGGGGTGAACGGCCAATGACCGGCTTCCTGGCCCTAGCCTGCTTCCTGACCGGATCCATCACCGCGGTACTGCTTCGGGAGACCGCTGTCGCGGCGCGGATCTCGTGGTCGCAAGAGCGCATGCAACGGAAGGTTCGCTACTGGATGAGCGAGGCCGCGCACGCGAGGAGCGTGGCCGAGCAGCTTCTCTACCAGCTAGCTATTTGCACTGGCCAGGATCCAGAGCCACCCGACTGGCCACCGCTGGCGTCAGGCTAGACGTGAAGGTGGGGAGTATGAGCGCTTTGGACATGGTCGACGTCTGCATGGCTGTCATAGGTAGCGGCGCGATCGGGTTCTTCCTAGCCAGCGTCTACAAGGGGAGAGCCGCGTCGCAGCGACGTGCGTATGAGGACGAGATGACAGAGCACAGGGAGTTCTATGCGGCGCTCGCGATGGCGCGGCGCCTGCGGTCGGACACCCAGTCAGACCTGACTTGGCTCACGATTACGGATCTTGAGCGTAGCCAGTTATGTTGACCTGTGGTTTTGCGGGTTGGGTCGGGAAATCTACGCACTAAATCGGGCCGTAAGGTGAGCTCGTGGCGTACCTGCGCCCGGTGCGGACCGGCGCCGGGTGCGACCGCGGTGCAGATCGTGCACTACATCGCGGCGCGGGTCACGCGACACCGAGCACATCGGCTCGGCGCACAACGGTGCCGAGTTGGAACTGCTGCAGGTAGAGCTCGCGCCGGAGCCTTCGTCGATCGGCGGGCAGCCCGCATTACCTGCAACCCGACGTACGGGACGCCGTGAGACGCGTTCGAGCGTTTGCGCAGGCCGAAACGCATCGCCCGCGACAACACGTGATGCCTGAGATGGCTCAAGATCTCCTCATAACCCGGAGGTCACAGGTTCAGATCCTGTCCCCGCTACCAGGGAAACGGGCAGTCAGAGATCATCTGACTGCCCGTTCCGTCGTCCTTGCCAGCGGGACGGATCCGGTTCGCGCTCGCCGTCGGGTCGGGCTAGTCCGGGTACTGAAACACCCCCTCCAGCGGAACCCCGAAAACCCGGGCGATCTTGAAGGCGACCTCCAGGGATGGCG
>Ga0134128_10004813_pt1 | contig 16445 bp, 20 predicted proteins | sample KB31754_FD_96462 | JGI IMG/M metagenome (GOLD analysis project Ga0134128, IMG submission 96462) | Terrestrial soil microbial communities with excess Nitrogen fertilizer from Kellogg Biological Station, Michigan, USA - KB3-175-4 | ecosystem: Environmental > Terrestrial > Soil > Unclassified ...
CGCCGGGGGGCTGGAAGAAAATGGAAAGATAAAGCTTTTGGCCTTTTTGAGTCCATCTCCCCCAACCCAACGATGTCTTAAACGGGCTTGGCGATGCGCCATAGATGGCTTCCCCATTCGCGTTGAGCCAAGCCCCAATTTCTCTCAGACGCCGCACTTCTGGGTCGGGAATCGAACCTCTGGCGTCCGGCCCCACATTTAGCAGATAATTGCCGCCCCTGCTGACTATATCAATCATCATTCGCAACATCTCTGTCGCGGATTTGAAATGTTGATCGTTAGATTTAAAACCCCACGTATCGTTGATCGTGTCACAAACCTCCCAATTGCCATTGATACCATTTGTTTGAGGCGCATGATGCTCCATCTTAGCGAAGTCTCCGCTAAAACTCCCGCCAAGTTTGTTATTCATTATGATGGCCGGGTTCATCCGTTCGACGACATTATAAATGGCAGTGGCGCGTTTTTTATTCATATCCGTCGGCGTGTCCCACCAGAGTATCGAGGGGAATCCCGCAAATCTAGGACATGATTCATCTGGTAACGGCAATGACCTCAATACAACCGATCTAATGCCATCAGCGGATGTGGATCCCGGAGCTCCTGGCACTAATTCAGTAATGTTCGACGGCATGACATCATTCGCGCAGACAATCTCCAATTTGGATTTATCGGTTTACGATGGAGTCACGGTAGAATGGTTTTCCAAGTTCACTACGAATGGCGCTGCGATGATGTTTGTAAACCAGGATTTTTCCTTCGGCGGATTTGTGATAGACCACGATGAAAATCCAGGTGAGGGAGGCTTGATGGCCACCAAACAAAATCTCGGCACCACTGCCGGACCGTACACCATTCAGTACGCGCACTACCCAACAGACGGCGCTTGGCATCATTGGGCGATAACGATGGATGAAAGCGGAGCTCAAGGTGTATTCAAGTTTTACATTGACGGCCAATTGGCTGCGAGCGCGGGTGGAGGTTCCACAGCAGCCCACGCCTTGATTAGTGACCCACTCTTAATCGGCCATGGCTTTGGGGCTTACTGGTACAGCGGTAGTATGGACGAAGTGCGCATCTCTGGAGGATTACTTCCGCCGAGCCAGTTTCTCCTTGGTCCGATAACAAATATTCTTTTAACAACTCAGCCGGCGAGTGTGACGGTTTTGTCCACGAACAATCCACCGACGTTCACCGTAGGTGCGGTGTTGACGAACAATGCAGGCGCTCCCATCGATCAATCATCATTACGCTATCAGTGGCAAAAGAACGGGACCGACATTCCAAGTGCGACCAATAGCAGTTATACTTTGTCGACCGTTGATATCACAAATAACGGTGATCGATACGCGGCTGTTGTTTCCGCGCCAGGTATAGGTGGTGTGCAGCCCGTGACCAGTACCAGCGCGTTGTTAACTTTTTCCACTGTCATTGCATACTGGCGCTTTGATGATCCCGCAAATCTGGGTGCCGACTCCTCTGGCAACGGCAATGATTTGACACCCGTAAATCTCACGGTATCCAGTGACATCGCTCCTGATGCGCCCGGAACCAATAGTGTGGTTTTTGACGGGTCTTCTTCTTTTGCCCAGACGATTAACAACCTGACCTTATCGAGCTACTCAAGTATCACGATCGAATGGTTTTCGAAATTTACTTCCAATGTTCAGGCTGTGATGTTCGCCAATCAAACCTTTGCCAACGGCGGCATTGTGGTTGATCACGATGAAAATAACGGCGAGAGCGGGCTGATGGCAGCTAAACAGAACACTGGATCGGGCTACACTACGCGCTACACGCGGTATCCAACCGATGGCCAGTGGCACCACTGGGCGGTGACAATGGATGAGAGTGGGCCACAAGCAGTGTTCAATTTTTACATCGATGGTCGCCCAGTGACCACCACGGGCGGCGCGGTCGCGGCGCACGCGTTTATCGATGACCCGGTCATATTCGGGCATGGGTTTGGTGGTTATTGGTTTAACGGTAATCTGGACGACGTGCGCATCTCTAGTGGCATTCTTCCGCCCAGCGCGTTCTTGGGCATCCCTGCGCCGCTTCAACTTCTGATCCAAGGTAATAATATGAACATTTCCTGGCCAGACAATGGGTTGCTATATGTGCTTCAACAAGCCAATTCTCTTAGCGGACCTTGGACATCAGTCGGTGTTTCACCAACGTTGTCGAACGGCAATTACCAAATAACTATTCCTAAATCTGGCCAGACAACCTTCTTCCGCTTAATTCACTAACAAACGTTTGTAATGGTGCGCTCTTATCGACCGCGCCGATTCATTCATAATGTTCCGGCGCGGAGACGTGTATTACGCGGAAGATACAACGACCCGAAAACAGCAGGGTTTGCGAGCTAAGAATGAGATTGCCGGGGCGAAAGAAATTTGTTGTCTTAAATTCACTGGTTGTTTCGTCGTATTCTTGAAGTCACGAAAAAAACAACCAACCTACGAAAGGAAAATAATGGCCAAGCTCCGCATTAATTGTTTTGCAATGTCCGTCGACGGTTTCGGCGCTGGTCCAAACCAGGATCTCAATAATCCTCTGGGCATTGGAGGAGCCGCTCTGCACCAATGGTTCTATCCGACGCGCACTTTTCAAAAAATGATTGGTAAAGGCGATGGCGAGACGGGTGTTGACAATGATTTTGCCGAACAAGGCATGTCGGGCATCGGCGCGTGGATTTTGGGCCGCAATATGTTTGGACCAATTCGCGGCGACTGGCCGGATGACAAGTGGAAAGGCTGGTGGGGAGACAATCCTCCGTATCACACGCCCGTTTTTGTGCTAACCCATCATCCACGCCCGCCGCTTGTCATGGCGGGAGGCACAACCTTTCATTTTGTCACCGACGGCGCTGAAGCCGCGTTGCGCCGGGCCCAAGAGGCGGCCGGCGGGCTGGACGTGCGGGTGGGCGGCGGGGTTGCCACCGTTCGCCAATACCTTAAAGCCGGGCTGGTGGATCGCATTCATCTAGTGGTTTCGCCGGTCTTGCTAGGTTCGGGTGAAAGCCTTTTGGCCGGCATTAATTTGTTGGAATTGGGCTACAAAGTTTCAAAACACGTCACCAGCCAAGCAGCTTTGCACGTTGTTTTCACAAAAGAAAATGCGAGCGAATGAATCGAGCCATCATTTGGCACACATAATACGGGCGATATCGCCATTGTTTTTGGAGGCTGCTACGCAGTAAATGAACTACGACGGCTGTCAGTGAAACTGTCAGTAAGAGCACGTTTTCCGGCCGACGTGCGCGCCGCTTATGTCGAGGCCATTTGCGCGCTGGGTCACGCTCACGCGATTTGCGAAGAATATCGCGCGTCGGCGACGATTGGTCGCAAGCACGACTTGCTGGATATTGCAGAGGGTCGTTGCATCGATCGTCGGCTCTGGTGCTGTGGAGCGCACGAGGACCTCTGAACGAATGGTATGCGAATGACGGCGGACCTCTAGCGCTTTGGCGCGTGTGGGCTGGCAATGTCAGAGGACAGGCGCTCGAAGCCGGCCATTTTTTCCGAGCAGTTGCCCGAACAAACTGCAAAGCAGTTAGCGGATTTTCTTGATGGAAGAAACGTCGATGAATTGTCCTGAATCGGCCCGCGCCGTTCGTCGTAATTATGAAAAACGAAAACATCAAGCAAAGACAAAAATTATGACTAAATTAATCACCGTCCTCGCGACTGTTGCCGCCTCGTTTGTGGCCATGACAGTCGTTCAAGTAGCGGAGGATAAACCAACCATGCAAACTAGCATACCCAAATCCATTAAGAGCGGCTATGCCGCCGTCAACGGTCTGAACTACTACTATGCAATATACGGGCAGGGCGAGCCGCTGTTGCTACTTCACGGTGGCATGTTCCACACTGAGATGTTCGGTCTCACCCTGACCAAGCTGGCGCAGAATCGGCAGGTGATCGGCGTTGATCTGCAAGGTCACGGACGCACGGCGCTCGGTGACCGCCAGATCAACCTGATTGACATGGGCAACGACATGGCGGGTGTGCTGAAGAAGATAGGCTGCGAAAAGGTTGACGTGTTCGGCTATTCGATGGGCGGCGGCGTCGCGTTCCAATTCGCCGTTCAGCATCCGGAAATGGTTCGTCGGCTGGTGCTGGTTTCGACACCTTTCGCGCAGGACGGTTTCTATCCGGAAATGCTGCCGCAACAGGCGGCGCTCAGCTCCGCGATGGCGGAGCAGATGAAGGGAACACCGATATACAAGTCTTACGTCGCGATCGCGCCACACCCGGAGGACTTCCCGAAACTGCTCGACCAGATGGGTGCATACATGCGCAAGCCGTACGACTGGTCGGCGGAAGTCAAGAAGCTGACGATGCCGGTGATGCTCATCTACGGGGACAGCGACATGTTCCGGCCGGAGCACGAGGTGAAGTTCTATCAACTGCTCGGCGGCGGATTGAAGGATGCTGGCTGGCAACGCGAGCACATGTCGCAGAATCGTCTCGCGATTCTTCCGAACCTAACGCACTACGAAATCGGCACTGCGCCGGCGCTGGCGGACACTGCTCTGCCGTTCCTGAACGGCTACGAGAGTTCGCAGGCCGGAACGAGGAAGTAAGCGAGAGGAATTGAGGCGATGGCAAATGGACGTTCTCTTGGATCGTATCCTGACGCTGAATCTGATCGTGATGGTGACGGTATTCTACATTGCGGCAAGAATTTATTTTTGACCACAACGCCCCAGACTGTCACCGCCTTCGGTAATAAAACGAACGAATCGTCCTTTGTTCATGTTCACCAATTGGCATTAACCGAAGCCCGGACATATGTCGTAATGTTGCCGAATTAGCGGCGAGGATTGGTGGTTTTCAATCCGAATGCCTCCCTCACTTGCGAACGCATGGTAGGTGAGCATTTTACGGTAACGCGAGCGCGCGGTTGCGCTTCATCAATATGCCGACTCATTTGCAAAAACGAGCAACACTTCTGTTCGTTTTCCATCCAACCGTCCAGGTCCTTTGCAGACATCCGGCGCAGATCGACTGTGAATTCAAAACCATCCGCAGTTTCCTGCTCGAAACGGGCCGCTTTTCGGAGGACCTCCAATCGGCCTTGATGTATTGCACGATCTTGTGGAGACATTGCCATGAGCGAGCAACTGTCCGGCAGTTCTTTGCCGATGCTCACTTTTTTCGTTCCCGTCCGGCACCCGTCCAGCGCCAAAATTAAAACTAATGCGCTCAAGAGTGGCAAATGGATCGAATATTTCATATATTTCAGGCTGCCACTTAAAGTGTGGTTTAAGTCAAACGATTTTTTGATGACCATCAGCGAATTAGCCAAAACTTTCGAAGTGAAGCCTTCGACGTTGCGCTTTTACGAGCGGATTGGCCTCCTCGCCCCGCCCGGTCGGGTTGCAGGAAGACGGCGATATGATCAGGCGGCGAAAACGCGTCTGGCGTTCATTCTAAGTGCCAGAGACAGCGGATTCACGCTGGCGGAAATCAAAGGTCTTATCTCCGCGTCTCTGAGAGGAATTTCTCCCAAGCGGCTTTGGCCTGGTGCGGCGCAGGCCAAACGGCTTCGGATTGAAAAAGAAATCGAGCGATTGCGCCGAGTGCAGCGATCTCTTGAACGGAAAGCAGGATGCCGATGCAAAACACTGAAGGAGTGTGAAGGCAAGCTGGCCCGAGAACGCGTTGGCTTATGATTTCCATCCATGAACGGCTACGGATTATGCCGAGTATTATGCCGAGTCGAAAAAACGAAAAAGGAGTGATTCTTTCGATTTTGAAAGAATCGCTCCATTGAACTCGGCATTATTCACAACTCGGCACAATATCCGTTACGCCGAGCCCGGCATAATGGATAGACGTTTCTGACGCGCGGTGCGATATACCCCGGCCAGCCGCGTGAGTTCGTCAGTCAGGCAGGCGGCGTTGGAAAATTTGGTCGCAGCGGTGCTCGCGTTCGCATCAGTTTTTCTTGTTTTTGCGCGATTGGAACCGGACGCGCGCATTCATCTGGATGTTCAACTTTTCGAGATCACTTGCCTGAAGTGTAAAGCAACTGCACGACTTTATCCGCGCTTCCATCTCCTGGTGAAACAACACTGCTTTGCCGGGCCAATTCTGTTTCATAGCAGTGATGATTTGCTGTTGAATCCTGTTCGCCCTGGACCAATAGGGTTGAACATCTTCTGTTTTTTGAAGCTGCCTCCACTTTTTGGAGATATTTAACCTCAGCAATCACCAACTTTGCCTCTGAATGTTCCAGAAAATACCGGAGCTCTTCCGCGCTGGAGGAAGGAATTGTCGGAAGCACAATCGCGCCTATGTACGACGCGGCAAGAATCACCTGTGGATAAGCGGGATGGTTTGCGAGATGAAGGCTCACCACATCACCAGTGCCAATGCCGAAATTCCGAAGAAGATTCACCGCGCGATGCACCGTTTCCAGAAACTCTGCAAACGTCCACCGCGATACTTTGCCGTCTGGCGATTCAAACGTCAGCCAACGGCGATTTGGCTGATCCAGAGTGTGGGACCGAAAAACGGAATAGAGTGTGCGATTGCCGACGATGTCCATAGTAATCTTCAGCGCTTGCCTTTTCGGTCGAGAAATTCTCTTACGCGCTTTTGTGCTTCGGGTTTTGCAAAGCAATCTCTGAATCCCTCTGCTGCGGCGACATCCCATTCGAGCTGGCGCAGCGGGGACATTCGATTCAGCAATGCTTTGGTTTGAATCAGCCCCTCGACTGGTTTCGCCACGAGTTGCTTTGCCAGCTCTTCCACCCGTGACTGCAGGCGTTCTTCCGGAACAGCTTCGTGAACGATGTTCATCGCTGCCGCTTCGCGGCCGGACATTCGAACACAAGTCATCAAAAGCCAACGCGCTCTTGAGAATCCAACTGTTTCAACGAGCCGTCCCACTGCCCAGGGCGGGACCCACCCCCAGTCAACCTCCGGCATTCCAAACAAAGCTGTCTCGGATGCGATGCGAAAATCGTGATAAAGAGCCAGTCCCAAGCCGCCGCCTAAGACAGGGCCATGAAGCATTGCGATGCTGGGTTGCGGCAGGCGATCCAGCGCGGAAAAGATCTCGCCGAGTTGAAGCTCATTCTCCGCTGCCTCCGCCGCGGACAGAGACGCGAGCCCGCGCAAGTCGCTCCCGGCGCAAAAGGTTCTCCCGTCTCCCCGCGTTACGATCACTCGCACATCGGAACGGCTTTCCAGTTCCTCGATCTGGCTCCGAAACGCGCGCGCCATTTCTCCACTGATCACATTGAGCACTTCCGGGCGCTTTAATATCAGCCACCTCCTTCGACAAGTGCCTGCATTGCCAGCGCGTGGTAGATGACCTTTACCTGAGCTTCCTTTAGCCACGAGTCTGCCACGCGCCGCCAAACCAAGGGATCGTGAACGCGCGTAAAGGTCTTTCCATATCGTACCGGACCAGTAAGCCCCCCGGCCGCTTCCATGCGACTCACAAACTCATCCGCAAAACCAAAAACGATCTGCTTGGGGCGCGATGCGGGATTGTCGGTGGCCGAGTAAAGTCCGCAGACCGTTCCCGAAAGCCCGGCCACGGCTGCGCCACCGCAAAATCCGTAACGTTCAACGAGTACAACTTTTACGCCCCGCCGTCCCGCCGTGATCGCGGCGGCCAAACCGGACGCTCCACCACCAACAACTAGGACGTCTGTTTCAATTTTGAAGGCAGGCCGGAGATCAGTCGCTTCGAATATTTTCACTTAGTGTGATGCGTGTGCGAATGCTCGCTGGAGCAAGTTTTCTAAATTTCTGGGCACGTCTCGAAACGCGCGTAATAGGTTGGACCCCTCATGCGGCGGCAATTCGAGCACACAGGCTTTGGGGCCGAACCCACTATAGAAGAAATGGGCCACGTCACATTTGCAACGGCCTTGGCATAAGCGGCACCAATCGGCAGATATGCTGACTTACACATTCTTTACAAAACAGTTGTTGGCATCACCTGTTAAAGTATTTTACGCTGGAAGTCGGGTCTTGGCGTTTCAGGCAATTTATTTTATGTTTTTAGGCTAAACTCGCGTGTGCAGGCGGTTCCAGCTATTTACGTAAAGCCTCCCCAAGGATCCACTTCGGAGGACTTCAAAAGATTCTTGTGTTTGATATTTCCGACATATCGAAATGGAAAAGTTTGTCGCGGCCCAAAAGATCTTCAGTGAAGAGGTTCGAGTTTCTACCTAAAACTGGTCTCACAATTAAGTTGGCCCCACAATTTGTTTGAAGTGGAATTTTCCCATCACGGCGACGATTGCACCTTAGAAACACTGGTGAAGCGATTTGGCATTGCTGACAAAGCCGTCGAGAAGATTGCAGAAATGGTGCATGATACCGATTTGGACGATGGAAAATTTCAAACGACCGAATGTATCGGGATTGATCAGATTCTCAAAGGATGGGCGAAAAAGGGGTTGAGCGACAAAGAACTTCTGGAGCGCGGCGGGGAATGTTTCGACGCGCGCTTTATCAGCAGTTGCAAAAATAAATGAAATGGATTACACGCGAAAAAGTGAAGGTGGATAGGGCCGCCTGCCCGCGGCTCATCAAGAAATTCATTGACCCTGAAGCGGAGTTTATTTTCGTCTCCGCCACTCAGGTTGAGGCGGAGGCCAAGCGGCCAGGCGCAGTTCCTTACGACATCGAGAACTGCGAATTGGGGCATCTCGCCGCTGGCCTGGGCTTGGTGTCGGACCGGCGAGCAGCAAATGGCGGGGTGATGGCGGGCGTAAAAATGGCGAAGACAACAACCAAGCTTATTTGCCCGTTAGCAGTTGCCTTTTTAAGGCCGATAGCTACTTATTAACTCGTGCCAGTAGTAATTTTATTGGTGGATGACGATGACGCCTATACCTTGCTGATGCCGCACGCATTCGAAAAGGCGCAAGTGGCGGTATCCCTTCAATTTGTTGGCGATGGCGAGCAAGCGATTCAATATCTTCGCGGTGATGGCAAGTATGCAGATCGCAGTCGTTTTCCATTCCCTTCTCTGGTTCTCTTGGATTTGAAGATGCCTCGCATCAACGGTTTTGAACTACTTGAATGGAAACGCGAGCAGCCCGAAATGAAATCCCTTCCGGTCGTGGTCTGGTCATCTTCAGAATTACCGGCAGACATTGAAAAGGCGAATTCCCTGGGTGCTTGTTCTTACATCGTCAAATCCGAGGATTTAGTCGGAATCGCCAAAAGGTTGCAGCCTTTTTGGAACGGTTCGCAGATTAAATAACATTCCAACTGCAAGCCGGACATTTCACCATGATGGTGGTGAGTAGAGGTTACAGGCAATCCAAGCGATAGCAGGGTTCATCGGAGTCACTATCAAACCGCAACACCAATTCCACGTCTTTTAATCCTTTGGCAAGGCAAGTATGGACTGCATTGAATAGATTTGGAAAGTTAAGAGCTGACTCTGCTTTTTTCGTCCATCGGCCTGTGGCTTTCAAAAACTTGTTCGACCCTAAACGTCGGACAAGCAATTTGGTTGGCGATGATGCTTTTCTACGCACGACTGCATTATCCTTCCGAACAATAATAGAAACATCGGGTGAACACCCGCCTCTGAACGACGGAACCGCGGAGGGAGACGGGTTTACGTTTGCAATCGTATGAATCGAGCCGAAAGATCAAATTGTGACCAGCAATTTTCCGTCCTCATCCACTGATGTCTTGTACACTGGCAAATCCCGTTTGGCCGGACCAGTGGTGACATGGCCTGCCGAATCAAACGTTGAACCGTGGCATGGACAATAAAACGTTCGATCTGGTTCCGTTTTGAGTCGGCACTTTTTGTGCGTGCAAATTGACGAGAGTGCGAAAAGATTTTCGCCCTTTCGGACGATGAAAAATCCGTGGCTGGCAAAGCCAGCGTAAACTCCATCCACCGCGTATTTGCTGGCTGCTCCTGCATTGAAGACCCGCTCGGGACCCATTGACGTGGGGCGAACTTGTTCCACTGAATTGCAACCGGCGGCAAAACTCGCGGTCAGGATTAGGAATTCACGACGGGTGATTTTCATTACGGTTCAGAATTGGAACACCAGACTTGTAATAACACCCCAATGTGTTTCCTCGCGCGCGCCGCTGTCAACGGGGAATACGAATCCGATTCCCGGCCGCGGCTGAATCCGGCCGATGGCTTTCAGATTGAAACGGAATCCCGCGTTGGCCAATAGGCTGTTACCTCTGGCGTGGTTTAATTGCGATTCACCGACAAGTTCAAAAAATGGAACGCTCTCCAGAACATCCGGCAACGGCAATTGTCGATGTGGGATTGTGTAGCCGAAAACAAAACCATACTCGAATGTTCGCAATCCGCCGTCTTCGCCGGGTCCAAAGAGCGCCGAATAACCCAAGACCGCCTGCGTTGTAAAATTCCCGATTTTCAGGTCATCGAAGACTTTCGGCACGAGTTCCGCATTTTGGCCAACTGCCGAGCCGGTGGGGATTCCCGCTTCAATTCCAACACCGAGCGTTGAGTCCACGAAACCATTTTGGGAAACGAACTGCCAAATTGGCGCACGGGCGCCCAAATCCACATTATCAAAGCCGTGCGTCACTCGCCCGGGGGCGGTGTCGTATTCATAAGGCACTTCCAATTCAAGCGTCACCATACCAAAACCCTTCTCGACTTCGGCCTTAACTGTATCGCTTTTTGCGCGTCCTGCTTCCGTATGCAGCCAATCCAACCGTGCTTCGCCAGGCTCCAAATCCGAGTCGTCCACTAAAAACGGTTCAGGAAAAACCCCCTGGCCATATTCGCTGCGGCTGTCGAGTAGATTGAATAATCCGTGGCGCGTATCGCTGCTTGAACTTGCGGTGGCGATTTCATTCGTAAGGGCGGCGCGGGATTCGACTGCTAGTAAACATATGCAACCGACGATTACAATTTTGTTCATGCGTTTGAGATTAAAGAAATCCGATGCCCTGCCGCTATCGTTGCATTGCGCTTTTTTAGCGGTCGCTTGCTGCGAAAATCAGCGCGATCCAGCCCGAAGGAAAATTTGAGGGCGGCCAATGCGCTCTTTGCGTTTTCACTGCCATAAAAATTAACGATGCGCCGGTTCAGCCGTTCCACTGTGTTCGCCAGGAACCAAATCAACGCGAACAACAGAATCCTCGGCTTCAACAAGCGGCCCTTCCCAACGAAGGAAACCAACCGCAGGCGGTGTCGTGAGCCAGATGTGAGTGTCTTTTGTTTTAACAAAAAGTTTCGCAATGGCCGAAACTTCAGGATGAATGATGAAGCAATCGCCTTGAACAACCCGATTGGCCATGCTCATCCGATCAAGCCCACCGTAAGAAATTTCCACCGACACCACTCTTGGTTTCGGAGTAAAACCAACGGCTCGGAGTTTTATTTTATCACCGTTTATCAGACGACTGCGTTCGCGATTGATGGCAAGGACAAACGCAAATCCCGCAAAGGTTCGCGCCGGCTCCGCCTTGATGTCCTCGTTCCACTGCTTCAGCTTGTTTCCTTCACGCTTTTCTGCGACCGCCTTGCCAGAGTCAAAATTTACCTGAAAATGGCGCAGCAATTCCCCATCTTTCGACTCGGTCCAAGACCATTCCTTTTGAACGAGCTGCGGTGCCGGGCGTAAAGAAGTTTTTTCTTCAATGCGGCGACCATTGCTGAAAATATATTCAATCTTGACGTGCAATAGCCCGCCTTCGACCCATTGACGGAATTCACCATCCGCCAGTTTTTGGCCCTGTGAATCCAGCATTGCTGGAAATCCATGCAAGGCAGACTCGGTCTCGGCCTGCGGAATCATTGAGGGTTGTGGAATAGCTCTGGCGGCAACAAGGCAGACAAATAGTACGCAGGTTTCGAATCGCAAACTGCGGCGTGGCTTTCGCTTCATTGTTGCTCCGGACGATGGTCAAATTGACCTGCAAGCCGGGCAAGCGCCAAGGCTCCCAATGAAAGCCCGAAATCGCGTAGTGCAATATCGTAGTATCCAGAAAGTGTGAGCAAATTGATGATGATCCCCCAAAGCCAGAGAAAAACAATCCAGGCGCCGATACGCGGCTTTAACGCAACGACGAGGCCCGCGATAATTTCAATCACCCCCACCGCCAGCATCAATGGGTGGGCCGCGACGTGCAGAAGATCGGGAATCCATGCGGCCAGATATTTGTCCCAATCACAGAGCAGATGAAAAAATTTGTCCACTCCCGCAATGATGGGAGCGGCGGTAAAGCCCCAACGCAGAATTTGGTAAGCCTGATACGCCGGGCTCTTCCGTTCCTCGGCAAATCCCGCGACGTTGGTCGTTGCATGCGCATTCATGGTCCTTACGCTCGGCTTTGGGGATTGTTAGACAAGGAGGTAATTCCCTACCGACTCCGATTTTGAATCCTAGAACTCCAAAAATCCGCAAACTTTTTGGGAACCAAAATGACACTCCAGCATCTCATTGAATGGGACCACTCAGGGGATCGGCCACTCTTACTCTGCAACGCTGCTTAATGACGAGCAGTAAAAAAAAGGGATAGGCTATGTACAACAATGAAAATTCAAAAGCTGACGCGGTGGACTCACAAGAAATCTCTCAATCGCAATGGTCGGTAAATCAAACCGGACTTCGTCGCCGCTCGTTTGTGAAGCGACTCGGCTTCAGCGCAGCCGCGGCTTCGGCGACCGGCTGGTTGGGCGGCGTAAATTTTGCGCGCGCCGACCACGGTTCTCACGGCTCTGACGGCGGGCTTTCGCGGGGTGATGCGGCAATTTTGCGGTTTCTCGCCGCAGTGGAATACATCGAAACCGATTTTTGGCAGCAATATACCGAACTGGCTTTGGGCAATCCCGCCTATCAGGCTGCATTGCAAGTGCTTGATGGTGACATGCCGACTTACCTGAATCAAAATACTCGGGACGAATTCACGCACCGTGATTTTCTCAACGCTTACCTGCAATCCAAGGGCCACCAGGGTATTAATCTTGAACCCTTCCGCACTTTACCCAGCAGCCAGGCAACCGGCGCGAATAAAACCGCCCTGCGTCTGACGAGTCTGATGAATCTCACCGTAGACACCAGTTGGTACATAAAATATCGCAGCCCCGGCAATCCCGACTTCGGCGATACTTTTCCGCAACTCGTCAATCTGGTCAACGTGCCGACGATCCCGGATACTGACTTGCCCATCAACAGTGACGCGATCCAGGCCATCGCCAACGCGGCAGGATTTCACTTCGCCGCCTTCGAGCAGGCCGGCATGAGCGTGTACGATTCGTTTCTGCCGAAAGCTTCCAGCTTGGAAGTCGTCAAAATCCTGGCGGCAATTGGCGGCAGCGAAGTCATGCATTTCCAGATTTGGCAAGACAAGGCAGGCAATGCTCCGCCGGTACCCGCTTCGGGACCTTCTGCCGGCTCAGTTTTCCCGCAGTTGCCCATCGCTCCGGATCAAACTCCCAACGGCATCGATCCGGCCAGTCCCATGGATACCAACCAGGTGATGCCCTTGCCCTGCACGTTCATTAGTACAAGCTTGCCGAAGTGTTCGGTAGTCCGTCCCACTTCCACCAAGCACGCGGGCGCAGTCGCCGCTGCCACAGCCGTGGCCGCCAGCGGGCTCTTCGAAGGCCAAAGTCAGGCTTTCCTCGACTCCGTGCTCTCGCTGGCACAACAGGCGGATGCCGCCAGTAACGAGAACGATCAGTAATCGCAAAATTCAACGCAGTTGAAACATTATGAATGCGCTTGGAATTATTTCAAAGCGGATGCGCTTGGTTTTTGTGATCGGCGTTCTCTCTTGCGGAGTTTGGATATTCGCCGATCCAGGGGGAGATCTGAATGAAGGAAAGGGGCCAGGAAAAAACAATCCCGGCCCGCCGCCCCCGCCGAACAGTGCTGCACAAAATGCGGTTCAACTTGTGAATCAGGGACAGCAAATCTTTCGGTTCGATACCTTCGGCGATGACGCGTATTGGGGCGGCACCTTACAATTGCATCAGGCAATTGAGGGCACCAACTTCGGCGGCGTCGGTCCCGGTATCAGCCCAAACACTGCGCTGGCCCTGGGGTTGAAAGTGGACGTCACCGCGTTGCCTCCACCGCTGCAACAACAATTGCGCAAGGGCAAAGTCAACCTCGACGATCCCGCGGTTACCTTGCATTTGATTAAGCTCAATTCCGTCGTGGGAGTGAAAGGCACCTTCAATGCTGATGGCTCCCTGCGGTCGGTGGGCTTGACTTGCGCCCTCTGTCATTCGACCGTCGATGATTCCCTCGCGCCAGGAATCGGAAGACGGTTGGACGGTTGGGCCAATCACGACCTGGATCCCGGGTCCATCATAGCGGCTGCGCCCAATATCGCGCCCATCACCACACTCCTTCAGGCCGCGATCCCAACAATCACCGATGACCAGGTGCGGGCGGTTTTGCACAGTTGGGGACCGGGTAAATTCGATGCCGAGTTATTACTGGACGGCAAGGCCATGCGCCCCGATGGCGGGCCTGCGGCCACGCTCATTCCCAATGCGTTTGGGCTGGGCGGCTATAACCTGCATACTTGGACCGGTGGTTGGGGAACGATCCCTTACTGGAACGCATTCGTGGCCGTCCTCGAATTGCGTGGCGTCGGCACGTTCTTTGATGAACGACTGGACGATACCAACAAGTGGCCCATAGCAGCGGCTTTCCGCTTTGGTCACACTTCCGTCGACGACCCGGACAATGACCAGGTCACTTCCAAGCTTCCGGCGTTGCAAATGTACCAGTTATCCATCCCGGCGCCCAAGCCGAAGCCCGGCGTTGACTTCGACGCCGCCGCAGCCGCCCGAGGTGACGCGCTGTTCAGCGGCATGGCGAATTGCAATAGCTGTCATCGCGAGCCGCTTTGGACCGAGCCCGGCTGGAATGATCATACCCCGCTTGAGATGAAAATCGATAGCTTCCAAGCCGACCGTTCTCCGGATGGCAATTACAAAACCATGAACCTCACGGGCGTGTTCATCCGCGAACGCGGCCTCTTCATGAACCCAGCGAACAAAGGCCGCTTCTATCATGATGGCCGCTTTCAGACCCTGACGGACGTGGTCGATAGTTACAACACGCGGTTTAATCTTAACTTAACCGCCCAGGAAGAATCCGATCTCGTGGAGTACTTGAAGTCCTTGTAAGCCGTTTACTATTGACGCTTGGCGAGCAGAGCCAAGAGTTCAAAAGCGCTCTTGGCCTGCGCCATTAGTCGTATGCCGAGCGCGACCTCGCATCTGAGTGTCGCTAAATTTTGCGCAGCTTTTGCCAAAATATTGGTGAGCGGCGCGACGGTTAATTGCGCGAGAATGATTCTGGTGTGGGGCTGAGCGAAATGTTGTTTGTATCGCGAAGCTCCACTCTGAAAGCATCAGAAAACACCAGCCAGCTACTCTGGCTGGTGTTTTCATTTTATATGTTTGCTATTCGGATTCCAACTTCAGCGCCTGCATCAATGGAAGCGCCCCGACATACGGGAAAATTTGGGGTCCACGCCGCCAGACATTGGCCCCAGTTACAAAGATGAAAACATGTGTCCACTTCCGCAACAATGGAAGCGGGGTAAAGTCCCAATGCAGAATTTGATAAGTCTGATAAAATGTTGGTGATCATTCGGCAAATTCACCAATCAGTGGTTGGTGAATTGCAGTAGGGCTTGCACCGAACGCATAGCCATTGCGTTTCAGGAAGTCGTGCCTGAGTACTTTCGGACTTTTATCAGGTTGTTCCTGAGTCAGAAAGTTGCTGGCACTTTTGCTGGCACTTGGGGTCTGTGAATTCGTAACTCCTTCTCCAAACAAGGTTTGGAGTTGGTGCCGGTGGTCGGACTCGAACCGACACGACTTTTTAAGGTCCCAGGATTTTAAGTCCTGTGCGTCTGCCATTTCGCCACACCGGCACTCTGTAAGTCATCAACTCCTCGCGCGTCCATTTCCGTTTGATCATGGCAACGCCGCGCGTCCTTCGTCCCGATAGGTATCACAAAATGTCCGCCAGCCGCAAGCGCCACGTGCGCGGATTGTTGGGCGCGGGGGGACTTTCTGTGCCGAAGAGTGCCTCGGGGGGAACACCGTCGGCGTTGGGCCACTCACCTATTTGACTTTTTATCGCTCAAAACGAGATTGCCGCGAATGAAAGCCGCCTACATTAATCAGACCGGGGGCCCCGAAAACATCATTTATGGCGATCTCCCGGACCCAAAAATCGGCGCGACCGAGTGCTTGATCAAAACCGCCGCTGTCGATGTAAACCCGGTCGATCTCTATATCCGCAGCGGTGCCGTCGCCACGAAAATGAGCTTTCCCTATATCCTCGGTCGCGACCTCGCCGGAAAAGTCATTGCTACCGGCGCGAACGTGAAGCGATTTAAGATTGGTGATCGCGTCTGGTGTACCGGCCAAGGTTGGGACGGACGGCAAGGCACCTTTTCCGAATTGGCTGCCGTCGA
>Ga0134128_10004814_pt1 | contig 16443 bp, 13 predicted proteins | sample KB31754_FD_96462 | JGI IMG/M metagenome (GOLD analysis project Ga0134128, IMG submission 96462) | Terrestrial soil microbial communities with excess Nitrogen fertilizer from Kellogg Biological Station, Michigan, USA - KB3-175-4 | ecosystem: Environmental > Terrestrial > Soil > Unclassified ...
AAGGAGCTGCTGCGCCTGGCCGCCGTCGAGAAAACCCTGCGTGGCAGCGGCAAGCTACTCAAGGGTTGGCGCGAATCGCGGCGCATCATGGCTGATGCGGCCTGGCAGCCCATGCCCCGGTTGGACCGGACCCGCTAGGGGCGGGTCAGGGCTGGCTTTCCGCGGGGGCCGCCTCGTCCTTGGCTGCGGGTTCAGGCTCCGCCGCCGCAGTCTCCTGCTCCGCCACCGGGGTCTCCACGGACTCTGTCGCCGCTTCCGCCTCCGCCACCGGGGTCTCGGCAGGCTCCGCCGCCTCCGGCTCAGGGTCGTTGCCCAGGGCGCTGGGGACCATGCGCTGGATGGCCGCGAGGCTGATGGCGCCCTCGCGCACCACCCGCAGGCGCAGGCCCGTGGCGTCGACAATGGTGGACGGCACGGGCTCCGTTCCCTCAAGCGGGCGGAAGCCGCCCTCCAGGTAGACCTCCACCGACTCGGCCAGCTGTTCGCGGGCTTCCGACGCCGTTTGCGCAGCCGGCTGGCCCGTGCGGTTGGCGCTGGAGACCGCCAACGGCCCCGTGGCGGTCAGCAGGTCAAGGGCAAGCTGGTCGTCCGGCACGCGCAGGGCCACGGTGCCAACGGTCTCGCCCAGGTCCCAGGTGAGTGAGGGCTGGGCGTGGAAGATGATGGTCAACGGGCCGGGCCAGTACTTCTCGGCCAGCTTCCGGGCGTCGTCCGGAATGTCCGTGGCCAGCCCTTCCATGGTCCCGATGCGCGGGATCAACACTGGCGGGGGCATGTTGCGGCCCCGCCCCTTCGCTGCCAGCAGGGTGGCCACGGCCTGCGGCGAGAATGCGTCAGCCGCAATGCCGTACACCGTGTCGGTGGGCATGACGATGACCTGCTTGGCGGCAATGGCCTTCTGCGCATGGGCCAGGCCCTCGACGCGCTGGTCATCGTTGGTGCAGTTATAGGAAGTGGTAGTCACGGCTTCATTCTTTCATCACGTCGTCATTGTTTGCTTACACGGCCCGGCGCTTGACTTTAGCGCCGCAGGCCGCTCGTGGCGCGGTCCCGGCCCGTCAAGTCCTGGTGGGTGGTGACAGCTTCCCATTGGCCGCCCGCCCTGAACAGTGCCGCCATCTGCTCCGCCTGGACTTCGGCGTGCTCCATGACGAAATACCCGCCCGGCCGCAGCAGCCTGGCCGCTGCGGCAATGGCTGCCGCGGGCATCTCCAGGCCGTCCGCCCCCCCGCCGTACAGGGCCTTGTGCGGGTCATGCAGGCGCACCTCGACCTCCCGGGGGATGGCCCCGGCCGGGATATACGGCGGATTGGAGACCACCACATCCACGGTCCCGTCGAGTTCCGGAAAGGCAGTGCGCAGGTCCCCATGGACCAGCTCGACGCCGGTGCCCACCAGGTTCCCTGCCGCCCACGGGTAGGCGTCATCGCTCAATTCGACGGCGTACACACGGCATCCAGGCACTTCGGCCGCCAGCGAGCCGGCTATGGCTCCGGAGCCCGTGCCGAGGTCGACGGCGGTGCTGGCGCACTCTTTCCGCCCCTGTGTGAGCTTGAGCAGCACGTCAACGGCCAGCTGGACCACTGACTCGGTTTCGGGCCGGGGCACGAACACGCCCTTGCCGACCCGCAGTTCCAGGTGGCGGAAGTATGCCACGCCCGTAATGTGCTGGAGCGGTTCGCGTGCGGCCCGGCGGTGCACCAGTTCTGCATAGCCTTCGGGCGCCCCGGCCGTGCCAAAGAGCATGGCTGCCAGTTCCCCGCGCCCCACGCCCAGCAGGTGGGCGGCCAGCAGCTGAGCATCCACCGCGGGCGACGGGACGCCCGCAGCCGCAAGCTCCGCCGTCGCACTTTTAACGGCGTCAGCCAGCGAAAGGCGCGCGCCGTCCGGGGAGTTGCTACTCACCCAGCGCGTCCAGGCGGTGCTGTTCATCCATTTCGATGGCGGACTGCACCACAGCTTCCAGGTCCCCGTTCATGACCTGGTCGAGGTTGTACGCCTTGTAGCCCGTGCGGTGGTCCGCGATCCGGTTTTCCGGGTAGTTGTAGGTCCTGATCCGCTCCGAACGGTCCATGGTGCGGATCTGGGACTTGCGCACGGCCGAGTTTTCGGCGTCGATGATGGCCTGCTGGTGCGCCAGGATGCGCGCCCGCAGCACGCGCATGCCGGCTTCGCGGTTTTGCAGCTGCGACTTCTCATTTTGCATGGCAACCACGATGCCCGTGGGCAGGTGGGTGATGCGGACGGCGGAGTCGGTCGTGTTCACGGACTGGCCGCCGGGACCGGAGGACCGGTAGACGTCGATCTTGAGGTCGTTCGGACTGATGTCCACCTCTTCCGGCTCGTCGACCTCCGGCAGCACCAGCACGCCGGCGGCCGATGTGTGGATTCGTCCCTGCGATTCCGTGGCCGGCACGCGTTGCACGCGGTGCACACCGCCCTCAAACTTCAGGCGCGCAAACACGCCCTCGGCCGGGTCGTTGGATCGGCCCTTCACGGCAATGGAAATGTCCTTGTAGCCGCCCAGGTCGGATTCCGTGGCGGAGATGATTTCCGTCTTCCAGCCCCTATGCTCGGCGTAGCGCGTGTACATGCGGACCAGGTCCGCGGCAAACAGTGCAGCTTCGTCGCCGCCTTCACCGGCCTTCACTTCCAGGATCACGTCACGGGCGTCGTCGGGGTCGCGCGGGATCAACAGGCGGCGCAGCTTTTCCTGCGCTGCCGCCAGCTGGCCTTCGAGCACCGGGACTTCCGCCGCAAATTCCGGGTCCTCGGACGCCATTTCCCGGGCCGCCTCAAGATCGTCCGTCAGCGTCTCAACCTGGTGGTAGCCCTCCACGACTCCGCTCAGCTCCGCATACCGGCGCCCCAGCTTCCGCGCCAGTGACTGGTCGGCGTGCACGGCAGGGTCACTGAGCCGCATCTGCAACTCGGCGTGTTCATCCAGCAAGCCGTGGATGGATTCAAACATTTCAAAACCTCTCTCGACGTATGTCAAGTCTAATTACTCATAAGGATCGGAACAGACTGTGCTTAACGCACGAAACCGCCGGCGTTGTGAAGGGGTCCCGGGAGCGGATTCGGGCGGCGGCCCCTTCACAACAGAGGCGGTTTCGTTACTTCAGCTACTTGTCGTGCTCGGCCTTGGACCCCAGGGTGGTCTTTTGGATCTGCATGAGGAACTCGACGTTGGACTGCGTCTCACGGATCTTGGAGGTGAGCAGTTCCAGCGACTGCTGCATCTCCAGGCCGGAGAGGACGCGGCGCAGGCGCCACATGATCTTGACCTCTTCGGGCGAGAGCAGGTTTTCCTCGCGGCGGGTGCCGGAGGCATTGACGTCCACGGCGGGGAAGATGCGCTTGTCAGCCAGCTGGCGGGACAGGCGGAGCTCCATGTTGCCGGTGCCCTTGAATTCCTCGAAGATGACCTCGTCAGCCTTGGAACCGGTTTCCACCAGGGCCGTGGCCAGGATGGTGAGCGAACCGCCGTTTTCAATGTTGCGGGCAGCTCCGAAGAAGCGCTTCGGTGGGTAGAGGGCTGCGGAGTCCACACCACCGGAGAGGATGCGACCGGAGGACGGTGCGGAGTTGTTGTAGGCGCGGCCCAGGCGGGTCATGGAGTCCAGCAGGACCACCACGTCCATGCCCATTTCCACGAGGCGCTTGGCACGCTCGATGGAGAGTTCGGCAACCTGGGTGTGGTCGTCGGCGGGGCGGTCGAAGGTGGAGGCAATGACCTCGCCCTTGACGGTGCGCTGCATGTCGGTGACTTCTTCGGGACGCTCGTCCACCAGGACCATCATGAGGTGGACCTCAGGATTGTTGGTGGTGATGGCGTTCGCGATGGACTGCAGGATGAGCGTCTTTCCGGCCTTCGGCGGGGAGACGATCAGGCCGCGCTGGCCCTTGCCGATCGGGGCGACCAGGTCAATGACGCGGGGGCCGATCTTCTTCGGGTCCGTCTCCAGGCGCAGGCGCTCGGACGGGTACAGCGGCACCAGCTTGGAGAACTCCACCCGGTTCTTCAGGTCGTCAGGGTTCTTGCCGTTGACACTGGTGACGCGCACCAGGGCGTTGAACTTCTGGCGGGCGCTTTGGGCCTGGCTGCGGTCCTCCCCTTCGCGGGGGGCGCGGATGGCACCGACGACGGCGTCGCCCTTGCGCAGGTTGTACTTCTTGACCTGCGAGAGGGAGACGTAAACATCGTTGGAACCGGGCAGGTAGCCGGAGGTGCGGACAAAGGCGTAGTTGTCCAGCACGTCAAGGATGCCTGCCACGGGCAGCAGCACGTCGTCCTCGGTGACCTCGGAATCGTCAAAGTCCGGGCCCGCGCTGCGGCCGCGACGGCGTTCGTTGCGGTCACGGAAACGGTCGTTGCGGTCGTTGCGGTTGTTGTTGCCGCGATCGTTGCGGTCGTTGGAGTCGTTGGCGTTGCGGTCGCGGCGGTTCCGGCGGTTGCGGTTGTTGCGGCTGCCGTCTTCGTCGTCATTGCGTTCGCTGTTGTTGCCTGCGCTGGTGTTGCGGTCGTTGCTGCGCTCATTGGGGTTGCGCTGGTTGCCGCGGTCATTGCCATTGCGCTGGTTCCGGTTGTTGCGGCCGGCGCGGTCGTGGCGCTCGGACTGCTCACCGTTGCCGGCGTGATCCTCGGCAGCGTGTTCGCCCTGGCCGGACGTGCCGGCGTCGGCGTTGCCTCCCTGGCTGGCGGCCTTCTCGGCGGACGAATCAGCGGGAGCCGCCGATTCGACGGCGGCGTCACGGCCGCCACCCTGGGCGCGGCGGTTGCGGGTGCGCGGCTGGCGGCGGTTGTCGCCGTCGTTCTCGGAGGGCTCGACGGCGGAGGGAGCGGCTGCGGGAGCCGTTTCCACGGGTGCCGTTGCAACGGCCTCTGCCGGCGTGCCGGTGGTGATAATGCCGTCGCTGCTGGCGGCGCGCCGGGAGCCGCGGCGGCCGCGGGCCGGTCGTTCCTCAGCCGGGGCTGCAGTGGTGTCGGCGGGGGCCTCGGAGGCAGCGGCGGTTGCTGTGCCACTCTTCGCACGCGTTGCGCGGCGGGCAGGCGCCTTGGCCTCGGCCGCTGCGGACTCTGTGGAGGCGGTGTCTGCGGGTGCTTCCTTGGCGCTGCGTGCCGGGCGCTCGGCCACGGACGAGCCGCGCTGGTGCGCGGAAATGGCGGCCACAAGGTCGCCCTTTCGCATCCTGGACCCGCCGGTGATGCCCAGCTGGCCCGCCAGCGTCTGAAGCTGGGCCAGCTTCAACCCTGCCAGGCCGGCGGACTTCGCCGTTCCTGCGGATTTTGAAGTGTCATCCAACTCAGCTGCCTGGGTGCCGGCGGCTGAAGTTATGGTTTCTGTCACGAAGGATCCTTCCCCCTCGATGGCGGACCCTGAAAAAGGCCGCGATGATTAGTGTCAGCCCCTCCGCCGCTGCCGCACTGGCAGGGACGCAGGATGTCAGCTGAGGTTCCAGTTCACGCCGGCAGCTTTATTGCGGCGGAATTGGTGGTTCACCCCTGAATCGATGTGTAAACAAAATCAATTCTTGAATTGACGCGGCGGCTGCCGGATGTCGATTCGTCCAACCACCGTCCCAGACGGGGCGGTTCAGTGAAGGGATGGCATCAAGTCTGGGTGCTTACGAACCCGGATGCACTTCCACTTTAGCACCCTCGAGGTCAACAGACAGACGTAAAACGCGCCACGACACGCCCGCGCCGCCCGCTTTCTCCCCCGGCGTGCCTTTTCCGGCGCTGCGGGCCTCGATGGACTGCACCACGGCGAGAGCTTCCGCCTCTCCGTTGGCCAGTGCCATGACAGTGGGCCCGGCGCCGGAAATGAACGCTGCATGCCCTGCTGCACGAAGTTCGGCAACGAGCGCCGCGCTTTCCGGCATGGCTTCGGTCCGGTAGTCCTGGTGAAGGTAGTCGCGGGTGCCTGCCGTCAGCAGTTCCGGGGCGTCCTTCAGCGCGTGGACAAGAAGCGCGGTGCGGCCGCTGTTTGCCGCGGCGTCGGCATGGGGCACCGCGGCCGGCAGCAGCCGCCGGGCCAGCTCGGTCTTGACTTCGTAGTCCGGAATGGCCACCACCGGCACTACCTTCGGCGACGGCGTGACCTTGGTTGAGGAGTACACCCCGCCCTCGCGCCAGGAAATGGCGACGGCGCCAAAAATGGCGGGTGCCACGTTGTCCGGGTGGCCCTCCATTTCCGAGGCCAGCTGGAGCACCCACTGGGTGTCCTGGCGGTCGGGTGCGTCCACCAGCGCGTTGGCTGCGGTGATGGCAGCGACGATGGCGGAGGCGGAGGATCCCAGGCCGCGGCCGTGGGGCAGCACATTGCGGGCCGTGATCCGCAGCCCCGGGCGGCGGTAGCCCAGGCGGGCAAAGGCCAGGTCCATGGCCTGGACCACCAAGTGCGATGAGTCGCGGGGCAGCTCCTTGACGCCCTCCCCGCGCAGGTCGAATTCCAGCACCCCGCCGGGCAGTGTGCCAACGCTGAGCGTGTCATACAGCGACACCGCCAGGCCCAGGGAGTCAAAGCCCGGGCCCAGGTTGGCACTGGTGCCGGGCACCTGCACCGTCGCCGTCAGGCCCGTGGCCGCGGACTTAAGTGCAGTGCCGCCAGGGGCCGCGGCGGGAAGTGGGATGGTCATGGGGAGGCCTGTCATGAAGATGCGGGACTAGTCTGCCAGGCCGAGTGCGTTGGCAACGGTGACGACGTCAAACGGCACGGACGTGGGTTCGACAGTGCTGCCGTCGGCGTTCTTCAGGGCCCAGTTCGGGTCCTTGAGGCCGTGGCCGGTCACCGTGATGACAATGGTCTTGCCTGTGGGGACCTCCCCTGCCGCGTGCTTCTTGATGATGCCGGCAACGCCGGCCGCGGAGGCCGGCTCCACGAAGACGCCTTCCTTGGCGGAGAGCCAGCGGTGGGCGGCCAGGATTTCCTCATCAGTCACGGAGTCAATGAGCCCGCCGGATTCGTCGCGGGCGGCAATGGCCAGGTCCCAGGAGGCGGGGTTGCCGATGCGGATGGCGGTGGCAATGGTGTCCGGCTCCAGGATGGGGTGTCCTGCCACGAAGGGAGCAGCGCCGGCCGCCTGGAAGCCCCACATGACGGGGGTGTGGGTGGAGACCGGCGCCAGAGTGCCGGCCGTGGCGGATTCGTAGGGGGCCGCGTATTCCTTGTAGCCCTTCCAGTACGCGCTGATGTTGCCGGCATTGCCGACGGGCAGCACGTGGTAGTCCGGGGCGTCGCCCAGTGCGTCCACCACCTCGAAGGCGCCGGTTTTCTGGCCCTCGATGCGCGCGGGGTTGACCGAGTTGACCAGAAACACAGGGTAGGAGTCGGCCAGCTTGCGGGCCACTTCCAGGCAGTTGTCGAAGTTGCCGTCAACCTGCAGGAGGGTGGCGCCGTGGGCCACGGCCTGGCTCAGCTTGCCCATGGAAATTTTGCCTTCCGGGACCAATACCGCGCACGTCAGGCCCGCCTGCTTGGCGTAGGCCGCTGCGGAAGCGGAGGTGTTGCCGGTGGATGCGCAGACCACGGCCTTGGCGCCGGCAGCGACGGCCGCCGTCATGGCCATGGTCATGCCACGGTCCTTGAAGCTGCCGGTGGGGTTCATGCCCTCCACCTTCAGGTACACCTTGGAACCGGTCAGCTCGGACAGATGCTGGGCGAACACCAGCGGCGTGCCGCCCTCCCCCAGGGTGATGATCCTTGTTTCCGCCGTTACGGGCAAACGCTCTGCATATTCACGGACTACCCCGCGCCACTGATGAGCCATCAGACTCCCTCCACCCTCAACACACTTGTTATGGAATTAATGATGTCCAGGCCGCTGATGGCCTGCACAGTCGCTGCCAGGGCAGCCTCGCTGGCGCGGTGCGTGACGATGCGCAGCTCGGCCAAGCCGGGGGCGCCGTCGTCGTCGGCACCGCGTTCGCGGTGCACGGTTTGCCGCATGGTCTCGATCGAGACCCCGTTCTCGGCAAAAAGTGCAGAAATTTTGGCCAGCACACCCGGCTGGTCCGCTGCGTCCAGGCCAATGTAGTACTGGGTGGTCACGGCGTCGATCCCCAGCACCGGCAGCACCCCGGCAGTGGTTTCGGTCCGTCCCGGACCGCCCAACACCATGCGCCGCGCCGCTGAAACCACGTCCCCCATGACGGCGGACGCAGTGGGCGTTCCGCCGGCGCCCCGGCCATAGAACATGAGTTCGCCGGCGGATTCGGCCTCGACGAACACGGCGTTGAAGGCGCCGTGGACGGCGGCGAGCGGGTGGCTGCGGGGAATGAGGGTGGGGTGGACCCGGACGCTGACCCCATAGCCGGATTCACCGGCGTCGCCCTGGCGGGCCTCGCCTGCGGCACCGTTGTCCGCGGCGGGCAGCGGCAGCTTCTCGGCTATGGCCAGCAGCTTGATGACAAAGCCGGCGTCCTTCGCGGCCGCGATGTCAGATGCGGTCACGGAGGTGATCCCCTGGCAATGCACGTCCTCGAGGGCAAAACGCGTATGGAAGGAGAGTGAGGCCAGGATGGCACCCTTGGCCGCGGCGTCATGGCCCTCGATGTCCGCCGTCGGGTCCGCCTCGGCATAGCCCAGGCGGGTGGCTTCGGCCAGGGCGTCCGCAAATTGGGCGCCCGTGGTGTCCATCTGGTCGAGGATGAAGTTGGTGGTGCCGTTGACAATGCCCATGACCCGGGTGACCTTGTCCCCGGCCAGCGAGTCACGGATGGGGCGCAGGATGGGGATGGCACCGGCCACGGCCGCCTCGTAGGAGAGCTGGACACCGGCGGCGTCGGCCTTCTCGTACAGGCTGGGCCCGTCCACGGCCAGCAGGGCCTTGTTGCCGGTGACCACCGTGGCGCCGTGCTCTATGGCCTCCAGGATCAGGGTCCTGGCCGGTTCCAGCCCGCCCATGAGTTCAATCACGACGTCGGCGCCGCGCACCAGGGCGGAGGCGTCAGTGGTGAACAGTTCGCGGGGCAGGTCCACCTCGCGGGGTGCGTCGATGGTCCGCACGGCGATGCCCACCAGCTCCAGCCTGGCGCCGGTGCGGGCCGCCAGGACGTCGGCATCCTCCAGGAGGATGCGGGCCACCTGGGCGCCCACATTTCCGGCGCCCAGCAGGGCCACCTTGAGGGTCTTGGTTTCGGCGGGCGCGGCTGCGCCCGTGGTGTTGCGCTCGGTCAATGGTCTCTAGGCCCCTAAGTCGCGTGCCAGCAAATCGTCTTCTGTTTCGCCCCGCACAATGAGGCGTGCGGCGCCGTCCCGGACGGCCACAACGGGCGGACGGGGCGCATAGTTGTAGTTGCTGGCCAGTGCCCAGCAGTACGCGCCCGTTCCGGGAACTGCCAGCAGATCCCCGGCCGCCACGTCATTGGGCAGGTATACATCTCTAACAACAATGTCACCACTCTCGCAATGTTTGCCCACCACTCGGGACAAAGCGGGGGCCTGTTGCGAGGAGCGGCTGGCCAAAACGGCCGAATAATCCGCGTCGTAGAGCACCGGGCGGGCGTTGTCGCTCATGCCGCCGTCCACCGACACATAACGTCGTGGAGCCGTCACGCCGTCCGCGCCGTCCACCTCGACCTGCACCGTTTTCAGCGTGCCTGTCTCGTAGAGCGTGAAGGTGGAGGTGCCCACGATGGCGCGGCCGGGCTCAATGGAGATCCGCGGGGCGGACATGTCCAGCTCGGCACACGTTTCGCGGACGACGGCGGCCAGCGCCTGTGCGATCTCCGCAGCCGGGCGCGGGGTGTCCACCGCGGTGTAGGCGATGCCATAGCCGCCGCCCAGGTCCAGCTCGGGCAGTTCGACGCCGTAGGCCTGCCGGATCCGGTGCGTAAACGCGAGCAGCTTCCGGGCCGCAATCTCAAAGCCTTCCGCCTCGAAGATCTGCGAGCCGATGTGGGCGTGGAAACCCAGGAAGTTGATGTTTTCCGATTCCGCGGCCAACTTGGCGGCAGCTTCAGCGGCGCTCATTCCGGGGGCTTCCGGGTCCTCAGCAATAAAGGACAGGCCAAACTTCTGGTCCTCATGCGCCGTGGCAATGGATTCGTGCGTGTGCGCGTGGACGCCGGGCGTCAGGCGGAGCATGACGTTGGCTGTGGCCCCCTTTGCGGCGGCCAGTCCGGCAACGCGGTGCAGTTCGTGCAGGCTGTCCACCACGATGCGGCCCAGCCCCAGGTCCAGGGCCCGGTTGATCTCCGCGTCGGACTTGTTGTTGCCGTGCAGGCTCAGCTTGTCCCCGGACAGCCCGGCGCGGGTGGCCACGGCCAGTTCCCCGCCGGAGCAGGTGTCCAGGCGCAGGCCTTCCGAGTCCACCCAGCGGGCCACTTCGGTGCACAGGAAAGACTTCCCTGCATAGTAGACGTCCACGCCGCCGCAAATGTCCGTAAAGGCTGCATCAAAGGAGTCCTTGAAGGTGCGCGCCCGGGACCGGAAGTCGGCCTCGCTCATGACGTACAGGGGCGTGCCAAACTGTTCCTTGAGCTCGCCCACGGACACCCCGCTGATGGTGAGGTCCCCGCCCGGGCCGCGTTCGACGTCGTGCGCCCACATGGAGGGCAGCATCTCGTTGACGTCTCCGGGGGCCGGCAGCCAGTCGGGGGCAAGCTCTGCGCCGGCAATGTTGGTGCGGGCTGTGTTGGACATGTATTACATCCGTTCCGGGGCCGAGACGCCCAGCAGGGACAACCCGTTGGCCAGGACCTGGCCCACGGCGTCGTTGAGCCACAGGCGGGTGCGGTTGACGTCGGTGATGGCCTCCTCGCCCATGGGGGTGACGCGGCAGGCGTCATACCAGCGGTGGTAGGCGCCGGCGATGACCTCCAGGTGGCGGGCCACGCGGTGGGGTTCGCGGAAGGCGGCAGCCTGGGTGAGGACGCCCGGGTACTGGCCCAGCACGGCCAGCAGCTCGGACTCCGTGGCGTGGGTCAGGGCAGCGGCGTCAAAAACTGTGCGCTCCACACCGGCGGCGGCGGCGTTGCGGCCCACGGCGCGGGTGCGGGCGTGGGCGTACTGGACGTAGAACACCGGGTTCTCGTTCGACTTCTTGGTCAGTACGTCCAGGTCAATGTCGATGTTGGAGTCCGAGGAGAAACGGGCCAGGGAGTAGCGGGCAGCATCCGTGCCCACGATTTCCACCAGGTCCTCCAGGGTCACCACGGTGCCAGCGCGCTTGGACATGCGCAGGGGGACGCCATCCTTGACCAGGTTCACCATCTGGCCGATGAGCACCTCGACGCGGTCGGCGTCGTCGCCCATGGCTGCCGCGGCCGCCTTCAGGCGGGCCACGTAGCCGTGGTGGTCGGCGCCGAGCATGTAGATGCATAGGTCAAAGCCGCGGTCGCGCTTGTTCTTGAAGTAGGCGATGTCGCCGGCGATGTAGGCGGCGTGGCCGTCGCTCTTGATGACGACGCGGTCCTTGTCGTCGCCGTAGTCGGTGGAGTTCAGCCACCACGCGCCGTCCTTGAGGTACATGTTGCCGGAGCCCTTGAGCTGCTCGAGGAGCTTTTCCACTGCGCCGTCCTCAAACAGCGAGTTTTCATGGAAGTAGACGTCAAAGTCCACGCCGAACTCGTGCAGGGATTTGCGGATGGAGGCGAACATGAGTTCCACGCCCCGGGCACGGATCTCTTCCTGGGGGTCTTCGCTTTCCAGAATGGCGGGGCTGCCTGCGGTGACTTCCTTCGCGATGTCCTCGATGTAGGCCCCGCCGTAGCCGTCCTCCGGGGCGGGCTCGCCCTTGGCGCTGGCCAGCAGGGAGCGGGCAAACCTGTCGATTTGGTTGCCGTGGTCGTTGAAGTAGTATTCCCGGGTGACGTCGGCGCCCTGCGACTGAAAGATGCGGGCCAGGGAATCGCCCACGGCTGCCCAGCGGGTGCCGCCGAGGTGGATGGGGCCGGTGGGGTTGGCCGAGACGAATTCAAGGTTGATCCTGGTCCCGGCCATCTGGGTGTTGCTGCCGTAGCTTTCGCCGGCTTCGACGATGGCCTTGGCGAGTTCGCCCGCCGCGGCGGCGTCAACCGTGATGTTCAGGAAGCCGGGGCCGGCAATGTCCACCTTGGACACGCCGGGGATCTGGGCCAGCCTGTTTTGGAGCAGCTCGGCCACCTTGCGCGGGGGAACCCCGGCGGGCTTGGCCAGTTGCAGGGCAATGCTGGTGGCCCAGTCGCCGTGTTCGCGGCTCTTGGGCCGCTCGACCCTCACCTCCGCGGGCACCGCTTCGGCGGGCACAGCGAGTTCACCGGAGGCGACGGCGTCTTTGAGGCATGTGGTAATGGCGGCAGAAAGTTCTTCAGGGGTCACGGTTTCAAGTGTACGGTTCAGCCGGCGCGCCGCCCCAATCCGCGGCCGCAGTGCCCAGCATGTGGCTGTGGCCCGGGCTGCCCTGCCGGGTGCACGACGCCGGTCACTCACCCGGCGAAGTCGTCCTCCAACATTTTGGGCCGGCAGATGATCCAGGCCCCCGCGCCAAGCAGGATGAGGGTGGCGAAGAGGAAAAGGAATGGCGCGGTCCAGGAACCCGTCCACTGGCGCAGCAGGCCAAAGCACAGCGGCCCCACGCAGGCCAGCGTGTAGCCCATGCCCTGCCCGAATCCGGACAGGGCGCCCGCACCGAGCTGTGTCCGGGTGCGGTGGTTGATCAGCAGCAGGGCGAGGGGAAAGGTGCCCGGGCCCAGTCCGGCAAAGGACACCCACAGCCAGGTGCCGTTGGCCGGTGAGAACAGCAGGCCCAGGTAGCCTGCCACGAACAGGCCCAGCATCACCAGCACCACGGGGAAGGGGTTGCGCATTTTGGCTGCCACGAGGGGAATGAGCAGGCTCAGGGGAAGGCCGAGGGCGGCAAACAGGGCCAGCATGGAACCCGCCTGCCCACGGTTCAGGCCGGCCTGGATCAGGATCTCCGGCAGCCACGCAAAGAGCGCATAAGTGTTCAGCGAGGTGCAGCCGAACATGAGGGTGAGCCCCCAGGCGGTGGGCGACTTCCACAGGTTCATGGCCGGCACGGCCTGTTCTTCAGGCACCCTACGTGAATGGACAATCAACTGCGCCGTCCGGGCCGCAGCGGCAGGCGCGGTGGGCACCTGGGCGGTGCCCGGCGTCGTCCGCGTGGAAAAAACGGCCAGGAACCATGGGACCAGGGCAATGAAGCTGACGCCGGCCCAGGAGGACAGCGAAAACTGCCAGTCGGTGGCGTCGGCCAGCGGTACCGAAAACTGGGCCGGAAGGGCCGTGCCCAGGGAAAGTGAGGTGACGTAGAGGGCCGTCATGAGGCCGACCTTGGTGGGGAAGTGTTTCTTCACCAGCGGCGGCAAAAGCACGTTGCCGGCACCGAGCCCGCCAAAGGCCACTACGGAAAGGACCAGGAACAGCGGCGTGTTGGGCACAAATACGCGGGCGACCTGGCCCACGATCCCGGTCGCAATGGACAGGACGATGAGCCGTTCCAGCGACGCCCAGCGGATCACGTACGGTGTCAGGAAGCCAAACAGGCCAAATGCCGCGGTGGGAAGCATCCCCAGGATGCCGATGGTGGCCGTGTTCATGGGGAGGTCGCGGTTGATGGTGGAAATCAGGGGCGGGACCACGGTGACGGCGCCGCGCAAGGTCAGGGCCGTGAGGATGATGCCGGCACCGAAGAGCCACGCCGACCGCGGAAGTTTCCTCACCATGTGTTCACCATTGCCACAACGTTACCCGGCGGATGGCGGAAGCCGGTTTTACATTGGGTGCCCGGCACCTGCTAAGCTCTTTCTCGTTCCCTTTGGCAGCCACGGTTGCCTGGCCCTCGTAGCTCAGGGGATAGAGCGGTTGCCTCCGGAGCAACAGGCCGTAGGTTCGAATCCTATCGAGGGCACCGGTGAAAACCCCGTCAATTCATTGAATTGACGGGGTTTTTTTGTCTCTTCCCACCAGCCTTCCGGGCGGAACCGTCCCGTCACATGCGGCGTGCCAGGAGTACGGACCAGGTTATCCAGCTTGGTTCGGGGCCTTGACATTGGCCCGCCCGCCCGAGAAACTCAGGACCACGGTTCCGATGAAAGGTCGCCATGGACAAGTCTGCGACGCCCAGCTTCCCGCCCGGTTTTGTGTGGGGCGTTTCCACGGCCGCCTACCAGGTTGAGGGGGCAGTGGGCGAGGGCGGCAGGGGCCAGTCGAGCTGGGATGCCTTCGCGGCCGAGCCCGGGCGCATCCGGGGCGGGGACACCGCCGCAGTGGCCTCCGACCACTACCACCGCTACCCGGAAGACATTGCCCTCATGGCGGAACTGGGCGTGGATGCCTACCGCTTCAGCTTTTCCTGGCCCCGCGTCCAGCCCGGCGGCTCGGGACCCGTGAATGCCGAGGGCCTTGCCTTTTACGACCGGCTGGTGGACGGACTGCTCGCAGCGGGCATCGCCCCCACGCCCACCTTGTTTCACTGGGACACGCCGCTGGAACTGGAACGGGCCGGCGGCTGGTTGAACAGGGACACTGCCGAACGCTTCGCCGAGTACGCGGGGTTGCTCGGTTCCCACTTCTCTGACCGCATTCCCCGCTGGATGACCCTCAATGAACCTGTTTCGCTGACGATGCTCGGTTACGGGGCAGGCATCCACGCGCCCGGGCTGGAACTCGGCTTCGACGCCCTTCCGGCGGCACACCACCTGCTGCTGGCCCACGGCCTCGGCGTCCAGTCACTGCGCGCCGCAGGGGCCGGCAGCATTGGCATCGCCAACAACCACGGTGCCACCTGGCCGGCCAGCCAGGCGGTTAAGGACGTTGAGGCCGCGGCCCTCTATGACAATCTCGCCAACTGGACCTTCGCCGACCCCATCCTCACCGGCGCCTACCCCGACGTCCTGGCACCGTATCTTCCTGGCGTGGCCGACGCCGACCTCGCCACCATCGCAACGCCCATTGATTGGTATGGCATCAACTCCTACAACCCCACCGTGGTGGGCGCACCGGCTGCCGCCACGGGTGGGCTGATTGACGGGCACGCCCTGGACGCATCGCTGCCGTTCTCGCTGCGGGACGTGGAAGGCTACCCCCGCACTGACTTCGGCTGGCCCATTGTCCCGGAGGCATTTACGGAAATGTTGCTGGGGTTCAAGGCCCGGTACGGCAGCAAGCTGCCTCCCATCTACATCACCGAAAACGGCGCCGCCTTCAATGACGGGCCGGGCGCGGACGGCCGGGTGCACGACCAGCGGCGCATCGACTTCACCGCCGCCCACCTCCAGGCACTGCGAGCCGCCATGGACGGCGGGGTGGACATTCGCGGCTACTTCCACTGGTCGCTCCTGGACAACTTTGAATGGGCCGCCGGCTATTCACAGCGCTTTGGGCTGGTTCATGTGGACTATGGCACGCAACGGCGCACGCGCAAGGACTCCTTCCATTGGTACAGGGGGGTGATTGGCGAATCCAAGTCCGGCTGAGGACTGCGTGCCGGGTTGCGGAACGATTGTGCCGGGTGGAAGCTGGAAAAGACGGCACAGTGAGCCGCTGTACGACTGACACAAAATCGAAGCAGAAAGCAAGGCACATGTCCACGCAGCGCATGAACATCCAGGAAATCGACCCCAAGGCCTACCAGCCCATGTATGCGATGGAAAAGTACATTCATGGCGGCACCCTTGGCGAGGACCTGCTGGCACTCGTCAAGATCCGGGCATCGCAACTCAATGGCTGCGCCTACTGCCTGGACATGCACGGGCGCGAAGCCCGCAACGCCGGCGTGGACAACCGGCGCCTGGACGTGCTGGCCGGCTGGCACGAAGCCCCGGAACTCTATTCGGAGCGTGAACGCGCGGCTTTGGCGCTGACGGAAGCCGTGACCCTGATCAGCAATGGCGGTGTTACGGACTCCACCTGGAGCCAGGTCAAGTCTGCCTTTGACGACGCCGAAGTCCCGGTCCTGCTCATGGCCATCTCGGCCATCAACGTGTGGAACCGGCTGGCGGTCTCGACCCACCAGAAGCTGCCCATGCCCGCCGAACTCGCCGGTCCATGAGCCCGGCCCTGCGCGATCAGGCCCGGCACAACCTGGCCCGGCCGCCCTGGCCGGTGGCGACAGTTTCCTGGCTTCCCGGGTCCCCCTATCCAGCCACTGCCCTTCGGGTTCTTGACCCTGGGTCGGGGACAGGAAGCGGCTCAAGGACCGCGGTCTACGATGGCCTGGGCAGCTTTGAGCAGCGCAACTTCGAGCTGGCATTCCAGCCCACCTTCGACCAGTTCGTGCAACTTGCCGACTCCTGGAGCCACGTCCACCAGCTGCCCGGCGGGAAGGGAGCAACTCGTGAACCGGCAATTTGACGAGTCCTATTGGGACAAGCGCTACGGCAGCCGCGGAAACATCTGGAGCGGGGAACCGAATCCGCAGCTGGTGGCAGAGGTATCGATGCTGCCGCCGGGTTCAGCCTTGGACGTGGGATGCGGGGAAGGGGCCGACGCCGTC
>Ga0134128_10004815_pt1 | contig 16441 bp, 12 predicted proteins | sample KB31754_FD_96462 | JGI IMG/M metagenome (GOLD analysis project Ga0134128, IMG submission 96462) | Terrestrial soil microbial communities with excess Nitrogen fertilizer from Kellogg Biological Station, Michigan, USA - KB3-175-4 | ecosystem: Environmental > Terrestrial > Soil > Unclassified ...
CCCAATACATACCGGTGGGAACTCGCCCGAATCCGTATCTTTCGAGCGGCTTTTTCTGGTATTCCGAGGGCAACAGCGCCTATCACGCGCTGGAGTTAGACGTAACGCGGCGGATGGGGCAGGGCCTGCAACTCCGGGGAAACTTCACCTGGTCGAAAAATCTGGACATCAATTCGGCCTTACAGGGCGCTCAAGCCAATAATCAGGCGCAGATGGTTATGGACCGCAACGATTTGCGAAGGGATTGGGGACCTTCCGCGCTCAACCCCGCCGCGCAATCGAGCATCTCGGCTACGTATGAGCTGCCTTTCGGCAAGCACAAGCGATTTCTGAGCGACGCGCGCGGGCTGGAAAACGCGTTAATCGGCGGTTGGCAATTGAATGGAATCGCTACCTTGTTGAGCGGTTTTCCGTTCACCCCGCAGACGGGATCGAATCGATCGGGAGACGGAGACACGAGAAATCCCGACCGGCCGTCTCTCAATCCGAATTTTGCGGGGCCAGTCATACCCGGAAAGCAGACTCAATGGTTCGACCCGAATGCGTTTGTGCTGCCGGTTCCGGGGACTTGGGGGAATCTCGGCCGGGGAACCTACCGTGGGCCGGGCTTGGCTACCGTCGATTTGTCGCTCTTCAAAGACACCGCCGTCTCTGAAAGAGCGACCTTACAGTTCCGGGCCGAGTGCTTCAATCTACAAAACCGAGCCAATTTCGGCGCGCCGAACGCCATCGTCTTCTCCGGTGGGACAATCAGTCCCTCGGCCGGATTGATCACGAGCACCACGACGACATCGCGGCAGCTTCAATTTGGCCTGAAGCTGATCTTCTGACGCACATGCTCCCCGTCTCGCGCTATAATATCTTTGTCGATAGAGAATAGGGTAGATCTCGGCCCAATCCATAATGCCTTCTCAACAGAAAGAAACCGCTGCGGCGCGCGCGGAACGGCTGAAACAAGAAAAGAATCCGTGGGAATGCCTGGAGGAAATCCGGCAGTTCGCCAAGGGGGGCTACGAATCCGTTACGCCTGAATGGGTGGGAACCTACTTGCGCTGGTGGGGTATCTATCCGCAGGGCGATGGCAACGGCGTGCTCGGCGGTAAAGGCGGCGTGGGGCAGACCGTCCCTTATTTCATGCTGCGCATTCGCATTCCGAACGGGATTCTTTTTTCGCATCAGGTGCGCGTAATTGCCGATTTATCGAAGCAATACGCCCGGGGTTTGGCCGACATCACGACGCGGCACAACATTCAACTGCACTGGGTCCCGATTGAAGCTTTGCCCGACATCTTCGAGCGGCTGTGGCGTTGTGGGTTGACCACGATGTCGGCTTGCGGCGACGATCCCCGAAACCTCACTGGCTGCCCTTTGGCGGGAGTGGATGCCGACGAGATTTGCGATGCTTCGCCGTTAGTGCTTAGCGCAAACAAAATGGTGGTCGGCAACCCTGAGTTCTACAACCTGCCTCGCAAATATAAGATATGCATCACGGGATGCCGGTCGTGGTGCTGCTATCCGGAAATAAACGATGTTGGCCTTACCGCAACCAAGAGAGTGCGGGGCGATCGTGAAGAGATTGGCTTTTCGCTACGAGTGGGCGGGGCGCTGTCGAGTGAGCCGTTTTTCGCAAGGCGGTTGAATGCGTTCGTGCACTGGAATCAGGTGCCCGATGTGATTCGGGGCGTCACGCGTATTTTTCGGGATTCCGATGTCCTGCGGCAGCACCGTGAGCGCGCCCGCATGAAATACCTGTTCAAGCATCATGGCTGGACCGAGGAGAGCTTTCAGCAAGAGCTCGAACGGCGCATGGGTTTCCAATTGGACCCGGCCGAACCGGAAGAGGCGCCGGAAGACGTTTTCCGGGATCACCTAGGCATTCAGCCGCAGAAACAGCCAGGTTATTTCTACGTGGGTGGATCGGTGCTGCGAGGCCGCATTACGCCTGAGCAATTGTTCGCGGCGGCGGAACTTGCGGATTCGTTCGCGAGCGGTGAGCTGCGAACGACGCTGACGCAAAATCTCGTGATTATCAACGTCCCGGAGCGAAACGTGGATGCGGTCGCGAAGGAATTCAACGCGATCGGCTTGCCCGTGGAGGTCAGCTCGTTCCGCCGCGGCATTGTTACCTGCACCGGTACGGAGTTCTGCCGGCTGGCCATTACCGAAACAAAGAATTTCGCTCGCTGGTTGACCGAAGAGTTGGAAGACCGGCTGCCTGGGTTCGAGCAGCATCTGAAACTCAATATCACCGGCTGCCCGAATAGCTGCGGCCAGCACTGGATTTCCGACATCGGTATCGAAGGAAAGAAACTGCGGGTCGATGGGAAATTTGTCGACGCCTACTATTTCTGTGTCGGAGGAGCGGTGGGCGCATTCCAATCGATCGCGCGTCCTCTGGGATATCGTTGTACGGCAACGGAAGTGCCCGCCGCCATTGAGCGGTTGTTACGAGCCTATCTGAATTCCCGGCAGGGCGACGAAAATCTGCGCAAGTTCTTTGCGCGGCATAGTGACGTCGAACTGCGCTCGTTGGTGGCCGGCGCCGATGTCGAGCCGGTACAGCGGGACCCTTCTCCCGGCCGCGTTCCGGCCGGCGTTGCCGGCTGAGCCATCAAAGGTGATGAAGGTCGTTTGCACCGAACCGGGGCCGTGAGGGAGTAAAGATGGGCGTACGGGCCGCGGAATCGGATGAAGACGTCCAGTTACCAGCACCGAACCGCGACCGTCAGGGAGCGGACGCCTTCAACGGAGCCGATGCCCGGCGGGTAGGCGATAGGTAATTCGAGAGCTCAAGTTCTTTCTTGAGACGCTGACTCTCCTAAACCGGCGATTACTAGAACGTCTCTCGTTCAAAGTGAAGGACTGCCGGATTCCTCTGGCACGTTGTTGGTTTGAGCGGCATACACGTCCAAGACCTGGCCGCGCGCCTTGCTGATGATCTGGTAATACTGCGAACATTTGCGGCGAGTCAAGCTCATCCATACGGCAATGAAGGCGTCGGCGCTCGTGCCGGCGGCTCCTAGTCAGCCTTGCACTCTCTTCTCGTAGCCTTTCCAGAATGGCTCACGAAGGTCCAGCTTTCGAATCTTGCCTGTTCCGGTCTTCGGCAGCGGACCTTCCACAAATTCGATTCGCCTTGGCAGCTTGAAGCGGCTCAAGCCTTTCTGCAAGTGTTCCAGCAACTCTTCGGGTTCAAGCGAATGTTTCGGTTTTCTGACCACAATCGCCACAGGCACTTCTCCCCACTGCGGATCGGGTGCGGAGACCACGGCGCACTCCAGCACAGCGGGATGTGAGTAAATGGCGCTCTCGATTTCGAGTGATGATATGTTTTCGCCGCCGCTCACGATGATTTCCTTTTTGCGATCGACGATCAGGATAAATCCTTCGGTGTCCCAAATGGCCATGTCTCCCGTATGCAGCCACACCGGTTTACCTCCGGGTTCGCCGCCCGGCCCCGTCAGTACGGTGGCCGATCCCACGGGATCTTTGTAATAGCCGGTCATCAACCAATCCGCCGAAGCAATGATTTCGCCTATACTCTTCAGATCTTTGGGGACATCGTTCAATCTCTCGTCGACAACGCGCAGACGTGCTCCGGGAACGGACCACCCGGTCATCGCTCGCCGGCGCCAGCGGTCCTCGTCGGTTGCATAAGAAATGCTGCCTTTCTCGCGCGCCATCGATAACACCGGCGCCGATTCCGTTAACCCATACCCGGCGAAAACTTCGCAGTGAAACAGCTTTTCCAGCCGCTCGATTAACGCCGGAGAGGATGCCGCGCCGCCGAGGTTTATTTGCCGCATGGACGATACATTCATCCGTTCTGCATTCGGAACGTTTAGCAGCGCGTTCGCCATCGTTGGAACCAAGGCCATGTCGGTTGCCCGATGCCGCTCAATCAGCTCGAACACGCGAACGGGGTCGAAACGCCGCACCATTACCTGCGTGACGCCCAGCATGGTCGAGCTATGCGGGTGTCCCCAGCCGTTCGCATGAAATAACGGAATTGTGTGCAGGTCCACCGTGGTTGCCGGCTCTACATAAAGCGTGGCGACGCTGAGCGCATGCAGATAAAGCGCGCGATGAGAAAGCATCACGCCCTTGGGCGTTCCGGTGCTGCCGCTTGTGTAGAACAGCTCCGCAATATCTTCATCGGCGTTCCTGTATAGATCGAGTGCTTGCGCTGGGTGAGCCGCTAGCAGCGATTCGTATTGCGGCGAATCGCTGTCTTCGTCATCAAGAGCGATGAAGTGGCGGATGCCGCGGCAGTCCGCGCAAAAATGAGGAATCGCCGCCGCGAAGTCTCGCTCATAAAGCAGGATCGACGGTTCCGCATGAATCAGAATGGCCGTGAGTTCGGGAACCGTTAGGCGCACGTTCAGCGGCATGACGATCGCCCCCGCCTGCACCACGCCAAAATAGGCTTCGAGCAGCTTGTGAGTGTTGAAGCTGAGATAGGCGACGCGATCGCCCTTGGAAATGCCAAGCGCGCTCAGCGCGGACGCCAGCCGCCCGCAGCGTTCTCCGAATTCACCATATGTAAATGTGCGCTCTCCGCAAACAATGCCCGGTTTGCTCGAGAAAACATCGAGGGCGCGCTCGAGGCAGCGCAGAGGAGTAAGCGGCAGAGGCATCGTGCCGGATTCTATCGCAGCCCGGCCTCCCGCCGCTCACTCCGGCCGTTTGTACTGGATTGAGCTATCGACTTGAGCGCGCCGGAACCCAGAGTTCTCGAGCGAAATGGTGATCTCACGATTGATGAAGAATACCGCGCGCAGCCGGAATTCAGTGCCGAAACTCACGGGAAACCAGACTCCATCGTCAAACCTGCGGTACTCGACGTTAAAGCCCAACCCCGGCAGATCCGTACCAAGCATGGTCCTCACCAGGAACGGAATGCGCCGGGAGAGCTTCGTGAAAACGGTAATCGGTTGAAACTCTTCCTTGTCGATAAGGGCTTCGCCCGCCCAGGTAATCTCATCGTGATCGCGCGGACCGAATCCGATCCGATACGCCTGCCGGCCGGCGGCGGTCCGTTCGCCGAGCAGCTTGAACCAGTAGTTCTTTTGTTGATCGCTTGTCAGCGGGAAGAGATCTCGTCCCAAGCCGTCTTTCGAATGTTCATTTGCGCAGTCGTCGCGCATGTCTTCCACCAGATCGCCGTCGATGCTGTCTGATTCCGGGCGCGGTTCGCCCTCATAGTCGATGTATTCACCCTTGTGCCAATAGCGGCCGTCGAGACTCTTGACCTGCTTTTCGGTTCCGGACGTGGTTGGCGTCACACTATAGACAGTTGTCTCCTGCCGCAGCAGCTTTCCGTTGGGGCGGCGCGTGGCGACGCGAATGCGCTGCTGGTAGATGTAATCGGCGCGCTGTTGCTCGGCCTTGTCCTGATTAACTGCCACCCGCTCCATGATCTGTCCGGCCGTAAGGGATTGCGCTTGAAGCGATGCGCACGATGCGACCAGCAACAGTGGGTAGACGCACGAGCAAGCAAATCGCATCCTGCCAGCCTATACGAACGAAACGCCTCCTAAGATTCAAAAAAGCGCGAACCCGCTTGCTGACGCAATGCGGCTCCGTACAAAGGCAAACTCGAAATGGAGCCACCGCACATCAGTGCGCGGGTTCGATCGGCAATGCCCACGCAAAGATCGCGCTGCCGGCCGGCGTCAAGAGGTACTGCCGTCCGTCCAACTCGTAGGTCATCGGCGCGGATTCCATCCGTGCGCCGAGATTTACGTGCCACAACGTCTTCCCGGTCTCCGGGTCCAGGGCCAGCAAATTGTCGGAATTGTCAGCCGTAAATAGCAGCTTACCGGCTGTCGTCAGGATTCCCGCAACGCCTTCGCCTGTGCCGATTTCGTGCTTCCATCGAATGCCGCCGGTTTTGTAGTCGATCGCGACAAGCGTCGAATCCGCCCACAGATTCCGGTCGCGGCCCGCCCATCCTTCGGGCTTGCCTTCCGCGGTCATGTAGAAAATGCTCCACAGCCGCCGGGCGCTGGCATAAAACAAGCCTGTCTCCGGATTGAAGCTTGGCGCCATCCAGTTAGTCGCGCCATCGGAACCGGGCGACACAAGCGCTCCATCCGGTTTCGGCTCCTTCGCCGGATTCGGAATCGGCTCGCCGCGAGAATCGATTCCGTTGGCCCAGTTCGTATGAATAAACGGCGCCGTCAGAATGTGCTCGCCGGTGCTTCTGTCGAGCACAAAGAAATATCCGTTGCGGCTCGCCTGCGCGAGCAGTTTGCGATGAACGCCGTGATATACATCGTCAAAAAGCACCGGCGTCTGCACCGCGTCCCAGTCATGTGTGTCGTGCGGCGACGGCTGGAAGTGCCAGTTCAGCTTGCCCGTGTCGGGATTCAACGACACGATGGAGCACGTGTAGAGGTTGTCCCCTTTGCGAATATCGCCATTGAGCACCGGGTTCGGATTGCCGATGCCCCAGTAGAGTTGGTTCAGATCAGGATCGTAAGTGCCCGTGATCCAGGTCATGCCGCCGCCGTGGCTGATCGCGTCCGTGCCTTGCGGCCAGGTTTCCGATCCGGGTTCGCCCGGCTTCGGCTCCGTGTCCCAGCGCCACTGCACCTTTCCGGTGTCGGGATCGACGGATTCCAGGAATCCCGGAATATCCGTCACGTCGCCGGAGACGCCCACAATCACGTGATTGCGAACGACCAGCGGAGCCATTGTCGCGAAGTACCCGAGCTTTGGGTCGGCCAGTTCAATCTCCCACAGAACTTTGCCGTCCTTTGCCGCGAGAGCGAGCAGATGGCAGTCGGCTGTTTCAAAGTAGAGTTTGTCCTTGTACATGCCGACGCCGCGCTGCCCGATGTGGTCTCCTGGCGTGGGCCGATTGTAGTGCCAGATCACGCGGCCATCGTGCGCATCGGCGGCCCAGACGTTGTCGGGCGCCGTGAAATACAGAATGCCGTTGACTTGAAGCGGCATCGACTTGATGGCGACGGACTTCATCTGCATCACCCACGCGAGGCTTAGTTGCTTCACATTGCCCTGGTTGATCTGCGAAAGCGTGCTGTAGCGGCGCCCCGAGTAGTCGCCATTAAACGTCGGCCATGAGTTCGTTGCCGGTTTGAGCAGCGCCGCGGGGTCCAGCCCCTCGTCGGCGGCAAAGCAGGAAGAGGCAGCAGCGGCCAGCAACAGCGCGGCAAGAGCGATACGGTTCATGAGTTTCCTATTTCAACGTCTCCAAATACGCGAACAGGTTGTGGATGTCCGCATCTGTGTATTTCTGCATCAGCTCGCGATGAGCCGCCAGCGGATCGTGGATCGCTACTTTCACCTGGTCCTTCGGCCACGAATGATGCCATCCATCCTGCGCGACGATGCCGATCCGGAACTCGTCGTTATGCGTTACTTTGCCGTCATATTTCTGCCCGTTCGAAAGAGTCACGGTTGCCGTTATATTGTCCTCGCGGGCGGGGTAGACCATATGCTGCTGAAGGTCGATGGGTGAATACTTCGTGGCAATGCCCGCAAGATCGCCGGTTACGGAATGGCAGCCGGAGCATCCTCCCGCTCCGTTGAAATAGGCCTTGCCGGCATCGGCGCTGCCCGTCAGAAGCTTCGCCAATGGATAATCGCCGGGAACATGGGCGCTGTGTAGCGCTTCATATGCCTGGTGATGGAGGAACGCCACAATATTGTCAACCTCGTTCTGCTTCAGTGTCGGGAACGCGGGCATGCCTTTGTCCGGGCGGCCATTACGGATCACCGGCTCGATCTGATCGCCGTTCTTATCGTGGCTGAGAATCGAGGAGCGGATCAAGTCCGGGCCGCGCCCACCGGTTGCATCGTTTCCATGGCAGAATCCACAGCTCGATTTGAACTGCTCCTCGCCGCGGGCGACAGCAGCCAAATCCTCTTTGGGTCCTTTTTGGGGAGCGGTCGTCACATCGTGTTTAGGCGGCTGCTGCTTGGCAGGAGTCGGTTTATCGGCCTGGCACAACGCCGGTAGGCCGCAGAACGCCGCGGCCACAAGACTCACGAATAGGGCACGAAAACGCATAAGTAGTTTTATTCCACAAAACGGCGGAACTGTTTGAGGGCGCCTCAGCTCTTCCGGAAATACGCGACGCCGTTGCGATACTCGAAAAAGCGGACCCGGTCGCCGATTCGCACCCTGGAATCGATAATACGGCCGGTTAAGCGGTTGCCGGCATCCAAATCGACGATAGCGAGTTGATAGGGCGCGTCCGCGGCGTACGCTTGCGGCGGCGCCCAGACGACTGTCTCGGTATAGACTGCGCCGTCACCCGGGTCTCTCAAGCCACTCATCCTATCGCACGCCCAAAATAGTTACGACGCAGGTGGCGCCGGAGCCGCCTAGATTCTGCGCCAGGCCAGTGCGATGCCGGGCAACCTGCCGTTCGCCGGCATCGCCGCGCAACTGCATAACAACGTCACAAATCTGCCCAACCCCGGTTGCCCCGACCGGATGGCCTTTGGATTTTAGCCCCCCACTGGTGTTGATCGGTATTTTGCCGTTGATGGCCGTGCAACCGGCAGCCGCAAAAGGACCTCCGTCGCCCTTCGCGACGAAATCGAGGTCTTCGGATGCAACTATCTCGGCGATCGTGAAGCAGTCGTGCAATTCGGCAAGTTCAATATCCCGCGGCCCTAAGCCCGCCATGGCGTACGCCTTCTCGCCAGCCGTTCGGACGGCGCCGAAAGTAGTGATATCGTCTTTCTGATCGAGCGGTACGTGATCGGAGGTTTGCGCTACGCCGAGGACCCGTACAAAGCGGCTGGTAAACTCGTGCGCGCGGTCGAGCGGAGCAAGCAGAAGCGCCGCGGCGCCGTCGCTCACAAGTGAACAATCGTATAAAGTTAGCGGTTCCGCAATGGGTTTTCCGGCCAAAACCTGCTCCAAAGTGACTACTTTTCGCATGTGCGCGAGCGGATTTTTGGCGCCATTGGCATGATTCTTCACCGCCACCGCCGCCAGATGTTCGCGCGTCGTCCCATATTGATACATGTGCCGCCGGGCGATCATGGCAAACAGCGCGGGGAAGGTTGCGCCAGCCAAGCCTTCGCCCGACATATCGCCGGCGCCCGCGAGAATCTCGGTTACTTTGGGTGTCGGCTGCGAAGTCATCTTCTCCACGCCGGCGACGAGCGCGACGTCGTAGATGCCCGCCGCCACGCTTTGCCAGGCGTGAAAAAACGCGCTGCCGCTCGAAGCGCACGCGTCCTCAATGCGCGTACAGGGAATACCGGGGCTAAGTCCCGCGGCCATGCCAATGTAAGGCGCAAGATGATTCTGCCCAACGAAAGAAGGGCCGGCGAAATTGCCCAGGTAAAACGCCTCTATCCGCCCAGGCCGAACGCTCGAGTCTTCAATCGCGTTTCCGATCGCTTCCACGGCGAGCGAGCGAATATCGCGGTCCGGAAAAGCGCCAAACGCGGTTTTTCCGATGCCGATCACCGCGACAGGCCTCATATAAACTTAAGGATAGCGCCGATGGAATTCGCGGTAACGTGTCCGATCGTTGTCCGGCAAAAGCGCTCCACGGACCCGGCGCGAAATAGGCTGAAGGGTCCAAGGCGCCGTAACTGCACGTTTGTGCCCGCGGAGCGTCACTTTTATGTTGGATCATGCAGACGGGCTGGAATAACACGGCAGTTATGGCTGGAACCGATTCGGAATTTGCCGGACTCGACGTGGAGAGCCGCATGAAAGACCGCCCGGGCCCCCTGGCCGGCACGCAAGCGGACACAGCCGCGCAGGACGCGCAGACGCTGTTTATCCAGCAGAACATCCGCAGAATTTTCCTGCTGATTTACCGGATTGTCGGGAACGTGGACGACGCGCAGGATCTCACGCAGGAGACATTCATCAAAGCGCTGCAGCGGCAGTCGCAGTTGAAGGACCTGGACAAAGCGGCGCACTGGCTTTCGAGGATTGCAAGCAATACGGCGATCGATCATCTACGGCGCAATAAGAAAGTTTCCTTCACCGAAATCAGCGAGACGCCGGAGCCCATCGTGATCTCGCAAAGCGAGACGCCGGAGCAACTGCTGCTGCGGGGCGAGCGGCGGATGCAGCTTGACGACGGACTGGCGATATTGACCGCTCGGGAGCGCATGGCTCTGCTGCTGCGGGACGTGGAAGACGTGCCGGCGGACGAAGTCGCCCGCCAGATGAATTGCTCCATGGCGACGGTGCGGTCTCACATTGCGAATGCCCGAATCAAGTTCCGGAAATATCTCGAAACGAGGAAAGTATGAATTCGCGTAAGAGCGGCGGTCATCCGCGCGTTGAAGCGCTCGCTCTCTTTGCGCGCGGCGATCTCGCCTGGTTCGAACGACGGCCGATCATGTATCACGTCCGCTATTGTGCCGAATGCGAGCACGAAGTGGAACAGTTTCGGGCGTCGCTTGAGGAATTACGGCGTGGCGCATCCGCCGGATTACCGCCAGCCCTTGAGCCGGCGGGCGATTGGTCGCGGATTGAACGCGAGATGACCGGCAACATCAACGTAGGGGTGGCCGCCAGCCGCTGCATCGAGAAGGTGGGAAGCCGCCGGCTTCGCGGTTGGCGCGGCCCCGCGGTGATCGCCGGATTGGCCATAGTGTTCGTCGCCGGCTGGTTTTTGAACATGCCGCATAGCGATACTGCGAGAATCCTGTCGGCTTTGCATTCTGCCTGGGGCGGCATCCAGCCGCGGAACGGCACGGTTGTTCAGGCCACATCGAAGGGAGTCGCGGTTCGGGCGCAAGGAGCCATGCTGACGCTTCTGCACCCGGGCGCCACCGATGTCACGGTATCGGTCAACGGCGCCGGGTCCGTGGGGGCCCGGTACGTTGATGACGAAACGGGTCAGGTGACAATCGCAAGCGTTTATGGTCAGTAGTCGGAAGCAGGCACTCGCAGTTCTCGCGATGCTTTTGGCTGCGGCCGGATCCATTGCAGCCGAGAGTCACAACCACATGCGGTGGCTCGACGTCGAATTTCCGCACGATGCGCCTATTTCGCTGGTCTCGTTCAGTCTCGGCGATTCAACCACCGCTTCGGTGCGCGGAACTTCGCTGGCTCTGGATCTGCACACTTCCCTCACTCTCCGGAATGCCAGCGGGAAATCCATCCGCGGGCTTACCCTGAGCGTGGAGGCGCAAGACCTGACGCCCAGCGGGAGAGCTTCGGTTACTGTTCCGAGCTTGAATGCCGCGCCGGGGGAGATTTTCCCCGTGCGCGTGGACCTTGAGCTATTGCGTCCGTTCAATACGCCCCGGAATGGAGGCGCTCTCGTTCAGGTTACCCTCGATGGCGTTCTGTTCGACGATTTATCGTTCTATGGCCCCGATAAGCTGCATTCGCGCCGCAGTCTTACAGTTTATGAATTGGAAGCGCGGCGAGACCGTCAATATTTTCAACGGCTGATCGCGCAGGGCAACACCGCGAAACTGCGCGAGGAAATGAATTTTGGCCTGCCGGAGTTTCAATCACCGCAGCTTGGGCTCGAACTTCTTCACGATCCGCGCTCCACGACGGGCAGCGAACGGCCCGTATCGGTCGCGATCGTCTCGTTTCCGGATGCGCCCGTGCAAATGGTGAATGGCGCCGCGACCATCTACAAGAACGAGGTGAGGACGCCCCATGTAGACCTGCGAAATCGCTCGGCGAAAACGGTCCAGAACATCGAGATGGGATGGATACTGCACGACCAGGGCGGAAGCGATTTCATGGCGGGCCTTTTGCCCGCGCATATCCAGATTCGCCCTGTCCAGCAAGCTCGTGTGCAAGAGAACGGTGTGCTCCGCTTTTCCCACGCCTCCGGCTCGCCGATTCTCGTGGACGGAGTCACTGCGTTCGTCAGCAACGTCGAATTTGAAGATGGGAACTGGTGGATTCCCAGCCGGAACGACATTTCCAACAGCACTCTGGATGCGTCCTTAAAACGGACGCTGATTACATCGCCCGAACAGCAGCGACTTGCCGAGATCTACCGGCGGCGAGGACTGACGGCGCTGACTACCGAACTGAAGAAGTTCGGGAAGTGACGCCGGGTCGTTGAAGACGTCCGCTCCTTGACAGTCGAGGTTCGGTGCAGGCAACCGGAAGCGCCGGGCGCGTGGGCGCCCCTGACCATGCAGCAAAAGCCTAACTTCCGCTCAATGTACACACATACATTGCGGCGCGGAGTTATTTACGGTTCATGCGCTCAGGATGAACAACGAAGAGGTAATAGGCCTGCACCGAACCCCGACCGTCAGGGAGGGGCCCACTCGCTCGACGCGCTCCAGGGTCATCGAGCACTCCGTTAAAGACGCCCGCTCCTCACGGTCGCGGTTCGGTGCTGGAGGGTCGGCATCCGCTCGATACACATAGCATTTTACTGCACGCAGTACTCCGCGCATTTGCCAGAAAGTATTCGCATTGTATTCCTATTCGACCGGGAGCAAACTGGGCTTATAGCCGGTTCCGGCCTATGGCAGCATCGCGCGAAGTGTTTCATATGCTGGGTGGTGGATGAGCGCCGGCCATCGCGCATCGAGGGCGGCGGGCTCAATCTGAACGACACATGCCCGACGAAAACCCATCTCCGGATAGCTCCGAAAAGGCAGAAGCTCCTCTCTTAACCGGGTCGGCCGGGGACGCCGCCGATATTCCTCTGCTTCCCTTCCAGGTTGTGGGGATTGGCGCGTCCGCCGGTGGGTTAGAAGCCTACAGGGAACTGCTGCAATCGCTTTCTCCGGAAACCGGAATGGCGTTCGTCATCGTTTCCCATCTATCGGCGGAGCACAAGAGCCAGCTTGTGCCGATTCTCTCCCGCTATACGGCCATGCCGGTCATCGAAATTGCGGATGGGATACGTTGTGAGTCCAATCGTGTCTACGTGCTTCCGCCGAATGCCCGCGTCATTATCGACCGGGGCTGCCTGAAGTTGGAGCCGCGGCCAGCGCGCGACCGGGTTCCCCGGCCGATTGATTATTTCTTCCGCTCCCTTGCGGCCGACCAGAGAAACCATGCCGTGGGTGTAGTTCTCTCCGGCTCCGATTCTGACGGCGCACTCGGTCTGAAGGCAATCAAGGGCGAGGGTGGAATCGCGATCGTGCAGAGTCCCAGTTCGGCTCGTTTTCCGGACATGCCGCTCAGCGGAATTGGTGGGGACCATGTCGATCTGGTGCTGCCGCCGGACAGGATTGGGATCGAACTGGCCCACCTCGCGGAGCAGTTTGCGCGTCCTGAACTGAAGCCGCTCGAAGAAGGCAATATTCCACAGGACGATGAGCGGCAGTTTGCGCGTATCCTGGCGATGCTGCGAAGTGTCTCCGGCATCGATTTTCGAAATTATAAACCCACCACGCTCCGGCGGCGGCTGGCGCGGCGGATGTTGTTGAAACATTTCGACAGTCTGCCGGAATACGCTCTTTACCTGCAGGGCCGCCCTGGAGAATTACGGGAACTGCAGGAAGATCTTCTGATCAACGTAACCCATTTTTTTCGCGACCCCGACGTGTTCGATGCGTTAAAAGCGGAGATTTTCCCGCATCTTCTGGAAGGCCGCCCAAGCGACCAGCCGATCCGCATCTGGTCGGCCGGCTGTTCCAGTGGCGAAGAAGCGTACTCGCTTGCTATGTGTTTGCTCGAATCCGTGGCCGGGTTGCCGGTCGAGCCTTTCATCCAGATCTTCGGAACGGACGCGAGCGAAGAATCGATTGAGAAGGCCCGGGCTGGCGTTTATCCGCTGAGCATCGCCAGTGAGGTTTCTCCGGAGCGCCTGCGCCGCTTCTTCGTGAAGGCCGGGGAGAATGGCTATCAGATCGCGAAACGCGTCCGGGACCTTTGCGTCTTCGCGCGCCAGAACCTTTGCAGCGATCCTCCCTTTTCACGAATGGATCTCGTGAGCTGCCGCAATGTTCTCATCTATCTGACTCCTCAAATTCAGAACGTGATTGTTTCGACGTTTCACTATTCGCTGAAGCAGTGCGGCTTTTTGCTGTTGGGCAGTTCAGAGTCGCTGCGTGACCACTCCGAGCTATTCACTCCCGTCGACCGTGGCAACAAGTTCTACACGAAAACGGGGACCACGCCCCATATTCCGCTCTCAATGATCTCTTCCGCTCATGCGGCGGTCCAGGCGAGCGACTCGACGCCCATGCAGTCGTTCGGTGTTTCTTGGACCGAACTGGAGCTACAGCGTGCTACTGACCGCGTCCTACTGGCGCGCCACGGCCCTCCGGGCGTGGTTGTTAACGACAAGATGGAGGTGCTGCAGGTACGGGGTCAGGTCGGTCCGTATTTGCAGATCGCGCCTGGGGCGACGAGCTTGCAGTTGCTGCGAATGGCCCGGGACGAATTGGTCCCGGTCCTGTATGATCTCCTCCAGCGCTCGATTGCGGAGGACGTTCCAGGGCAGGTCGAAGGCGTCCGTGTCCGGAATGAGGACCAGGTGGACGAGATATCGATCGAAGTATTGCCGATTCAGAGTATACCCGCCCGGCCGCGATGCTACCTTGTGCTCTTTCTAACATCCGGGGCCAGCCGGAGCTTGACGGAACGGCTCCCGCCACCGGAGACTGCGGCCTCAAGAACTGCCGGCGATCGGACGCCTGAGGTTGAGCAGCTTCGTCTGGACCTCTCTACCTCGCGTCAGTATTTGCAATCGCTGATTGAGGAGCGCGATATCCGAAATCAGGAGTTGACCAGCGCCTACGAGGAGGTGCAATCGGCTAACGAAGAACTTCAATCCGCCAACGAAGAACTGGAAACGGCAAAAGAGGAGTTACAGAGCACAAACGAGGAGCTTCAGACCATCAACGAAGAACTCCGGACTCGAAATGTTGCACTGGTTCAGGCGACCAACGATTTCACGAATCTGTTTAATAACGTGAACATTCCGCTTATAATGCTGGGGATCGATCTGACCATACGCCACTTCACGCCGCCGACCGAGCGGCTGATGCGAATCAGATCCACCGACATCGGGCGGCCGATCGGGGAAGTCCGGCTGAATCTCAAGCTGGAGGCGGTTGAGCCGCTGCTGCAAGAGGTGCTTGATACTCTGGCCACAAAGGAAATGGAGGTCGAGGACCGTGAGGGGCGCTGGCATCTTCTTCGCATCCGGCCCTACAGGACCGGGGAAAACAAAATTGAGGGCCTCGTCCTGGTGTTGCTCGATATCGACCAGTTCCGCCGCGCCGAGCAGGCCCTGCGCGACGCCAGGGACTTCGCGCAGACCGTTCTCGAATCGGTCCCGGCCCCGCTGGTCATTCTCAACGAAGAGTATGAGTTCCGGAGAGTGAACGCAGCGTTCCGTTCTCTTTCGGGCCTGGATAGCTCGGCGCTCGAACATCATTCGTTTCCCGAACTCGCGAACCTTATGTGGAACCTGGGGGGACTGGCGCCCAAATTGGATGAAATGAAGCGGAGCGGGGCGAAAGAACTCGATTTTGAGCACTGGACCGGCGGTACGGACGGAAAAGTATTTCGGTTTAAGGTATTGCCGGTCCAACTGGAAGGCCGGCAGCTCCTGCTGGTGATGCTGGATGATGTCACAAGCCAGAAAGAGGCGGAGCGGGTGCTCGAGGAAGAGCGGCAGCGTCTGGCCGGCGAGGTGGCGATCACAGCCCAGGCGCTCGATCGCACGCAGAACCAAATGCGAGAGTTGGCCGGCAGCCTGCTCAATTCTCAGGAAAACGAGAGCCGGCGGTTGGCGCGCGACCTGCACGACGATGTGGGCCAGAAGCTCGCGGTCTTGCAGATCGAGATTCAACGGCTGCTTGATAAACCCCCTGCCGAGCCGCAGGAGCTAAAAGAACGCATGCAGAGCCTGGTGGAACGAACTGTCAATATTTCGACCGACGTTCGGACTCTATCGCACCAATTGCATCCGGCGATTATCGAGGATCTGGGGCTGGCGATCGCGCTGGAAGAACTAGTGAAGGAATTCGGCCGCAGCGAAGATATGCCGGCCACATTCTCCACCAGCGGCGTACCTCCGAAAATATCTCTCGAGATGGCTACCGCCCTGTACCGGATCGCGCAGGAAGCGCTGAGTAACGTCGCCAAACATGCTGGGAAGACCCACGTGCGCGTAAATCTGGCCGGGAAGCAAGGCGGTCTTCTCCTGCGCATTCGGGATCTGGGCCACGGGTTCGAGACGAGCCAGGAGAGGCGCGCCGGACTCGGTTTGGTCAGCATGGAGGAACGAGCGAGGCTGGTGGGCGGCATTTTTCGCGTCCAATCGCAGGTCAACGGAGGAACGTCGGTGGAGGTGGAAGTGCCTCTGACCGCCGAGCCCGGCGTTCAGGCGAACTGAGCCGAGCAGTGGGGCAGACCCACCGTCCAATGGCTTTTTTGAGGCCGCGGTGATTGTGGCGCGAGCTTCAGCTTGCGGCCGTGAGCTTCAGCTCACAGTCCGGCGGCCAGTAAACTGCCCGCCAGCACGATAAATCGTGCGCCACA
>Ga0134128_10004817_pt1 | contig 16440 bp, 8 predicted proteins | sample KB31754_FD_96462 | JGI IMG/M metagenome (GOLD analysis project Ga0134128, IMG submission 96462) | Terrestrial soil microbial communities with excess Nitrogen fertilizer from Kellogg Biological Station, Michigan, USA - KB3-175-4 | ecosystem: Environmental > Terrestrial > Soil > Unclassified ...
CCTCGAAGTATTTTATAATCGGCAGCGACGCCACTCGACCCTTGGCTATCAGTCCCCCGCCGAGTTCGAAGCAAAGGCGGCTGTCGCGTAACCCGGTGTCCACAAAATCGGGGGAAGATCAGAATGCCTTTACACAAGACACTGCCTCCGGTTTCGCCAATGCCCTCCCAGATTTCACCCGGAAAATTGTCGATGTGGCGTTCAATCTGGGTCAGGCGATCAGTGACTTTGCCGACATTCAACTGATCGACCAGGCCTATGCCGCTGAGTCAAATGATCCACGATTGTCCTCTTCAGCGCGACTCGCTATTGAAGAGGCAAGGGAGACCTTTCAGCAGGCAGCTCAGACGGTCGTGATTCAAAAAGATATGGGACCGAATCCGTTTCACACACCGGGCTTTGTGCCGGGTGGAGTGTCGAGTGCCACGGTGGAGGAACACCTTGGGGAGGTATTCCGGCTGTCGTTGTCGTTTGCAGCAGATACGGGCGGGCAGCGAGTCTCACTACAATTACAGGGGCCGCAGACCAATCAACTCAGTGTGGTGACGGATGACGGCGTCCAACCGGTGGGTGCCAACGGCGCGGTGGCTGTAATCGTGCCGGAGGGGGCTGATCAAATCCTATTTACCCTGATCGCGAGCGATGAGGTGTCAGCCGACGCCACAGTCACACTCTCCGCCACACTGGTAAATGTGAATGGTGACGCGACGCATACGACGCAAATGGAAAGCACGATCAGCGTGAAGGCGTTCGTGGGGAATACCGACGGCGGCTATGAGCCATGGGTTGAAGACTATTCACATGTCGCTGACCCAACCATAAGTCTTCCGCTGGGAGTGGGAGGCTTCTATCACCAGACGCTCCGAGGGGGAGCTGGGCCGGATGACCTGAATGGTTGGGCCGGCTATGGGGATGACACTCTTTATGGCAATGGGGGTGACGATTGGATTTTTGGTGGGTATGGCCATGATCGTCTTTACGGTGGAACAGGCAATGATCGACTGCTGGCGGATTCTTACGACTATCATCCTGATCCCATCGCTCATCCAAAGGATTCCCCACCGCCTACGTTGGACGGGAAAGACTATGCCGATGGCGGAGAGGGGAATGATCGGATCGGCGGCGGAAATAATGATCGACTGATCGGTGGAGCAGGGGACGACGAGGTCTGGGGTGATGCGCTGACCCGCGGAACTAACATCAGTAATCCTGACGGGAGTGAAACCTTTGTGTCACTGACCGGTGTAGTGGTCCCCGGCGACGATGTCTTGGAGGGTGGTGGCGGTAATGATTATCTTAGCGGTGATGGGGGAGACGATATTCTCGATGGCGGACAGGGAAACGATCTGTTGGTTGGCGACACGCAACAGGGAGTTGCGTTGCTGACGCCGATGACGGCTGGGGACGATTTCCTCGTTGGTGGCGCCGGCAATGACGAGCTCCAAGGAAATGCCGGACATGATGTCCTGCTGGGAGGGGTCGGAGATGATCGCTTGTATGGAGACGATCCCGGGGTAGATGCCTCGCAGGAGGGCGATGATTGGCTCGAAGGGGGAGACGGCGCCGATTTTCTTGCCGGTCGAGGTGGAGAGGATACGTTAGTCGGTGGTCACGGAGCCGATGTTCTGTTCGCTGACGCAGGGGACGATACCCTGTTAGGCGGAGAAGGAGACGATGTCGGTTATGGAGGAGAGGGGGCGGATGAGATTACCGCTGGGGATGGAGCCGATCAGTTCGATGGAGGAGCCGGCGATGACGTGATGTTCGGTGATGAAGGGGATGATCTCCTGATCGGTGGTAATGGTTTGGATGAACTCGATGGCGGAGCTGGTGATGATCTTCTGATAGGTGGTGCAGACAACGATACGCTATTCGGTCGCGATGGAAACGATGAACTACAAGGAGACGAAGGAAACGATTTGCTCGTGGGTGATGCGGGCGATGATCGAATCTTTGGACAAGCCGGCGATGATGAACTGTTCGGTAGTGACGGTGATGATGCGTTGCGTGGAGATGCGGGCGATGATCTGATCGATGGCGGTGGCGGGGACGACATCTTGGTCGGTGACGCGGATGGCCAGATCGGAGGAAGCGGAGGAAACGATACTCTTGCCGGAGGTCGTGGAAACGATACGCTGGTAGGAGGAGGTGGGCAAGATACGTATCTCTATGAACTAGGCGATGGATTCGACGTCATTGTCGAAGGTGGAGATGAAGGAAATCGACTCGTCTTCGGAGCAGGGATTAATGCGAATGTCATTGTAGCAGCGGTGGGGCCCAACGGTTCTTTCGTGCTTCGCACGGGGAACGGAGACAATGCGGTTGAGATCCGGAACTTTGGAATCAGTAACCTGAACGGGCCTCATCCCATCGACACATTCGAGTTTTCCGATGGGTCGATTCTCGCCTACAGTCAGCTGGCCGCAGGCGGCCTAGCCGTGTCGGGTGGGTTGGGCAATGACCAGCTGAATGGCACGGCGCAGGGGGAACGAATTTTCGGGGGAGCCGGGAACGATGCCATTCAAGGGCAGGAGGGGACTGATACCCTGCTCGGTGAAGATGGCGCGGATTTTCTCGAAGGTGGATCCGACGATGATGTGCTTTTCGGCGGGACCGGAGACGACGTCATGCGGGGCGGCGACGGCAATGATGTGCTGAACGGCGAGGCGGGGAATGATTCGCTCGAAGGCGAGGCAGGCAATGATGTACTAGTCGGCGGCGCCGGGGATGATCAATTGCTCGGCGGGGACGGGAGCGATACCTACCGCTTCAATAGAGGGAATGGTCTTGATTCCGTGTTTGATTCCGGTTCCGGCGCTGATACCGATACGGTCGTGTTTGGTAGCGGCATCACTTTCAATTCGGTCTCGCTCTCCTCGCAGTTTGGACAAATGGTGATTAAAGTGGGAGCCGATTCAGATGGGATTCAGTCCGGCTCTGCCTTCGATGTATTCGGCTCCCAGACGATCGAGCAGTTTCAATTTGCGGACGGGATAGTGCTCTCCTTTGCCGACCTGGTGGCACGTGGTTTCGATATTGATGGCACCGAGTTCGATGACTTTTTGTCCGGGACGAATGTAGTCGATCGTTTTCGCGGTGGGCTCGGCAATGACCGATTTGAAGGTGGAGAAGGGAACGATTCTTATTTATTCAATGTCGGCGACGGGATCGACACGATTATGGATACTGCGTTGGTCGACGCGGGCAATGAGATCGTGTTCGGCGCCGGCATCCCCTCAACTGATCTTCGTCTCGATCTTGCTCCCGATCAATCCGACCCCAATCAGAGCGATCTGCTGATTCGCGTCGGGACGAATGACGATGCCATTCAGCTGGATACCTTCGACCGCACGAATGCATTGGGCCCGCGCACAGTGGAGTCGTTCCGCTTTAGCGACGGAAGTGCTTTGACGTACGAACAACTGCTCACCAGAGGATTCGATTTAACGGGAACAGACAACGATGACCAAATTACCGGCACGAACATGGTGGATCGGATTGTTGCCGGTAGCGGAGCCGACGTGCTTCGGAGCGGGCTGGGCGACGACGCACTCGATGGCGGGTTGGGGACTGACCGGTTGATCGGCGGCCAGGACAACGACATATATCTCTTTGGCCCAGGGGCCGGTCAAGACACGATTGTAGAATTTCAGGGCAGCTTGGATGCGATTCGCATGGCGCCCGGTGTGGTTCCCTCCGATGTCGTCGTTACCAGGAACAACAATGACCTTGTCCTGAGTCTCAGCGGGGGAGCCGACCGGCTGACCGTGTCTCTCTACTTCCTCGCCCCTCCGTTTCAGGTCGAGCTGGTGCAATTTTCCGATGGGACGGTTTGGGATCAGGCCTTCATTGAGAATCCCACGCGGCCGGTCATGACCGGGACGGAGGGACCGGATTCTCTCGTTGGCACGAGTGGTCACGACCGTTTGGTCGGCCTAGCCGGCGACGATCAACTAATCGGATTGGCCGGTCATGATCTCCTCGATGGAGGGACCGGGGCCGATGAACTCACGGGCGGGTTTGGTGATGACGAATATATCGTGGATGATTTAGGAGATGTGGTTACGGAACTCACGGATGAGGGAATCGATACGGTTCGGAGTATGGTCACACGTACACTGGAAGCCGATGTCGAAAATCTTACATTGACGGGGAGTGCGGCGAATAATGGCACCGGCAACGCACTCGACAATGTGCTGATCGGGAATAGCGGCGTCAACGTCTTGGGCGGTGGTGGGGGCAACGATACCTATATGGTGGGCGCAGGGGATAGGGTGGTTGAACTGACTGGAGAAGGCACGGACACGGTACAGACCGACACCAGCGTCACGCTTGAAGCCAATGTTGAGAACCTGACGCTGACCGGCAGCGCTTCATTGATCGGAGTAGGAAATGAACTGGACAACGTGCTGAAGGCCTATGGATCGATCAGCATGCTGGCCGGCGGTGATGGCAACGACACCTATTTGATCGGACCCAACGGCGATGACGACATCCTGGTCGAAACCGTCACAGGCGGCATTGATAGGGTGATCGCAGGCCACGACTACCGCCTGCCGGCGAACATCGAGAATCTCATCCTGCTTGATCCGCGAATGCCGGACTTCGAGAGTTTCTCCCTCATCCCGTACGGCTCCTCCGAGCAGTCTGTGACGGGATACGGGAACAATTCTGAAAATATCTTGATCGGCGGCCGAGCGAACAATGTGTTGGACGGCGGACCCGGCGCGGATACGTTGATTGGCGGCGACGGCAATGACACCTATGTCGTAGACAATGTCGGTGACATGGTCATCGAAGAGGCAAATGAAGGTGTAGACAATGTGCAGAGCACTGTGAGCTACAGTCTCAGCGCGAATGTCGAGAATCTCTCACTCATCGGTATCGCGTTCATCAATGGGACAGGCAACGAGCTGGACAATGTCGTGATCGGCTCGGAAGATGCCAATGTCCTATCTGGCCTTACAGGCGATGATACTCTCGCCGGCAGGCTTGGCAACGACCGTCTCATGGGCGGTACCGGCCATGAGACGTATCTCTTCAATCTCGGCGACGGCATCGATACGATCGAGGATGTCGCGGCTGTCGGCGAGGGAAACCGAATCCAATTCGGCGTGGGGATCAGCTGGAATGATCTCACTGTGATGCATGATGAAGTCGCTCGAACGCTCACCATTCAAGTCGGCACCAGCGGCACGGACCGGCTGGTTCTAAACGGCTTCGATCTGACCGGTGTGAACGGCACACCTGTCGTTGAAACTCTGGCCTTCTCAGACGGCAGCACGACAAGCCTCGCCAGTTTCTTCGGACCGACCATCACCGAAGGGAACGACACGATTGCGACCGCCGCCGGGGATGATGTCATCAACGCGCTCGGTGGCAACGATATCGTGGATGCCGGTGCCGGCAGCGACATCATTGCCGGAGGAGCCGGGGATGATACGCTGATGGGCGGTCCGGGAGACGATACGTATATCTATAATAGTGGTGACGGCGTCGACACGATCAATGATACGAGCCTACCTGGCGGCACGAATACTCTCGAATTTGGCGCGGGAATCGATTCCGCTGATCTCAGCCTGGATTTAGGTTCGCTGCTGATGCATATCGGTACAAGCGGCGACGCTCTTCATCTGTCCAATTTCGATCCAAACAATGTATTGGGGCCGCGCACGATTGAAACGTTCCGATTTGCCGATGGCACCGTCCTGTCGTATAACCAGCTTGTCCAGCGCGGGTTCGATCTGACAGGGACCGACGGCAACGATTCCATTACCGGCACGAATGTAGTTGATCGGATCACGGTTCTTGCCGGGGACGATATCTTGGTCGGTGGGCGCGGCAACGATTCATTGAGGGGCGGCGCCGGCAACGATACCTATATCTTCAACATTCGGAGATGGGAGCGACACGATTGATGATACGGCGCTGCTCGGCGCAGGGAATCGAATTCAATTCGGGCCAGGCATCAGTCACAATGACTTGATCTTCACGCAGGACGAGACCGCGCGCTCCCTGACTATTCACGTCGGAGCCGACGGGACCGATCGACTGGTACTTGCCAATTTTGACCCCCGTGGTACGAACGGTTCACTGGTGGTTTCGGCGCTGGAGTTTGCCGACGGGAATGTGGTGAACCTGATTGACCTCTATCCTCCGAATCATGCTCCGACGGTGGATGTTCCAGTGGTAGACCAGACCGCTGCCGAAGACTCACCATTTCTTTTTATGATTCCCAATACCACCTTCACCGATCCAGATCAGATCCACGGCGATGAGTTATCCTATGAAGCGACATTGGCCACCGGCAGCCCTCTGCCGACATGGCTAGGTTTCGATCCGATCACCCGCACGTTCATCGGTACGCCTGGTGTCGGTGATGCCGGGGTGCTGCAGCTCGCTATCACCGCCACAGACCAGGGCCATCTCAGCGCGACCGATTTCTTCACCCTCTCCATCTCTGGTCCCCTGTCACAAACACTCGTTGGCACGCTGGAAAACGATATGCTGACGAGCGGTCGAGGCGACGATACGTTGCATGGGTTGGCAGGGAGCGACCAGTTAAACGGCGGACTGGGCCACGATCTGCTCGATGGCGGATCCGGCACAGACACGATGCGGGGAGGGATCGGCAACGATATCTACGTCGTGGATATCGCCGGCGATGCTGTGACTGAATTGGTTGACGAAGGCACCGATACGGTGCAGACCTCGCTCCTCACCTACACGTTGGGTGTGAATGTCGAGAATCTGATGCTGACAGGTACGGGACCAAGCACGGGTGTCGGCAATGCTTTGAGCAATCAATTGGCCGGCAACAGCGGGGCGAACCTGCTGGACGGCAAGACAGGGGCCGATACGATGGCCGGTGGTATGGGGAATGACGTGTATGTGGTGGATCAGGCCGGCGATGTCGTGACCGAATCGACAGACGAAGGCTTCGACACGGTCTTCAGCTCCGTGACCTATGGTCTCGGGGTGAATGTGGAATACCTGGTCTTGACTGGCTCCGCAGCAATCAATGGAACCGGAAACAATCTCAATAACACGCTCACGGGCAATAGTGCAGCCAATGCGTTGAGGGGGTTGGCGGGCAACGACACCTATGTGGTCGGCGCCGGCGATACGGTGATCGAAACGGCGGACAACGGCACGGATACCGTAGTCAGCAGCCTTACCCACACCCTCGCAACCAACGTGGAAAATCTCACCCTAGTCGGTTTCAACGCGATCAGTGGGACCGGCAACGGCTTGGACAATGTGCTCAACGGGTTGCTCAATCTTGGGAGCAATACTCTAGCCGGGAAAGCCGGCAACGATACCTATATCATTGGTTCGGGCGACACCGTGGTGGAAGCCACGGGTGGGGGAGTCGATACGGTTCAGACGAGCCTGTCCCATACGCTCGGTGCCCAGGTGGAGAATCTCACATTGATTGGAACCAGTGCCATCAATGGAACGGGCAATGAGCTCAATAATACGCTCACCGGCAATAGTGCCAACAATGTCCTTAACGGCGGAAACGGCAACGATCTATTATCCGGCGAACTCGGAAACGATGTGCTTATCGGAGGGACAGGGAACGATACTTTCCTGTTCTCTCGCGGTGAGGGACAAGATGTGGTGCGAGACAATAGCGGATCGGCAGACAAGATTCTGTATGATGCCGGCATCAGTCCTCTTGACCTCGTGATTAGCCGTCAGGCCAATGACCTTCGGCTTGCCATTCATGGTTCAGCCGATCAGGTGACGATGAAAGACTGGTACCGCAGTGGCCATAATCGAATTGAGACGATTCAAGCAGGCAACAGCGAGATTCTGCTCAATACACAAGTGGACCAGCTCATTCAAGCAATGGCGGGTTTTACGCAGCAGACCGGCCTCACTTGGGATCAAGCGATCGATCAGCGGCCGCAGGATGTGCAGACCGTGTTAGCAGCCGGTTGGCAATAGACATGAGTAGGACAGGCTCAGGGTTCAGACGATTGATCTAGTCGCTCGGAGGTTCGAAGTGGCCGGAGGGGCGTTGTTGCCACGGCACAGTTGCCTGTCGAGATTGCTTGATCAAACTGCGCAGGCTCATTTCTGCGGCCCGCAGGAGTTTTGGGTCACCGGCTTGCATGAGCGTCGTCAAAAGGACATAGAGTGATCGGTCGGTGTGAGATCCGGCCAGGATCCGATCAGTCACCGGATCAAGCTGAGACCTGTCCGGCTCCTCACCCTCAGATGAGTCTGTGAACAGATATTCGAAGGACCGGGGGTTGTCGAACAGCCAAGAGGGAGGAATGTGAAGCGCGGAAGCAAGAGCTTCAATCATAGCGGTCGTGGGGTCCGCCTGATCCGCCTCGATTTGTTCTAGGAGCGCAGTGGAAATCCTTGCCGCGTCTGATAACGACTCGATGGATTGATTTTTGTAGAGTCTCCAGCCCTGGATGAATAGCCCTATCGACATGGGGTCATGATACAGAATGAAGGGGTGAGCTTCAATGAAATCGCACGGTAAAAATGATATTTATTAAATAAAATCAATATAGTATGACCTATTTCAAGATCGGGCATGAAATTGGTATAATACGCACCCAAGTTTCATCGCGTTGAAGGAGGTGGGGATCTATGTTGGGAACCGATATTCGGGGCATCATGGCTGAAGAAGAAGAAGTTCAGCGTCGTCAGGAGGCTCTTAAATCTCTGATGACGATGAGAGCCAGGCAGCTTCGAGAATCCTTGGAGGACCGAATCAAGCGTGCCAGGAGCAGCGGAGATTGGATACAGCTGTCCAAGGCGGAATGCGCAAGTCTGCATAAGCAGGAAAAGGCCCATTTGAAGTCTCAGCTTGAACAGTTGCAGTTTGAGCAAACTCGGACTCGGGGAAAGCTGACTGCACTGAAGCGGGCCAAGGCGAGGGCGCAGCGTATCCGTGCTGCGGAAGCAGCCTCCGAACGAAGGCGACGGTGATCGACTGCGGCAGCTGTCTTGAGTAGTATTGTCTTCAGCGCGATGATGGAGGGTTCGGGGGTATAGGTATAATAGTGGGTGCAGTGCAGCATCTACCGACTCTCACTCGCGCACAAGCCTCGCTGATCCGGCAACTGCTTCGCGATAAGAGAACCAGATCCAGGGAAAGAGCCTTTGTTCTTGAAGGGACCAAGTCCTGTCTCGATCTGATTCATCGGTACCCACAGTCTATTCTCAGCCTGATCGTATCACCGCGTTTTCTCTCTGCCGAGGCCGACGCAGACCGAAGAATGCGCACGAAATTGCCTGCGCGCCAGTTTATTTGCCCAGATGTCGGCTTTGAAAAACTGACCGATGTGGAGGCGACGCAAGGGATTTTGGCCGTCGTCCGACAACCTGAGTGGGACGAGGCCCAGGTGTTTGGGCGAACGAGCGCATTGGGCATCTATGGGGATCGGTTACAAGATCCGGCGAATGTCGGTGCGATTATCCGGACCGCCGCAGCCTTGAACCTATCCGGAGTTTGGTTAAGCGCCGATTCCGCCGATCATTTCAGCCCCAAGGTTGTCCGTGCCACGGCCGGCACCATCCTGAGCCTTCCGGTCTTTCATGCTCGGGGCTTTCAGGCATTTTCTTCGTATGGATGTGAAATCTACTCGGCGGTCCTGGGTTCGGCTGGTATAGTCCCCATCAGGAGCATTCGGACAATACCCAGCCGCCTCATGATTGCAGTCGGAAACGAGGGAGGGGGGTTGGCCCCGGATATCGTGAAGGCGTCCAGCGTCAGGTTTTCTATTCCATTGGCCGAGGGGGTGGAATCGTTGAATGTTGCGGCGACAGCGGCGATTTCAGCATTTTACTTCAGCGGATTGCGACTCGATTCAGGCGTGGGATCGACGAGATCGCGCCGTTCGGCGTAGAGATTTGAAATAATATGGAATATATTTGGCCTACTCTGAGTTTGTAGTCTCTGGTGTACAGAGAGGAGCGCACGATGAGACGGATTCTGGTTCTAGTATGTGGGATGAGCATAAGCCTGAGTATGGCCACGGCTTCTGCGGAATCCGTGGGACAAATGTACAGCCTCGACATGGTCGTGAATCTGGCGTTGGCGAGAAATCCTGCCATCTCATTTGCCGAAGGGAACATTGAGCAGCAGAAAGGCCAACAGACGACAGCTGGTGCCTATCCGAACCCGACGGTGACCGCCTACGGCGGCCATGGGATCCTACGAGACGTAGGTCGCGCCGGTGTCGGGCCGTTTCTCGATCGCACTTCGCTCACCGAATACAATGTGGTTGTGGGCCAGCCGATCGAATGGCCGGCCATGCGTGCCGCTCGGCAACAAGTGGCGGATCTCGGGCTTGCGACCGCCAACGTCGGCATGGTGGAGACACGGTTGAATTTGGTTTCGCAGGTGAAGGTGGTCTTCTATGACCTATTGTTGGCACAACAAGGCGCCGACCTCGCGCGCCAGAACCTTGACATCGTTGAGGGTGTGGCACGGATTGTCAGGGCGCGGGTCAAATCAGGTGAAGCCCCTCAATTCGAATCCATCAAGGCCGAGGTGGAAGTCCTGAAGGCTCGTCAGCAACTCGCCCGTGCGGATAATCTCGTTCTGAACAGCCGTGTGGTCGTCGATACTTTGACCGGCGGCGCGCTTGGGCCGACCTATATGGTCCACGGTGAATTCAGAATGCTTCCTCGGGCCTTGCAGATCGAAGGACTCATGACCCGCATGATGGAGCAGCATCCAACCATCCAGCGCTTGCTGAAGTCCGTGGAGCAGTCTGACTGGAAGATTGAATTCGAACGGCAGGCTCGGGTGCCGACGATCACCGTCAACGGCAGTTATTGGCGCGAGATCGGACGGGCAGCAACTCAAGGAGGCCTCACTGTGCCGTTGCCGCTTTGGTACCGGCGTCAGGGAGAAATCGCTTCGTCGCTGGGAGCGAAACGGCGAGAGGAAGCCGAGTTGCTCCGGGCACGCAACGACCTGGGACGAGCCGTCTCTCAGCACTATCAGGATGTCCGCACTACGGCGGAATTGATTGATGTATTCGATAAGGGGTTGCTGAAGCAGGGCCAGGAGGCGCTGCGGCTTGCGCAGTTTAGTTTCCAGCAGGGAGCGTCCAGCTTGCTCGAAGTATTCGATGCGCAACGTGTACAACGGCAGATCTTAGTGGACTATGCTCAAGCGCGGCACGACCTCTCTGTCTCGCTGACTCAGCTTGAACAGGCAGTAGGGGGAACATTGTGAAAGGCCCTTTCGGCTCAATGCGAGCTCCATCGTTATCCGTCAGTCGGGGCATGCGTAGTCTTCTGTTCGGGTTGATAGTGATCGAATCAGGCTGTGATGGGACGCCGAGCGATGTGGTGGCCAGCAAGCCTCCTGCCGCAATCTCGGCTCCAGGTGTCATTACGCTATCGGCGGAGGAGTCGTCACGGGTGGGACTTGTGGTCCAGCCGGTGGCGCGCAGCGACTTTCGAACGCACCGGGATTTTCCCGCGAGCGTTCAGCCCAATCAACGGAATATGGCGGAGATTACGGCCTTGGTTCGGGGTCGAGTGGTCGAAGTGTACGCGGACTTTGGTCAACAAGTGAAGTCGAACGCACCCTTGGCCATCCTCTATAGCAGTGAGCTGGGGCTGGCGCAGTCAGCCCATCTCAAGGCGCAGGCGAAACTTCATGTTGCGGAGCAGGCCTATAACCGAGCCCAATTTTTACTGCAAGAACAAGTGATCGGCGAGGCTGAAGCGCAACGTCGGCACGCAGAACTGCTGAGCAGCCAGGCCGAAGCCAATGAGTCGCGTGATCACCTAAAGTTGCTTGGCATGAACGAGGAAGAGTTCCGCCGGCTCGACCGCAGTCGGCAGATCCGATCCGTCGTGCCCATCGTGGCGCCCTTCGCCGGCCGTATCATCGGGCGCAACCTGACGCGTGGAGAAGTCGTCGAGACCACCGAAAAGCTGTTCGTGATCGCGGATCTTTCGGAAGTCTGGGTTCAAGCCAACATTCCGGAGAAGGACATTCCCTTCGTCCATTCCGTCCATGCGTCCGGCGGGACACAGGCAGAGGTGCGCATCAACGCCTATCTCAAAGAAGTGTTCAAAGGCACCATCACCTATGTCGGCGATGTGCTGGATCCCGTGACGCGTACGATGCAGCTCAGGCTGGAATTGCCGAATCCGGACGGCCGCCTCAAACCGGAAATGTTCGCGACCATACGACTCTTTTCCGAAACGCAGCCGGACCGACTGGCGGTGCCGGAGGCCGCATTGCAACGCGATCAGGGGCGCACCTTCGTCTTCGTGCAACGCAATGCAAACGAGTACGAGTTGCGAGAGGTTCAGGTCGGCGAGTCCAATGGGACGGTCACCGCGATCCTCGGTGGCTTGAACGAAGGAGAGCCGGTCGTGACGCACGGCGCGTTTGTCTTGAAGTCCGAGTTGCTGAAGAAACCCGTCTGATGGTCTCCCGCCTCCTTGACATTTCCTTGCGTCAGCGGATGCTCATCATCATCTGCGCGCTCATGATCGGAGCCGGAGGTGTCTATGCCTTTCGGACTATTCCGATCGACGCCTTTCCCGACGTCACCAGTATTCTCGTTCAGGTCGTGACGAAGGCCCCAGGCCTCTCGCCGGCCGACGTCGAGCGCCTGGTGACCTATCCGATCGAGTTGCAACTCACGGGTGTCCCATCCCTCACAGAGATGCGCTCCTTGACGAAAGTGGGCCTGTCACTCATTACGATTGTGTTCGACGACTCCATGGACATCAACCTGGCCCGTCAATTGGTGCTCGAGCGATTGCTCGAAGTCGAGGAACAGCTTCCTCCGGGAGCCGAGCCGATGTTGGTGCCCAACAGTACGGGACTGGGAGAGGTGTTTCAGTATTACCTGGAGAGCCCTCCTGGTTCGGCGACCGATGCCGACGCGGAACATCAAAGTTTGATCCGACAGCGCACGATTCAAGACTGGGTGATCCGGCCCCTCTTAAAAAGCACACCGGAGGTCATCGACGTCAATTCGATGGGTGGATATGTCAAGCAGTATCAGGTGTTGGTCGAGCCGGGCATGCTGCGGAAATACAGTCTGACGCTTCGCGACGTCTTCGATGCTGTCTCCAGAAACAATGCCAACGCCGGCGGGAATATCCTCGAAAAACATGATGAAAAGTACATCGTGCGAGGGATAGGGCTGATCCGCTCGCTCCAGGATATCGAACGCATCGTGGTCAAGGAGACCGGCGGAACTCCGGTGTTCGTCGGAGATGTAGCTCAAGTGCTCATCGACCACGCGGTGCGGCACGGCGCGACGGTGCTGAACGGTGACCGCGAAGTCGTGAGCGGAATCGTGCTCATGTTGCGGGGAGGCAATGCGCGGGATGTGGTCGAAGGTATCAAAGCTCGCATTGAGGACATCCATGCCAAAGATTTGCTGCCGGATGGTTTACGGATCGTCCCGTTTTATGACCGCATCGAACTGATCACCGAAGCGTTGAATACGGTCTACAAGTCGTTGGCGGAAGGGGTGGCGCTGGTCATTGTCGTGCTGTTTCTCTTTCTCGGGAACATACGCAGCGCATTGATCGTCGTCGGCACGCTCGTACTGGCCCCATTGGCCACATTTATTGTGATGGGGAAAATCGGGTTGACCGCTAATCTGATGTCGCTGGGAGGGCTGGCGATCGCCGTCGGTATGATCGTCGATGGTTCGGTCGTCGTCGTCGAGAACGTGTATCGCCATCTTTCGCACCATTCCGCCGCCACCATACCGAGAGTGCAGCTGGTCACCCAGGCAGTAAAGGAAGTCGGACAACCGGTCGTGTTCGGTATTTTGATCATTATCTTGGTTTTTCTCCCACTCCTGTCTCTGCACGGGATGGAAGGCAAGATGTTCAAACCGCTTGCCTATACCATCATGATCGCGCTGTTGGTGTCTCTGGTGTTGTCGCTTACGCTATCGCCTGCTCTCTGTTCCCTGGTGCTGAAACAGGGCAGTGAAGAGGACCCATGGATCGTTCGACAAGCCAAGGGTCTCTATGCGCCGATGCTTCGATGGGCCCTGGGACACCGAACGGTGGTGCTGGTGATGGCCATCGGCGCCCTGATTGGCGCCTTGGCTCTGGTTCCGACTCTCGGCACCGAGTTTATTCCTATTCTCAATGAAGGATCAGTCGCTCCTCAAACCATTCGGCTGCCCAGCGTGTCGCTTCCCGCTTCCATCGAGATCGAAAAACGCATGCAGCAGGCGATCATGGAGTTTCCGGAAGTAGAGATGGTTGTCTCGAAGATCGGCCGAACTGAGTTAGGGAATGATCCCCAGGAGCCGAACGAGAGCGATCCGGTCGTGCGGCTTCGCCCGCTGGACCAATGGACAACGGCGAAGACCATGCCCGAATTGATGCAGAAGTTTCGCGAGCGATTGAGCGGCGTTTCTGGTGCCACGTTCCTTATCAGCCAGCCCATCCAGCAACGGGTCGATGAGTTGATTTCCGGTGTCCGCACAGAAGCGACCGTGAAGCTGTTCGGCGATGACCTGGAGATGTTGCGGAACAAGGCTCAGGAAATCGCTGAAGTGTTAGGGAGCGTGCAAGGGGTGAAAGATATCAAAGTTGAGCAATTATTCGGGCAACCGTATCTCACCATCGATATCGATCGCGGTAAAATCGCCCGTCATGGCATCAACGTCTCCGACGTGCGGGAGATTATCACCACTGCCATCGGGGGACAGGCGGCGACTCGGGTCTACGAAGGACAGCAACGATTCGATTTGATCGTGCGGTTCCCGGAACAATACCGGGACAGCGTCGAAACCATCAGTAATATTCTACTCAGCGATCAGACCAGCGCTCTGATTCCTCTGGCGGACCTCGGAACCGTTCAGTTGGAGGAAGGCCCGGGTCGGATCAGCCGCGATCAGCTTCAACGGTATGTATCGATCGGCTTCAATACGATGGGACGAGACATCGGGAGCCTTGTGGCAGAAGCACAGCAAAAGATCACCGAACGAGTTGCGCTGCCCGCCGGCTATCGAATTACCTGGGGCGGATCATTTGAGAACATGGAACGGGCAATGGCAAAGCTGCAGGTCATCGTTCCGATCACGATCGGGCTGATCTTCTTCTTGTTGTATTCAACCTTCAACTCACTCCGTCAGGCAACCCTGATTATCTTGAATCTGCCCTTTGCGTTGATCGGAGGCATCGTCGCCCTTTGGTTGACAGGAGAATATCTCAGCGTGCCGGCGTCAGTCGGCTTCATCAATCTCTTCGGTGTGGCGGTGTTGAACGGGATTGTGCTCGTCTCCTATATGAATAAACTTCGAGAGGACGGCCATAGTTTGGACGATGCCGTCACCTCGGGCGCGCTGCTTCGGCTACGCCCCGTCTTGATGACGGCGTTGGTTGCGCTGTTGGGGCTCGTCCCGCTCGCGTTTGCCAACGGGATCGGATCGGAGGTGCAGCGTCCGTTGGCGATCGTCGTCATCGGCGGCCTCGTGAGTTCGACATTGTTGACCTTGATCATGCTGCCGGTCCTCTATCGGTGGCTCGAAGGCCGCTCGAAGGATTCGATGCATCGAGGGGAACCACAAACCGGATCGACAGTTGATGGACACCACACAGTGGGCGAAACTTCTCATGCTAACGGTGAACCACGCTTCACTCGCCACCCCGGCGAGATACCATCGACGTGATGGGTGAATCGACTGAGAAGGGAATCCTGCTCCAAACTATCCACGAAGAAAAGCCAAACATGCCTTCATGGAAGGCTCGCTTGTCGGAAAACGAGAGTCGCGCCGTACTGGCCGACATCCGGACGTTGGCAAAGTAGAGAGATCCAACCGAACCCGCTACGCGAACCACGTGTCAGCCTCTGTCAAAACCAAGCACACAGATGTCTCATGGCGCCATTCTCTGCAGGAAGTTGAGCCTGGTGGACGTTGCCGGTATAGCCGACATCATCGATGCGGCTGTAGAGGCTGGACTGGAATGGTGCCGAGGGACAGAATCGAACTGTCGACACCAGCCTTTTCAGGGCTGTGCTCTGCCAACTGAGCTACCTCGGCACAGAAGGGAGTTGATCTTTCAGCGTTGGATTGTTCCTATATTTGCGAGACCGGCCAACATCCCGCGCATCTTACCAAGGTCGCACGCCTGACTTCCACATCTTTTGCGCGTACGCATCGTTTCTTCTAGGCGTACGACTTGTATGAGTTTCGTCTCGACTCGCAAGCCACGCAATGAGTACTCAGCGTAGAAGGTTCATGGCCTGGAGTGGAGAAGCGGCAGTTGGAGCTATAGGGGCTGCCGGCCAAAAGTGGGTTAAACAGGCGTGGCGCCGACATGATGCGAGTGGATCAGAAGCTTCTGTCGATTGGGCACGCCGACCTTGTCGAAAATGCTCGTCATGTGATGCCGGACCGTACTATCGCTGATCGACAATTTGTAGGCAATGTCTTTGTTCGAGAGCCCCTGTCCCAC
>Ga0134128_10004818_pt1 | contig 16436 bp, 13 predicted proteins | sample KB31754_FD_96462 | JGI IMG/M metagenome (GOLD analysis project Ga0134128, IMG submission 96462) | Terrestrial soil microbial communities with excess Nitrogen fertilizer from Kellogg Biological Station, Michigan, USA - KB3-175-4 | ecosystem: Environmental > Terrestrial > Soil > Unclassified ...
CCCAGCAGCCTCAATTTCCGATTCAGCGACACCCGCCGCAGGCAGTCTTCAGCTGCGCGACGAATAGTAGCGGCGGCGTCGGTAGGAAAGGGCAAAGTAATGTCGCGCGTTACGGTGCGAAAGTCCGCATACCGCAGCTTGATGCCGATGGTCCGGCCAAGGCAATCCCTGCGCTGAAGGTCTGTCGCCACACCCATGCAAAGCGCCGTAAAGATTTCTGAGAGGATAGCCCGGTCCTGGCGGGCATGGAGATCCCGCTCAAAAGTGGTCTCCCTGCTGATCGACTTGGGCTCCGCATTCGTGATTACCGGCCTTTCATCAATGCCGTGAGAGACCTCTCGCAGCCAGCAGGCATAGGAGCGGCTAAAGTGCGTTTGCAGAAAGGCGACGTCCGCTTGCGCCAGGTCGGCGATGGTGTTGATGCCGAGCACCGCGAGTCTTTGAGTCGCTTTGGGGCCGATGCCGTTAATTCTTTTGACAGGCAAAGGCCAGATTCGGCTTGGGATATCTGTCAGACTCAGGATGGTGATGCCATCCGGTTTTTCCAGGTCTGAACAGATTTTCGCTAAGAGCTTGTTGGGTGCCACGCCGATGGAACAGGAAAGACCGGTAGCGTCCCGTACCGCCTGCTTGATCCTCCGGGCAAGCGTCAGCGTCTCATCGGTCAGCCCGCTCAAGTCGATGTAGATCTCGTCAATGCCATGGTTCTCGATGCAGGGAGAAATTCCGGCGACGGCGGCTTTAAATAGCTGTGAGTAATGGCGATAGGCCCGGAAGTCGGCAGGCAGCAAGATCGCATCGGGAGCCAATTGTGCGGATTTCATGAGACCCATGCCGGAAGAGATTCCAAAAACGCGGGCTTCGTAAGTGGCTGTGGTCACCACACCCCGTCCGGCATAATCCCGCATTCGTGCGAAAACCTGTCGTCCGTTCTTGAGGAGCGCCGGTTGCTGATCGCTCCGTCCGCCGATCACCACAGGGAACCCGCGCAGTTCCGGGTAGCGCAGCAACTCGACCGACGCATAGAAAGCGTCCATATCAAGATGAGCAATTCGCCGACCCATCACCCTGAATCCGGCAGCTGACCGTTTATCTTCTGTTTAAGAAATTGATCCACAAAGACTTTTTTCAAACTTGGACTTCACCCTTCGGATGAATTCGCTACCAGGGCCGGATGCAGGTTAAATTTTCCGCAATGTCATGAGTGGGGGCGTTGAAAGTGCAGAGCGCGTTCCCATCAGCCCTGCCACGGTGACGCCTATCATCCCTGAAAAGAGGCCGGTTGCCCATATCGATGCATTGAAAGTATAGGTCAAATTCAACGCATACTCACCAATCACATAGCCCAGCGCACTGGCGCCTGCCGCGGCGAAAAGACCAGCCAGTCCGCCGAGTATGGCGAATTCGGCTGCCCAGGCGCGCGCCAATTGCCCGCGCCTTGCCCCTAATGTACGAAATATGGCGGCCTCGTGAATACGTTCATCCTGAGTAGAGGCAATCGCTGCGTATAGCACCGTCAATCCTGCCAATAATGTGAACAGGAAAACAAATTCAATCGCCTTGGCCACTTGCTCAATCACTTTTTGGACTTGGCTGATAATGGTCGCCACATCTATTACAAGCAGGTTTGGAAAGGCTTTGATCAGCTGATTTGTCACTTCCATGTGTTCCGGCGGCAGGTGAAAACTGGTGATGTAGGTGGCCGGATACTTTTCCAGAATGCCAGGTGGCATCACCACGAAAAAATTAACGCGAAACGTGTCCCAGTCCACCTTTCTCAGGCTGGTGATCTTGGCGGAAAACGTACTGCCTGCCACGTCGAAAGTCAGCGTGTCCCCAAGACTGACCCCTACCGTTTTCGCTATGCTTTCTTCCATCGACATTACCGCTTTTCCCTTATCCCCGCTTTTCCACCAGTGGCCTTCGATAATCTGGTTGTCGCTCTGCATTTGCTCCGCCCACGACAGGTTGAATTCGCGCTCAACCAGCCGCCTTGCGCGGATATCGGAATACCCTTCCGCCGCAATGGCATTGCCGTTGATCGCTGTCAGGCGTCCGCGAACCATTGGAAAAATCGGCGGCTGAACGATCCGATGCTGTTTAAAAAAGGCCGCCAACGGCTCCAACTGGTCTTCCTGAATATTTACCAAAAAGTGATCGGGTGCATCCGGTGGCAAACTGGTACGCCAGTTCTGCAACAAATCGTCCCGAATCAACGTCAGCGCCAGCAGCGCCATCAATCCCAATCCCAGCGCCACCGCCTGGACTACACTGGAAGTGGCACGCCGCCGGATGCTTGCCAATCCATAGCGCAAAGCGCCCCCCGTCTGACCCCGCATATGTGACAAGGCTTTTACCAGCAGAAACCCCAATGAACCGAAAACCGCTATCGCCGCGGCGAATCCTCCCATGACCGAAGCACCCAGACGCACGTCGCCAGCTTTCCACAGAAATAATATCGACAACGCTGCGAGGCCCAGCGCATAGCCCGTCAAACTGTGGGCATTCGACGCTCCGATGTCTCGGCGCAATACACGCAATGCAGGCACACTCCGCAAATTGAGCAAGGGCGGCAACGCAAAACCCAGCAATAACACCAGGCCGGTCAGTAGCCCGTGCACGGCAGGCCACACGCTGGGCCATGGCAATTCTGCGTCCACCAATCCCGAAAGCCAGAAGGCCAGCGCTTGCTGTGCGACAAAACCGAGCAGGCAGCCTGCTCCGCTGGCAATCAGGCCCAGCGTGGCGAAATGGCACAGATAGAGGCGCAGCATCGCCGACTGGCTTGCGCCGAGACAACGCATCACGGCACAGCCATCGAGATGGCGCTGCGTGAAGCGGCGCACGGCAAGCGCTGCCGCCGCCGCAGCCAGAACCACGCTTGCCAGGGCAGCCAGACTGAGAAATTTCTCTGCCCGCTCCAGCGCCGCCTTTATTTCAGGCCGTGCGTCGCGTATGCCTTCGATTCTTTCTCCCAGCGTCAAACGCGATTGAGCCCATATCCGGAAATTTTCCACGGTCTCGGAATTCCCCGAAACCAGTAGCCGGTAGCCAATCCGGCTACCTTGCTGCACCAGCCCGGTCGCAGGCAGATCGATCTCATTGATCAGGATCCGGGGCCTCAGATTGATGAAACCGATGGAATAGTCCGGCTCCTGGGTTATGAGCGCGGTAACGGTAAAATGTGCCGAGCCAAGCTCAATCGTGTCGCCCCGATTAATGGCAAGGCGAATCATGAGCTTTTCATCTACCCACGCCGATCCCGGCGCCGGAATTGCATTAGCGATATGCGTAGTCCGCGCCGAAGATACATTGCCGAAATCCTCGCTGATACGCAATTCGCCCCGCAGGGGATAACCGGCAGTCACCGCCTTGATCTCTGTCAAGAGGCTGCTTTCTCCCTTTGCCGCCATACTGGGAAATTTAAGCGCGGTAGAAACATTCAGCCCAAGCCGCTTCGCCTCCTCCGCATATTGCGGGGACAGCGGATGGTCAGCAAAAACGATCAGGTCTGCGCCGAGCAACTGGTTGCCCTGGCGGGAAAGCGCTAACTGCACCCGGTCGGCGAAAAACCCTACTGTAGTCATGCCGCCTACCGCAATCACCAGCGCAAAGGCGAGTACACGTAATTCGCCTGCCCGCCAGTCGCGGCGAAGCATGCGGAAAGAAAGTCCGATAATATTCATGAAAACATTCTATAGATACAAATGTCGATCCGATACACGGTTGTCCCGAAATATCACTATTTATACAGGCCCCATGCGGGGATTTTAAGCGATGGCCTGCGCACCACGACATCGAAAGCCGGGCCGGCATCCGGATTTACCCCGCCAGGAACCTGCAATGGGGTGCTCGCAGCCGTTACTGCCGTGAAAGGTGAATCCCGGCCATAACCTGAAAGCCTGGAATACCCCTCCTATTTCGGAGGGAGTTGCGGTGCGCTGTCGACCCGGTTATGCACGGGTCCACTGCAATTCTTACGGATGTCCCGATTCCCGATCCGTTTCAAGCTTGAGTGGTCCGCTGCCTGAAAAGCGATTCAGATAGAGATAGATTACCGGTGTGATGAAAAGTGTGATCACCTGCGAAAATAACAGTCCCCCCACCACGGCAAGGCCCAGCGGCTGGCGCAGCTCGGCACCCGCCCCCAATCCGAGCGCGATAGGAAGCGCGCCCATCAAGGCAGCCAAAGTAGTCATCATGATCGGCCGAAAACGCAGGAGGCAAGCGGTCCGGATCGCTTCGTACGGTGCCATGCCGTCATTACGCTCTGCATCGAGCGCAAAGTCGATCATCATGATGGCATTCTTCTTGACAATGCCGATCAGCATCAGGATACCGATCATCGCTATGATGGATAATTCCATATTGAACAGCCACAGCATTGCCAGCGCACCCACTGCCGCGGAAGGTAGACCGGAAAGAATCGTGAGAGGGTGGATGTAGCTCTCATACAGCACGCCGAGCAGTACATAGATCACCAGCAGTGCTGCGATAATCAATACCACCTGGCTCGCCTGCGAAGACTGGAATGCCGCCGCATCCCCCGCATAGTTGGTCAGAACGCTCGCCGGGAGATTCAATTCGCGCTGGTACTGCTCGATACGGGCCGAAGCATCGCCCAAGGACGCACCCGGCGCAAGATTGAACGAAATCGTCAACGCTTCGAGTTGTCCCGCATGATTGATTGCGATCGGTCCAACCTCGCGTTTGACTGACGCAACGCTGGATAGCGGGACCAGCATGCCATTCTTGGCGCGCAGATAGATTTTGTTGAAAGCGCTTTCATCGGCGCGATCTTCGGCGCTGACTTGAAGAATAACCTGATAGCTGTCGGTTGAAGTATAGATGGTTGAAACCTGGCGTTCGCCGAAAGCGCTATAGAGCGCAGAACGAATATCGCCCATCTGCACACCCAGCAGGTTGACTTTGTCGCGATCGATGTCGAGCCTTGCCTGCAGTCCTTTCAATTGCGAGTCGCTGGTGACATCGCGAAAAATAGGCTCTTCGCGCATGCGCGACATAAGGCCGTCGGCCGAGACGCGCAGCTCTTCGGCACGCACGCTGCGCATGACATATTGATAGCGGCTCTTGCTGGTCCGGCCGCCGAGCCTGAGATTCTGAATAGGATTTATGAAGACGCTTACACCGGGGATAACGCTCACATCACGACGCAGGCTCTCGATGATCTTGTCGAGGGGCGGGCGTTCGCTGCGTGGCTTGAGCGTCATGAACAGCCGGGCGCTATTGCTATCGCTGGCGTTGACAATCAACGTATCGACTGCGGGATTCTCGCGAATCACGTCCCCCGTACGCTGCAACAATTCGGTCATGGCGGGAAATGAAATATCCTCGACCGCCTCCACCGTGATCAGCGCTTGACCGATATCCTCGGTAGGAAAAAAACCTTTGGGCAGGATCACGAATAATACGCCCGTGGCAACGAAGGTCCCCATGGCAATACCCAGCACGATACGGCGATGATGCAATGCCATATCGAGTATGCGTTCATAAGCCGCCAATACTTTTGCAAATCCGCGCTCGAACCATTCGGTCCATCTCAGGCTGAACCCCTCCGACTCATGCCCGGTAATATAGCGGCTGGTCATTACGGGAACCAATGTGAGTGACACCACCGCCGACATCAGGACGGCAATCCCGACGACAGCGGCAAACTCGTGAAAAAGGAGGCCAATTACGCCCGGCATGAAAAAAATCGGGATGAAAACCGCGACCAGCGACAGGGAAATCGAGATGATGGTAAAGCTGACTTCCTTCGATCCCTGCAATGCGGCCTGCAGAGGTGACATTCCCTTCTCGATATGGCGCACGATATTCTCGAGCACTACGATAGCGTCATCCACCACCAACCCGACCGCAAGCGTGATGGCCAGCAACGAAATATTGTCGAGGCTGTAATCGAAAACACGCATCATTGCTACGGTTCCCAACAATGAGATCGGTAATGTAACTGCCGGAATCAACGTGGCGGAAGCCTTGCGCAGGAACAGGAAAATCACCAGCAAGACGAGGGCAATCGTTATCGCCAATGTAACCTGCACATCGTGGATGGATTCCCGGATTGAAACTGAGCGGTCACTGACCAGCTTAAGCTGAATGGATGATGGCATCTGTGCGACCAATTCCGGAATTGCTGCCTTGATGGCGTCGACAGTGGCAACGGTATTGGCCCCGGGCTGGCGCTGGACGGAGAGCGTGATTGCCCGTTCGCCATTAACCCAACTCCCTGTTTTTACAGATTCGATACTGTCTTCAACCTCCGCCACCTCGGAGAGTTGTACCGGATTGCCGAGCGGGGATGTCGCGACGATCAGTTTCGAAAATTCGGCCGCGTTGTTGAGTTGTCGATTCGCCTGGATGGTAAGTGTCTGGCGCGGCCCCTCAAGCGTGCCAATCGGAGAGTTGGCGTTTGCGGTACTCAGCGCGGCGGCAATATCATCGAGTGTCAAATTGCGGACTGCGAGCGCTTCGGCGTTCACACGGACGCGTACGGCATATTTTTTCTGGCCATTGATCTGAACCTGCGCCACACCGGTAATCGTGGATAATGTCGGAGAAATAAGATCCTCGGCAAAACTGTTCAAATCCGGCAGCGACATTGACGGGGATGTCAGGACAAGAAAGAGGATGGATGCCTCGGCCGGATTGATCTTGCGGTAGGACGGCGGCGTGGTCATTTCCGTCGGCAACGCCCGTTGAGCGCGCAATAACGCCGCCTGAACATCTATGGAGGCACTGTCGATATCGCGGTCCTGTTCGAACTCCAGGGTGATGGTGGTATTGCCAAGGGTACTTGCCGAACTGATCACCGAAAGACCGGAGATGGTCGAAAATTGCCTTTCGAGTGGCGTAGCCACGGAGGAAGCCATCGTCTCGGGGCTCGCGCCCGGCAGCGCTGCACTTACGGTAATTGTGGGCGAGTCGTAACTCGGCAGTGCGGCGATCGGCAAGTCGCCGTACGCAATGATACCGGCGACCACGGCGGAAGCGGATAAGAGCACCGTCATGATCGGGCGGCGGATGCATAGCTCGGAGAGATTCATTGTCTATTCGCCGCCCAGTCGGTCCACTTGCCGACTCTGGCCGGGCGGCCCTGATACGCTGCTGCCCTCATCCTTCGCCAGCGTCGCCACTTCCATCCGTAGCCTCCGTAACCACGCTGCCTGGGCGAATATTCTGCGCACCCTCCACCACAACACGCATACCGGGGACAATGGACTTTCCCTCTATCACAGCATATTCATTCTGAATCAAACGCACTTCGACAGGGCGAGAACTTGCCTTGTTATCGTTATCGATTACATAAAGAAACTTTCTTTCCGGACCATTCTGGACAGCCTGTACCGGAACTGTGAACGCGCCATTCAGCGTACGCGGCGCGAGCGTAACTTTTACGAACATGCCCGGCCAGAGGTGGCTGTCCGTATTGGGAAACTCTGCTTTCAGGGCGATCGTGCCGCTTGCCGTATCCACCGCATTATCGATAAATATCAGCCGTCCCTTTCGGATCGACCCACCGGTCCCATCCAGCTCGACGTTGACGGCCACTTCGCCCTTGGCCAGCGCTTCCTGCAAAGGAACGAACTCCCGCTCCGGCAAGTTAAAACTGACATTGATCGGATCAATCTGCGTGATGTTCACCAAGGCTTCATCCGGTTGCACCAGGCTGCCTTGATATACCGAAATAGCACCCGTACGGCCGGAAATGGGTGCCAGGATTTCGCTGAAACCGCGCGCAACACGCGTTGCCCGTACGGTTGCCTCATCAACTGCGAACTGGCCGCGCAGGCTATCGACCTGATTCTGCGCTACCTCAAGCGCAGCCTCTGAAATAAACTGCTGCTGAAACAACTCACGCTGACGCTTGAGGTTACGCTCGGCATTTCTCAGATCGGCTCGGGATTTGGCCAACTGCCCCTCGGTCCTGCTGAGATTGGCATCTTCGGTACGCGCGTCGAGCGTGAACAATCTTTCTCCCTGGCGTACGAATTGCCCTTCCTGGATATGCACTGATCTGATTACGGCGCTGAGTTGCGGCCGCACCGCGACCGTTTGCTGCGGAGATACCTTCCCATTCGCCGTAAGCATGACGGATACATTGCTTTGCTTGACCACGGCGGTTACGACGTGAACCACCTTGTCCTTCTTCTTGGGCATCGCATCTGTCGTGCCAACCTGGCTGCGCCAGACCCATACACCCGCGATCAATACAACAACCAATGCACCAATCATCGTGATTCTCGGTCGACGATGAGCACGTGAGGGGGGCTTTACTTGAGAAATAACTTCCATCAAAAGATTTTTCCAGGATATTGTCCGGTTCCCGGTAAAAAGGCGAAGCGGCATTTTTTAGCATGCATACATGCCTCGGCGACGCCGCTGTACCGGTTGGAATCGCTGCATCCAATCAATTTACGACTTTCCCCCCCGCCAGCCGTACTCGCCAGGCACAGCGGCTGGAAATAGCCTCGTCATGTGTCACCAGTACCAGCGTCGTGCCGCGTTCACGGTTCAACTCAAACATGAGTTCTATGATTTGTGCACCGGTGGCGGAATCCAGATTGCCGGTCGGTTCATCGGCCAGCAATAATTGCGGCTGAGTCACGAACGCGCGCGCGATGGCAACGCGCTGTTGCTCTCCCCCGGAAAGCTGCCTCGGATAATGCTTCAGGCGCATTCCCAGCCCGACTCGTTCCAGCAATTCCAATGCGGCGATGCCGGCGTTGCTTGCGCCGGCGAGTTCCAGCGGCAACATGACATTCTCGATCGCTGTCAATGCGGGTAATAACTGGAATGACTGGAAAACAAAGCCCAGCATGCGCCCTCGCAACGCCGCCCGTGCGTCTTCATCCAGCAAGAAAATATCCTCGCCATCGAGATGAACCTTGCCGCTGGACGGAGTATCCAATCCCGCCAGCAGTCCCAGCAAAGTCGACTTGCCCGAACCTGATGCTCCCACCACGGCAACGGAGTCGCCCGCATTTACTTCCAGATTGATGTCCTCCAGAATGGTAAGCTGTACCTCACCGGTGCTGACTTGCTTGGTCAAGGCAGTTGCCCGCACAATAGGCTTTATTACAAAGTTATCCGACATGAAAAATTTCCTGGTTATTCTGTGTATATTTTTTAATACGTTACCCGCCAACGCAGGCGCTGCGGGCGCACCCGCACCTGCAGTCAAATCCGCAACCACTACTATTATGGTATTCGGTGATAGTTTGTCTGCAGGCTATGGCTTGCCGCAGGAAGCTGGATGGGTCAGTCTGCTGAAAAAAAGGCTGCAAACGCAATCCGCGACTCACCTGATTAACAACAGCATCAGTGGCGAAACCGCATCGGGCGGACGCAATCGCATCGAGCAGGCGCTTAAAACCCATCGGCCGGACATCGTCATTATCGAGCTTGGCGGCAATGACGGATTGCGTGGTGCGTCCATCGAATCCATTCGTGACAACCTTGAAGCCATCATTGAAGCCTGCCTGCGAAACAAAGCTGCAGTGCTGTTGGCCGGGATGCAGCTGCCGCCCAATTATGGCATAGCATACACGCAAAAGTTTCAGGATATTTACCCGCAGTTGGCGAAACATCATCAGCTCAAACTGGTTCCATTCCTGTTGGACGGTTTTGGCGACAAGCGTGAATTCTTTCAGGCAGACGGAATACATCCGAACGCTCACGCACAAATCAAAATTGTGGAAAATGTATGGAAAGTACTACGGACAATGCTTGATTCTCAGCAGTCCATTGCACGTAGAAATAGCTGAAATTCTACATCGGCCGGCCGCATCGTTGAGCTATACTTACAAAGTTTTACAATACTGCGGGAAGTCTGCTGAAAATTCTTGAATTGCGATGACGCCTTTTTCGACGAATTGATAGGCGCTTGCCTGCTGGTCGTACTCCGGAAAATGCGTAGCAGCCAACGCCGTACCGGATTTTCAAGAAAGAAGCCATGGATAGCTATCAGCATATTTTATTGGCGGTGGATTTTTCGGAACATGACAAGCATGTCGCCAGGAAAGCAAAATACCTGTCAAACGTTTTTCATGCAAAGTTGAGCATTATCCATGTCCTGGACAATATTCCGATGCCGGATACGGCCTATGGCACACTCATTTCCCTATATGAAAAGTCGTCACATGAATTGCTGGAAGAAGAGAAATTCAAGTTTATGCAAATCGGCAATCAGCTCGATATTGACCCGACATGCCGATGGATGGTTTGGGGTGTGCCAGGACAGGAAATCGTTCGAATTGCCGAACAGGAGCATATCGATCTGATTGTTGTCGGCTCGCACGGACGCCATGGACTCGCCTTATTGCTGGGATCAACCGCAAATAATGTATTGCACCATGCTGGCCGCGATGTCATGGCAGTACACCTGGAAGATGAGTCGGCCAGCAACTGATGGGCTTATGAAAGGTCAGCGCTTGAAGCATGCGCTTGCATAATATGACACGGAATTGCTCTGTTTCCCGCACTACCAGAATTTCCACCAGGATTCGCCGCTCGCTGTCGTCCAGTCGGGGAAAAAACGGCTATTAGGGAAGTTTTTTACCATCACACGCTCGGCATCGTCGCGCAAGTCGGTCATTCCCAGCGCATCATAAGCCTTTATCATAATGAATAGCGCTTCTTCCGTCGCCGGGGTCTGAGGGTATTCCTTCAAGGTATATTGAGCACGATTGGCGGCTGCAACGTAACCCCCTCGGTGCATGTAATAGCGCGCCACCTGCACCTCATTCAAGGCCACCACGTTTACCAGATGCTTCATTCGCTGCAACGCATCAGGTGTGTACTTGCTCTTGGGGAAACGGGTAACCAGTTCCCTGAAATTCTCAAATGACTCCCGTGATGCTTTCGGATCGCGCTCGCTCATATCCTGCTTGAGGATTTTCTCGGATACGATACCCATCAACCCGAGATCGTCATTGAAATTCGCCAATCCCTTGAGATAATAAGCGTAGTCCACATTCGGATGATTCGGGTGCAGCTTGATGAATCGATCGGCGGCGGCAATGGCCGTAGCCTGCTCGCCATCCTTGTAATGAGCGTAGCCGATCTCGAGCTGTGCCTGCTGCGCATAGCGTCCATAGGGATAGCGTGCTTCGAGGCCTTCGAATAATTTAATGGAAGCAGAATAATTTCCGCTGTTCATTTCCGATTTCGCCTCGGAATAGTATTTGCTTGCAGACCAATTCTTGGAATCCTCTACATCCTTCTTCGGCAAGAGGCCGCATGCCGATATCAGCAACGCTAAAAATAAGGCTACACTACGTGGCATGATGAGTTCACTGCTAAATAAAGACGAATATATTTATTATAGCGCAAAGCCTATGTTCCCTGAATCGTCTGAAACGGTCATCGAGCTTGTAATCCCGCATGATTGCGCCGGAATGCGGCTTGATCAGGCCTTGGCACGCCTGCTGCCTGATTGGTCGCGTAGCCGCTTGCAGGCCTGGATTCTGGAGAACCGGATCCATGTGGAGGGTGGAAAGGCCATCCCCAGGCAGAAATTGTGGGGTGGGGAGAAGATCCGGGTCGCCCCATTTCACCCTCCCATTGAGACCGCCTATGCCGCGGAAGCCATCTCGCTGGATATAGTTTATGAAGATGATGTGCTCATGGTCATCAATAAGCCTGCCGGCCTTGTCGTTCACCCCGGCAGCGGCAACTGGCAGGGCACCATGCTGAATGCGCTGCTCCACCATGCGGCGCAATTAAGCGCAGTGCCGCGGGCGGGCATCGTTCACCGGTTGGACAAGGACACCAGCGGTCTGCTGGTGGTAGCGAAAACCCTGGAAGCGCAAACGAGCCTGGTGCGGCAGCTACAAAAACATACCGTGAAGCGCGATTATCTGGCGCTCGTACTGGGCGATATCCTGGTTGACGGATGGATTGATGCACCGGTGGGACGACATCCGGTGCATCGTACAAAAATGGCCGTAACCGGAAGCGGCAAAGAGGCACGTACTCACTATCGGGTGCTGGAAAAATTTGATGGATGCACGCTGCTCCAATGCAGCCTCGAGACGGGACGCACACATCAGATCCGCGTGCACATGCATTCCATTGGCCATCCACTTGCCGGCGATCCGGTTTATGGGGGCAAGCCAAAAAAGATCACACAAGATGCCGGACGGCTGATCGCCAGTTTCCCAAGACAGGCGCTGCACGCCCAAAGGCTGGAATTGTCCCATCCGCAGCACGGAGAGAAAGTGACATGGGAAGCAACCTTACCTGAAGATATGAGCAGGCTGCTATCGATGCTGCGGCAACATCGGGACCAGAACTCCGTTTCCGTCAACCCTCCGGTATGAACGACTGGATCATTCCTGACTGGCCTGCGCCCGGCAATGTGAAAGCCCTGTTTACCACGCGTAATGGCGGAGTCAGCAGCGGACGCTACACCAGCCTCAACCTGGGGGATCATGTGGGCGACGATCCCCCAGCTGTAATGCGAAACCGCGCCGTGCTGCGCCGCATTTTGCCGGATGAGCCTCAATGGCTGAGACAGGTGCATGGCGCGACGCCTGTCATGATCGATGCCCATGACCGCACAACTCCATGTGATGGCGACGCCGCGTTCAGCCGAGGTACCGGCACTGTCTGCGCGGTACTTGTCGCCGACTGCCTGCCGATATTATTATGCGATCATGCAGGTACCATGGTCGGCGTGATCCATGCCGGCTGGCGCGGATTGGCTGAGGGGGTGATTGAACGCACGGTATCGGAGATAGGCCAAACAAGCGGTACAAACCCCCGCATCATGGCATGGCTCGGTCCGGCAATAGGACCGCATCATTTCGAGGTAGGCGAAGAGGTGCGTCAGGCCTTTATCAAGCGCGACACGGAGTCCGTTTCCGCCTTCATGCCGCACCATGCTCCCAACAACAGCAAATGGTTAGCCGATCTTTTTCTACTGGCGCGGCAGCGATTGGTGAAAGCCGGCGTTACCGAAATTTACGGTGGAGGCGAATGCACCTACAGCGACCCGGCAAGATTTTTTTCCTATCGCCGTGACGGTAACACGGGCCGGATGGCAGGATTGATCTGGCTGGCAGCCTGACGGACTTGAAGAACCGAAGCAAAAGATGGGCTGGCCGATTCCCCGTATCTTGACGTCATCCATATGCTCATCATGACGCGCCGATTCCTGCATCCTGCAAAAGCGTATAATCCGCGTTTTCCATGAATTGCCTCTCATGTCTATTCTCGCCTGGATCATCGTCACCACCCTGTTTGGCGGAACATTAAGCGTACTGTTCGCCGCCGCGCTGACGCTCAATACACGTGCCTCGTGGGTACAAATGCTGGTTTCATATGCTATCGGCGCACTGTTGGGGGCCGCTTTTCTCAATGCATTGCCGGAGGCGCTCGAACTTTCAAAAGACCCGGCACAAATGACGGCCACAGTGCTGTTCGGCATCCTGCTATTCTTTATTCTGGAAAAACTGGTATTGTGGCGGCACTGCCATGTGGAAGAATGCGAGGTCCACGATCCTCTGCATGGCGTCCCCATCATTGCGGCTACGGATAATCACGATAATGGCCGCAGCGGCATGATGATCATGCTGGGCGATACGTTTCATAACTTTGTCGACGGCATACTTATTGCCGCAGCATTCATGGCGGATATACAACTAGGCATTGTCACCTCAATCGCCATAATCGCCCACGAAATCCCCCAGGAAGCCGGTGATTTCCTGATTTTGCTCAACTCGGGCTATACGCGTCGGCAGGCATTGCTTTTTAATCTTTTGTCCAGCGTGGCCACTCTGATCGGCGGCATGTTGACCTACTTCATGCTTCAGGATATGAATCACCTCATCCCGTCGCTGCTGGGGCTGGCCGCAGCCAGCATGATTTACGTCGCGATGTCCGACCTGATTCCCGGTTTGCATAAACGTCCGGAAATCGCCGCAACCGTTCAGCAGGTTGCGCTAATCACGCTGGGAATCAGTTCCATCTGGTTAGCCGGAAGCCTCTTCTCTCATCACGCCTGAATTTTTTAAGGTTCCCCAAAACCGGAGTCTTTAACCCAGCCCGATCCCTCATATGCCCAGAATATATCCTTGGTATTTTATTCGTCATTCGTAACCCGATATTAATCCATGCCCTCTCTCAAGACTCTATCCCCAAAAATCGGCTTCGTCTCGCTCGGTTGTCCCAAGGCGCTGGTCGATTCCGAGCAGATTCTTACTCAATTGCGTGCCGAAGGCTATGACACTTCCTCTACTTATGAAGACGCCGATCTGGTGATCATCAATACCTGCGGCTTCATCGACAGCGCAGTAGCGGAATCGCTTGATGCCATCGGCGAAGCGCTGGCGGAAAATGGCAAAGTCATTGTCACGGGCTGCCTGGGCGCAAAGGAAGGGGGCGATGTAGTCAAACAAGCCCATCCCCAGGTGCTGGCAGTCACCGGCCCTCAAGCCCTGCCGGAAGTCATGGCGGCAGTACATATGCATTTACCGCAGCCGCACGACCCTTACACCAGCCTGATTCCCCCCCAAGGAATACGGCTCACACCCAGGCATTATGCCTATGTCAAGATCTCTGAAGGCTGCAATCATCGCTGCACCTTCTGCATCATTCCCTCGATGCGCGGCGACCTGGTTAGCCGTCCCATCAATCAGGTCATGCAGGAAGCAGAAAATCTGGTCAACGCCGGTGTCAAGGAATTATTGATAATTTCGCAAGACACCAGTGCTTATGGCATAGATGTGAAATACCGCACCGGCTTCTGGCAGGGCAGGCCGCTCAAGACCCGCATGACCGAGCTGGCGCGTACCCTCGGCGAGTTTGGCGTTTGGGTGCGGTTGCACTATGTCTATCCCTACCCGCACGTTGACGAAGTGATACCGCTGATGGCCGAGGGAAAAATCCTGCCCTATCTCGACGTACCGTTTCAGCACGCCAGCCCGCGCATTCTAAAGGCGATGAAGCGCCCCGCGAGTTCGGAGAACAACTTGGCGCGCATCAAGCGGTGGCGTGAGATATGCCCGGATATTACGCTGCGCAGCACGTTCATTGTCGGCTTTCCCGGCGAGACTGAAGCTGAGTTCGAGGAGCTTCTGGAATTTCTCCAGGAAGCACAACTGGATCGCGTCGGCTGCTTTGCCTACTCGCCGGTGGAGGGTGCGGCAGCGAATGCGCTGGCCGGCCACATTCCGGAAGAGATAAAAGAAGAACGCCGCGCCCGCTTCATGGCGATACAGGAAGCAATCAGTACCGCACGCCTTACCCGGAAAATCGGCCACCGCATGACTGTGCTGATAGACGAAATACAGAAAAACAAAGCCATAGCCCGCAGCACCGCCGATGCGCCTGAAATCGATGGCCTAGTTTATGTCAATAACGTGAAAAATATGAAACCGGGCGAGTTTGTCGAGGTTGAAATTACCGGATCCGATACACATGATTTGTGGGCAAAAGTAGCGGCCCCCATATAGTGCATAAAGCGGCTCCCGCTTTGCAAAACCGATGACAGGCTGCACATAGCTGAGCAGAAACGCGCTGAAAAATTGTGGTAGCCTCCACACGCGGTCGAGCCGCTGGATACATGGATTGTGCGCGAACAACACTGGCGGTTCCTGATAAACACGTAATGGATTTGAATCAATGTGAATCTTCGAGGTCAGACATCAGTCGACTGCTGAGCTTGGAAGCCGGAAATCCCGGAAAACTCCTTTCCTTTCCTCAACACCTTTGTTCGGCCAGGCTCTACCTCAACCTTGCACAGGAGATCAGTTTGAAAAAGATACTTGCTATTGCACTGGTTTTTACTGCCGCTACGGCGGCGGCGTCTGAAATTGATAAACGCCAGACCCTTTCATTTAACGAGATCCAGCGGGACCATGTACTTACCGAAATGCGGGCTCTGCTATCGGGAACACAGAATATTCTGGATGCGCTTTTAAGCGAAGATATGGCAGCCGTGGCACGTCATGCACGTTCGCTGGGTATGGGCATGACGCACAAGGCCGAGGGCCATCTCAAGGCGATATTGCCGAAGGAATTCATGCAGCTTGGCATGTCCGTCCATAAGGATTTCGACCAGATAGCCAGTGACGCAGAATCCTTGAAGGACCCCAAGCATACGCTTCGACAATTGAGCGAGTCGATGAAAAAATGTAATACATGCCACGAAGCTTATCAAATTCGCGTTACTGCCCAGCCTTCAAATCATCAGCATCAGCATTAGCGAAGCAATATCTCCGACAGGCACGCAATGTCCCTGGAAGCATGCTTCACCCCTGTTTGCTCTCTGCTAGAAAAACGTGGAAATAAATCGGAGTTAGCGCAGCACGTGAAGAAAAAAGCAACGATAGGGGAGCCATTCAAGAGTCGGGCAAAAAAATAATCAGGCTCAAAGCAACATTTTTCTTAGTTTGAAAATATTGCTCCGCTCC
>Ga0134128_10004820_pt1 | contig 16431 bp, 14 predicted proteins | sample KB31754_FD_96462 | JGI IMG/M metagenome (GOLD analysis project Ga0134128, IMG submission 96462) | Terrestrial soil microbial communities with excess Nitrogen fertilizer from Kellogg Biological Station, Michigan, USA - KB3-175-4 | ecosystem: Environmental > Terrestrial > Soil > Unclassified ...
CGGGCCCGACCAGCAGAAGAAGGTGAAGGACCTTTCGGGGGGCGAGCGCAACCGGCTCCATCTCGCGACGCTGCTCAAGAGCGGCGGCAACCTGCTGCTGCTCGACGAGCCCACCAACGACCTCGACGTCGACACGCTGCGCGCGCTGGAGAACGCGCTGCTGGCGTTTCCCGGCTGCGCGATGGTCATCTCGCACGACCGCTGGTTTCTCGACCGCATCGCCACGCACGTGCTGGCGTTCGAGGGCGACTCGCAGGTGACGTGGTTCGAGGGCAACTTCGAGGCTTACGAGGAGCACCGCCGCGCGATCCTCGGCGCGGCCGCCGAGCGCCCCCACCGCATCACCTACAAGCGCCTGGTCCGTGGCTGAGGCCAGCGCCGCGGAGCCTGGCGCGGCGCTGACGACGTTCGACCGCGACACGGCCGTCAGCCTGCTGTCGCGCTCGGATGACGGCGGCGCCGCTCGCGCGCAGTTCGCCGCGAATGTCTCTGCCGAGTGGCGCGCCGGGCGCGGGCCGCACGGCGGCTATCTCGCCGCGATGCTGCTGCGGGCGCTGATCGAGGCCGTCGACGACGCGGCACGCGCGCCGCGCTCGCTGACGATCCACTACGCGCGCGCGCCGCAGCCGGGGCCGGTTGGCATCGACGTGACGATCGAGCGCCAGGGGCGCTCTCTGAGCACCCTGTCGGCGCGCATGCGCCAGGACGGCGCACTGGTCGCGCTGGCGCTGGCGGCCTTCTCGGTCGCCTGGGACGCGCCGGAGATCGCCGATCTGGCGCTGCCCGACGTGGCGCCGCCGGACGCCCAGCGCAGGTCCGCGATCCCCTTGTTTGCGGGCGCGCCGCCGTTTACGAGCCATCTGATCGTGCAGCCGCGCATCGGCGTGGTCCCCTTCCAGGGCTCGCACGCGCCGATGGAAATCGGCTCCTGGCTCGGCCTGGCCGAGGCGCGGGCGATCGACGCGCTGTCGCTGGCGTTCTTCAGCGACGCGCTGTTCTCGCCGCCGTTCATCCGCCTGACCGAGCCTTCGACGACGCCGACGATCGACCTGACGATCCACTTCCGCACGCCGATGCCGCGCGTGGCCGAGCCCGACGCCGAGGAGCTGTGCTTCGCGCGCTTTCGCACGGGCCTGGTCCACGACGGCTTCTTCGAGGAGGACGGCGTGATCTGGGCGGCCGACGGCGCGGTGCTCGTGCAGTCGCGCCAGCTCGGCATCGTGCTGCCGCGACCGATCGGTTAGTGTCGACTAATGAGCGATTACACAGCGAAGCGCATCAAGGACATGCAGGCAGGCTACGGCGGGGGTTTCGTGAAGGCCCGCGCCGAGCTTGGAGTGACGGCCTTTGGCATGCAGGTGATCCAGCTGCCGCCGGACTACTCCGACTATCCCGAGCACGACCACGCCGAGACCGAGCAGGAGGAGGTCTTCATCGCGCTGAGCGGCTCGGGCTGGATCGACATCGAAGGCGAGCGCGTGGAGCTCGACGGAGACACGTTCGTGCGCGTCGGGGCCAAGACGCGACGCAAGGTCTTTGCGGGACCGCAGGGCCTGCGCATGCTCGCGATCGGCGGATCGCCGGGCAAGCCCTACGAGATCGTCGCCGCCACCGAGCTAGACGCAGCCTGAGAGCTCAGCCGGCGAAGCCGCCCTCGCGCTGCAGGCGCAGCGCGGCGGCGGCGATCAGCCGCGCGCAGGCCTCGACGTCGTCGAGCTGCACGAGCTCCACCGGCGAGTGCATGTAGCGGATGGGGATCGACACGAGCGCCGTGGGCACGCCGCCGCGGCTGAGGTGCACGGCGTCGGCGTCGGTGCCGGTCGCGCGCGAGGTGGCCTCCAGCGTGACCGGGATCGACTCGGCCTCGGCGGTCTGAAACAACAGCTCGAACAGTCGCTGGTTGAGCGTCGAGCCGCGGCTGAGCACGGGCCCTGAGCCGAGCTCGTGCTTGCCGCTCTCCTTGACCTCGATGCCCGGCGCGTCGGTGGCGTGCGTCACGTCGACGACGATCGCCGCGTCGGGCTCCAGCGAGAAGGCGCTCGTGCGCGAGCCGCCGAAGGTGATCTCCTCCTGCGCGACCGCCACGGCCGCCACCTCCCACTCGCCGCCGCCGGCCTCGGCGACGATGCGCGCGGCCTGCAGCGCGACGTAGGAGCCCAGGCGGTTGTCCAGTGCGCGCGAGACCAGCCGCCCGTTGGGCAGCTGCACGGGCTGAGCGTCGATCACGGCGACGTCGCCCACGCGCACGCGGGCGCCGGCGTCCTCGCCGTCGCGCGCGCCGATGTCGATGTGCATCTCGCGGATCTCGGCGACCTTCTTGGCCTCCTCGTCGCGCAGCAGGTGGATCGGCTTCTTGCCGACGACGCCCGCGACGGGCCCCTCGCGCGTGTCGATCGTCAGCCGCTGGCCGACGAGGATCTGCGCGTCCCAGCCGCCGACGGCGCGAAACCACAGGTACCCGGTGTCGTCGATGTGCGTGACGATCAGCCCGATCTCGTCGATGTGGCCCATCACCAGCAGCCGCCGCGCGGAGGACTCGAAGCCGTGCTTGGGCGCGACGAGCGCCAGCGGCGTGCCGACGACGTCCGTGCTGACCTGCGCGAACGATCCGGCCGCCTCGCGCCAGACATCGGCGGCGGCGCTCTCATAGCCCGACGGCCCGCGCGCGGCCAGCAGGTCCAGCAGGACCTGTGGCGCTTTGCCCGCCGCGCTCATGCGGCCAGCAGCGTGCGCAGGACGAACTGCAGGATGCCGCCGTGGCGGAAGTACTCGGCCTCGCGAGGCGTGTCGATGCGCACGCGCGCGTCGAAGGCGATCGGCTCGGCGCCGTCGCGCTCGGCGCGCACGCCGACCGTCTGCGCGACGCCCTCGCCGGTCCGCACCGCGGCGACGGCCTCGGCGATTCCCTCGATCGCGAAGGTCTCCTCGCCGGTCAGCCCGAGCGACTGCGCGCTCTCGCCGTCGGGGAGCTGCAGCGGCAGCACGCCCATGCCGACGAGGTTGGAGCGGTGGATGCGCTCGAAGCTCTGCGCGATCACCGCGCGAACGCCGAGCAGCTTGGTGCCCTTGGCGGCCCAGTCGCGCGAGGAGCCCGAGCCGTACTCCTTGCCCGCCAGCACGACGAGCGGTACGCCTTCCTCGGCGTAGCGCATCGCCGCGTCGTAGATCGACATCTGCTCGGGCTCGCTCGCGCTGTCAGAGCCGTCTGCGCCGAAGTGTCGCGTGACTCCTCCCTCGGTGCCGGGCGCGAGCTGGTTGCGCAGGCGGATGTTGGCGAACGTGCCGCGCATCATCACCTCGTGGTTGCCGCGGCGCGAGCCGTAGGAGTTGAAGTCGCGCGGGGCGATGCCCTGCTCCTGCAGGTAGGCGCCGGCCGGCCCGTCGCGCTTGATCGCGCCGGCCGGCGAGATGTGGTCGGTCGTGACGCTGTCGCCGAGCAGCGCGAGCACGCGCGCGGCTGACAGCTCGCCGACGGGCGCCGGCTCGGCCGGCATGTCCTGGAAGTAGGGCGGCAGGCGTACGTAGGTCGACTGCTCGTCCCAGGCGAAGCGCTCGCCCTCGGGCACGTCCAGACCGTTCCAGCGCTCGTCGCCGGCGAACACCTCGCCGTAGCTCTTGCGAAACATGTCGGCCTGCACGGCCTCGCCGACGGTCTTGGCGATCTCCTGCTCGGACGGCCAGACGTCGCGCAGGTAGACGTCCTCGCCGTGATCGTCCTGGCCGAGCGGATCGTGCAGCAGGTCGATGTCCATCGTGCCGACGAGCGCGTAGGCGACGCACAGCGGCGGCGAGGCGAGGTAGTTCATCTTCACGTCCTGGTTGATGCGCCCCTCGAAGTTGCGGTTGCCCGAGAGCACCGAGACGACGGCCAGGTCGGCCTCGCCGACGGCGTCTGAGATCTCCTGCGGGAGCGGGCCCGAGTTGCCGATGCACGTCGTGCAGCCGTAGCCGACGAGGTTGAAGCCGAGCTGCTCCAGCGGCTCGGTCAGGCCGGCGCGGTCGAGGTATTCGGTGACGACCTTCGAGCCGGGCGCCAGCGAGGTCTTGACCCACGGCTTGCTGCTCAGCCCGCGCGCCAGCGCGTTGCGCGCGAGGATGCCGGCGCCGACCATCACCGACGGGTTAGACGTGTTCGTGCAGCTGGTGATCGCGGCGATGACCACGTGGCCGTGGTCGAGCTCGAACGTCTCGCCGTCTACCGTCACGCTGCGCGCGGTGCCGTTGCGGGGCAGCGCGGCCGTGGCGCCCCGCGGCAGCTGCGGCTGGGAGACGCCGAGCGCGGGTGCGTGGCCCGGCTCGTTGGCTGGCGGGTCGGAGGCGGGGTAGGACTCGGCGACGGCCTCGTCCTGCGCGTCGGCCTGGTCGCCGTCGCTGGGCACGTAGTCGCGCAGCGCCTCCTGAAAGACCGCCTGCGATGAGCTCAGCGCGACGCGGTCCTGCGGGCGCTTGGGCCCGGCGAGGCTCGGTTCGACGCTCGACAGGTCGAGCTCGACCTCGTCGGAGAAGGTCGGCTTCTCCGAGCCCTCGTCGTGCCACAGGCCCTGCTCCTTGGCGTAGGCCTCGACGAGCGCGATCTGCTCGGGCGGGCGGCCGGACAGCTCCAGGTAGGTCAGCGTCTCCGCGTCGATCGGAAAGATCGCGCACGTCGAGCCGAACTCGGGCGACATGTTGCCGATCGTCGCGCGGTCGGCCAGCGGCAGGCCGGCCAGGCCGGCGCCGTAGAACTCGACGAACATGCCGACGACGCCGCGCTCGCGCAGCATCTCGGTGACGGTCAGCACGAGGTCGGTGGCGGTCGCCCCCTCGGGCAGCTCGCCGTGCAGGCGAAAGCCGAGCACCTGCGGGATCAGCATGGACATCGGCTGGCCGAGCATCGCCGCCTCGGCCTCGATCCCGCCGACGCCCCAGCCGAGCACGCCGAGCCCGTTGACCATCGTCGTGTGCGAGTCCGTGCCGACGAGCGTGTCCGGGTAGGCCTGTCCGGTCTTGTCGTTCGGAAAGACGACGCGCGCCAGGTACTCGAGGTTGACCTGGTGGACGATGCCCGTGTCCGGCGGCACGACGGCGAAGTCGTCGAAGGCGCCCTGGCCCCAGCGCAGGAACGAATAGCGCTCCTGGTTTCGCTCGAACTCGCGCTCGGCGTTCACGCGGAAGGCGTCGTGCGTGCCGAACGCGTCGACCTGCACGGAGTGGTCGATCACCAGCTCGGCGGGCACCAGCGGGTTGATCTGCGCCGCGTCGCCGCCCATCCGCGCGATCGCGTCGCGCATGGCCGCCAGGTCGACCACGGCGGGGACGCCCGTGAAGTCCTGCATCAGCACGCGCGCGGGCGTGAAGGCGATCTCCTTGCTCGGCTGCGCCTTGGCGTCCCAGCCGGCAAGCGCCTCGACGTCGGCGGCGTCGACCGAGCCGTTGCCCTCCGTGCGCAGCAGGTTCTCCAGCAGCACCTTCAGCGAGAAGGGCAGCCGCGCGACGTCGAAGCGCTGCTGCAGGGCGTCGAGGCGGAAGATCTCATACCTGCTGCCGCCGGCCTCCAGGCTGTCCTTGGCGCCAAAGCTGTTCTGCGTCATCGCACCTCCCCGGGCGTCGTGGCTCTGTCCGCTGCCATGCCCGTCAGTCTCGCAGAGTCATGTGCCCGGGACCGCTCGCGAAGCGCCTGGCGCGGCCGGTCGCGGGCGCTTCCGGTGCGCTCAGGCGACGGGCTCTGAGGCGCGCGTGACGCGGCCCTTGCCCTCGCGCTTGGAGCGCAGCAGGGCCAGATCGCAAGCTTCCAGGAGCTCGTCGGTGCCCATCGGCGCATGCCACTGGGCCACGCCGATCGAGGCCGAGATGCCGCGCTCGCCGCCCAGCGGTGAGACGGCGAGCATCCGCTCCAGCGCGCGCGCGGCGGCGGCGGCCGCGTCGCGCAGGTCGGCGTTGGGCAGAATCACGACGAACTCGTCGCCGCCGTAGCGCGCGACGCGATCGAAGGCGCGAAACTCCCCCACGAGCGCCTGCACGACCTCGCGCAGCACGGCGTCTCCGGCCTGGTGCCCGTGCCGGTCGTTGACCAGCTTGAAGTCGTCGAGATCGATCAGGATGCACGACAGGGGGCTGCCGGCGCGCGTCGCTCGGCCGATCTCCTCGTCCAGGCGCCGGCGCATGGCGCGGTGGTTCATGCACCCCGCGACCGCGTCCGTGCCCGCCTCGGCGCGCGCGCGCACGAGCGCCAGGGCCGCGCCGGCCTGGTCGACGAGCGTTCGCGCGAGCTCGACCGAACGCTCGTCAAACGCGCCCGGGAGCCGTCGCACGAGCATCACCACCGCCTCCACGGCGCCGCGCTCGGCCAGCGCCAGCAGCAGCGCCGAGCTCGCCGCGCCGGTCTGCGCCAGCCGCGGCACGCTCTCGGCCAGCTCGCGGCCGTCGGCTATCAGCACGCTGCGCCCGGTGCTGGCGACCCAGCTGACGCCCGGCGGACGCTCTGAGCGCGGCAGCAGATAGCTGAGCTTGCCGTCGCCGTCGAACATGTACACGGCGACCAGCTCCTCGTCCCCGGCGCCGAGATGGTGCACATGCACCTCTTCGGCGCCCAGCGACGAGAGCAGCTCGCGGGCCAGCGCGCGCAGTACGGCATCGCAGTCGCTCGCGCCGTCGGCCAGCAGCGTCAGCCTGCGCACGCCGGCCAGCACCGACTGCACTCCCCCGGCCGGCGCTGGGTAGGTATCCGTACCTGTCACAGCGTCCATCCCAGAAATCTAGGGCATGGAAGGCATTCGAGCAAGCGGCTTGACATGTGCGCGCGTGGTGGCTTGGAACGGCGGCGGGGCGGCCGAAGCCGCCCCGCCGATGAGGGTTCCTAGCAGACGGCCGTCAGCGGAAGGACACCGTGACGAACGACGCCGAGCTCTTGCCGCTCCTGGACTTGGGCACGAAGCCCACGCGCACGCGCACCTTGAACGGACGATGCCTGGCGCGCCCGCGACGCGAGAGCGCCACCTTCAGGGTCGCCCGTTTGTGCGCCCTGTTGAACCTGCGGAAGGCGGTCGCCAGCCCCGCGCCTTTGCCGCTGACGCGACCGGCGCCGAAGGTCTGGACGGTCAGGTACGCGGTGTTGCCGACCACCTTGTGCCCGACGATCCGCACGCCGCAGTTGCTCACGGCGATCCTCGTGTTCTGTTTGACGACCGTTCCGTTCTGCCCGGTGATCGTCGTGGGCATCACCAGCGGCCGGGCGCACAGGTTGCCGTTCGCCGCCAGCGCGCTGTGCGAGCCGATCGGCAGGTTGACCGTCACGCTGGACACCGGCACGTCGGGCGTCGACGCGAACGTCGTCGTCGTGATGCCTTTTTTGATGTCCGTGTTGCCGACCAGGATGACCGTGACGCCGTTGCTCTTGACGACCAGGTCGAGGTCCGGGAAGGCCGCGCCGCCGTGCGACACGAGGATCGCGGGCCCGGTCATCTTGCCGGGCAGCGTCGGCGTGACGACCGTCGCGCCGCCGACGAACGACCCGCTCGGGCACTTCGTCGGGTCCGCCGCGAACACCGCTTCGGTGCACGCTTTCTGCAGCGTCGTCAAGCGTGACGGCAGCGCCTTGGGCAGCGACACCTTCACGGACCTGATGTTCGCCTGACCGGCGACCGGCTTGAGCGTCGTCGTCAGGCTCGCGCCGTTGGCTTTCGAGGTCTTCGCGCTGCTCGAGGCCTTGAACGACGGCTTGAATTTCAGCGCGCTGCAGTTGCCGACCTGGAAGGGCGACGAGATTGTCTGCGTCGCGAACCCGGCGACTCCCGGCACGAAGCCCAGCAGCGTCGAGTCGGTCGCCAACGGGTTGCAACTGGTCGGGTTGTACAAGAAGCCCTGCTTGTTGACCGACACGCTGATACCGCGGATACGCGTCGGGATGCCGCCGACGATCGTGGGCACGTTCGCCGTCGTGATCACGCGGGCGGTCGTCGGATCGACGTCGATCCTCGCGCGAGTGATCGCGGGACCGAGGTTGAACGGACCGGCCACCGCCGGGATGACGATCGACAGGCCGAACGGAGCGCCCTGGTAGGGGCCGGTCAGGTACACGACGCCGTTGGTGAACGTGAACGGCGTCGGGCCCGACCCGGAGGTCGCCGTCGCCGTGCCGATCTGACTGGTGGCCGGGCACGTGTTGGTCGTGGCTTGCGCGTCGGTGCACTGCGTGACCGTCGGGATCGCCCCGACCAGGCCCGGCGGCAGGATCGTCTTGACCTGCGACAGGTACTGCTGGCCGTCGGCGCGACCGAGGTTGAACGTGTAGTTGGTGTGCCCGCCCGCCGTCGGCGTCTGGTTGACCGTGCTCTGCGTCAGCGAGAACGGCAGCGGGTTCGGGCAGCCGGTCGGTTTGAACGAGCTGACGGCGGCCTTCGTCGCGCCTTCGGGTGTGGTGTAGGGCACGAACGTGCCGTTCGTCGTCGCCGCGTCACAGCTGAGCGGGTTGGCGATCGGCGTCAACGCGCCACGGCCGAAATGCAGCGCGGCGTTCGTGAACGGCTGTTCGGGGTTTTCGTTGAACACCGTGGTCACGCGACCGGTCGCCGGGTTGGGGATCGTTTCGCCTTTGATCCGAACCGACACGCCGTAGCGTTCTGACTCAGCGTCCAGGTAGACGATGTACGGGGGCCCCGTGATCGGGCCGGACTCCGGACCGCCGAGGAAGATCTTGCCTTTCAGCGAGCCGTCCGGCAGCGTCGGCACGTTGAGGTCGACCGTGCCCAGTTCAGAGGCGGCCGGGCAGGCGGTGCCTTTGGTCGAGCTGTGGATGCGCGCCTCCGACGGTTTGCACGCGGCAAGGCCGGCGGCGGCCGACGGGTTCAGCGTCATGCCTTCCGGCAGCGTGACCGTCGCGGTTTTCAGCTGCGCGCTGTCGATTTCGGTCGCACCGGTGTGGCGCGGGATACCGACTTCGGTCGTGATTTCATCCGGTTCATCGTGGTTGGTGTTGCCGGGCGTGAGGCCCAACGTCGGGTCGAACGGAACCAGGTTGCAGCCTTCGAGACCGATCGGCGTGGTGAAGTCGCGTGTGACCGTCGCTTCTTCGGTGCCGGTCAGGGCCAGCCGCGTGGTGTTGTGGCCCGGGCAGCTGGTCGCGTTGGTGATGAACGAGCCATTGCCGGCGCGGCCTTTGAACACCAAGCGCGAGCGGATCAGCGGCAGCGCCGGCGAGACGTGCACTTCGAAGTAGTCGTGGTAGTCGCCTTCGTTGGTGCCGTTTGCTTCCTTGCCCCATTCCACGTTGCCTTCGATCAGCGTGTGGGCGAAGTACTGTTCTTTTTCGACCGACGGATTCGTCCCTTTGAAGATGGGGAACAGCTCCGCTTCGGTGAGCGGTTTGGGGAGCGCGAGCGCGACGCCGAACTCAGAGGCCAGCCCTTCGCGCTGCACGAGGTTGTAGACCTTGCCCGAGAGCGGCACGTCGCCGGCCGATTCGCCGGCATACACGGTTGCTTTGTTGGTGCCGATTTCGGTTTCTGGCGAGCATGTCGGGGCAACGAAAAGGCCGCTGCCGGGGAGCGCTTCGGTTTCGCCGAATTCCGCGCCGGAGCACTGCGGGACGGCCGCGGGGCTCGTGGCGAGGCCGGGGGCGACGTCCGTGCGCAGGTGGTTGACGATCCCGGTGGGCGCTTCCGTGCTCGCCAGCGGTTTACCTGTGACAACCGTCGTCACCTTGAAGTCGGTCACGCCGAACGGCACGTGGCCGCCCGCCTGCGTGTAGCCCTGTTCTTCCGCTTCCGCTTTGCTCGGTTCCTTGGGGACTGTGGTCGGCCCGAAGGCGGTCGCCGGCCCGGGTTCTTGGGCGCATTCTTCGAAGCCTACGTCGCAGTTGACGGCGACAAATTTTTCGATGCCGACCGCGGCCTGCGCCCCGGGGGCTGCAACGGCGACGAGCACGCCGACGAGCAGCGCGAGAAACGAAAAGCGGACGCAAGACCTCATACCGACCTCCCTAGTCGAGTCCGGGCTCAATGACCCTTATGACTCTTGTATTCCCCGAAAGTTTCGATTCACCGGCGATATTGGACGTTTCGACAGATAGTCCTTTATGGTCAAGCGTCGGCCGGGGGTATGGCCGCTTGAGCGAACGAGCCCAGTCCCAGTGATGCTACATTGATGTACATGAGCGCCGATGTCGGAGTCGCCGAGCTGCGCCAGAACCTCAGCCGCTACCTGCGCCGCGTGGAAGCCGGCGAGCGGCTCGTCGTGACCGACAGGAACAAGCCCGTAGCCGAGCTCGGGCCTCCCGCCACGGCGGGGTCGGGGCTCGATCGACTGCTCGCCGAGGGCCGCGTCTCGCGTCCTCGTCGCGCCGGGCTCCCCCAGGCGCTGAAGCTGGACGGCGACGTCGATGCGTTGAGCCGTGCGCTGAGCGAGGTCCGCGGCGAGCGCTGACGTGGCGCTCGTCTACACCGACGCGTCGGCGCTGGTCAAGCTGCTGCGCGAGGAGCCCGAGAGCGCATCGCTGCGGACGTTCCTCGCCGGCGGCGACCTCCTCTGCAGCGAGCTGGCGCTCGTCGAGGTTCCCCGCGCGATTCGCCGCGCCGTCGCATCCGACCCCGGGCTTCCGCTGGAGACGCTGCTCTCGCTGGCCGGCGAGCTGTTCGACGCGCTCGCGCTGCTGCCGCTCGATCGCGACCTGCTGAGCGCGGCCGGCGCTGTCTCCGAGCCCGCGCTGCGCTCCCTCGACGCGATCCACGTGATCGCTGCCGTCGCGCTGTCGCCGCTCGACGCCTTCGTCACCTACGACGAGCGTCAGGCCGCCGCGGCGCGCCTCGCGGGCCTGCGAACGCTCTCGCCGGGCGCCTGAGCCGGCCGGCGACGGAGCGGCGCCCGGCGCGGCGGCCACGCCCCGCCCACGACGACCAGCGCCGCGGCGCTGTGTGAGAGCAGCGTGTGAGTGCGCTGAACGTTTGCCGAGCCGCGCCGGGCGGCCCGGCGCGCCGTAGCTCAGTCGATCAGGCGCCGGCCGAGCTGCCAGATCGCCAGCCGCCACATCAGCAGCGCGAAGGCCAGCAGCACGCCCGCGTGGCCGAGGTCGCCCGCGTGCAGCGTCCCCAGCGAGGCGTCGCGCACGAGCTGCACGCAATGGTAGAGCGGGTTGACCTGCGCCACCTGGCGCACGCCCGCCGGCAGCGCCGAGACGGGGAAGAACGTCCCCGCCACGAGGAACATCGGCGTCAGCACGGCGCTCGTGATGTAGTTGAAGTTGTCGATCGTCTTCGATCGCCGCCACCAGCACGCCGAACGCCGCGAAGCCGAAGCCCGTCACGAAGCCGATCGCGGGGACGAGCAGCATTCCCCATTCCGGCTCCAGCCCGAACGCGAGCCCGACGAGCAGCGGCGCCAATCCGTAGACGCCCGCGCGCAGCGAGATCCACAGCATCTCCGCCGTGATCAGCTCCTCCACGTCCAGCGGCGTCGCCAGCATCGCGTCGTAGGTGCGCTGGAACTGCCATCGGATGAACGTGTTGAACATGCCCGGGAACGCCGACGAGAACAGCACCGCCGTCGCCACCGTGCCCGTCGCGATGTACTCGATCGTCTTGACGTGCCCGATCGTTTTCACGAGCGTGCCGAAACCCAGCCCGAATGCCAGCAGGTAGATCGTCGGCTGCACGACCGACGAAAACGTCGTCGCCTTCCAGTAGCGCCCGAAGATCACCACGTCGCGGCTCATCACCGCCGCCAGCGCTGCCGGTTCCAGCCGTCCCACGCGCGGCGCACGCCGCTGCGCGCTGACAGCTTGCGCCTGTGCGCTCATCCGCGCAGCCCACAGATCGTCGTCTTCATCATTCGATCTCCTCACCCGTCAGCGCCACGAACGCGTCCTCCAAGTTGGCCGGACGGCGCACGCCCTCCGGGGCATCCCCGTCGAGCTCCTCCGCGCGCATGATCGCCAGCGCCGGGCCCGAGCGCCGGCTCTGCCAGCTCTTGCTCGCCGCCAGCTCGCCCAGCTCCGCCAGCTGCTGCGGCGGGCCGTAGACCTCGATCACCTGCTCGCCCGCGTGCGCGCGCACGAGCTCAGACGGCGTGCCATGCGCGACGATCCTGCCGTGCGACATCACCGCCACCACGTCCGCCAGGCGCTCTGCCTCCTCGATGTAGTGCGTCGACATCAGCACCGTCACGCCCCGCGCGCGCAGGCCGTCGATCAGCGTCCACAGCTCCTGGCGCACCTGCGGATCCAGCCCCACCGTCGGCTCGTCCAGCAGCACCAGGCGCGGCTCGTGGATCAGCCCGCGCGCCACCAGCAGGCGCCGGCGCATCCCGCCCGAGAGCTCGCGCACGATCGTGTCGGCCCGCGGCGCCAGGTTCGCCAGCTCCAGCGCCCGATCGACGGCCGCCCCGCGCTCGCCCGCCGCCACGCGGTACAGGCGCGCGAACACCGTCAGGATCTGCCGGCACGTCAGCTCCACGTCGAGGTTGTCCAGCTGCGGCACCACGCCCATCTCCATGCGCGCCTGCTTGGATTCGCGCGGCAGCTCGTAGCCGAGCACCTCGAGCTCGCCCTCGTCGGCCAGCGCCTGCGCCGTCAGCATGCGCATCGTCGTCGACTTGCCCGCGCCGTTGGGCCCAAGCAGGCCGAAGCACACCCCCGTCGGCACCTGCAGGTCGAGGCCGTCGACCGCCACGATCGAGCCAAAGCGCTTGACCACGCCGCGCAGCGAGATCGCCGGCGGCTGGTCGCGTATGTGCGTGCTCGAGTGGATCTCCTGCGCCATCGCAAACACTCTACGGCCAGCTCGCGAGCTTCCGCCGGCGCCGACACGCGCTATGCCGCCGCGCTGCGCCGCATGTCCAGACGCGGGCGCTCGAATCCTCTACGACGGTCCATATTCGCCGGGCGTGCGCACGGGCAGGCTGCGGGCAAGCTGTGCGAGCACGCCAAGCAAACGAGCGCGAGACGAGACCATGCGACCCAGACCGCCACAGATCGTCGCCCTCGGAGGCGGCGGCTTCTCGATGGAGCGCGACAGCTCGCTGCTCGACGACTACGTGCTGTCGCTGACCGACGCCGAACGCCCGCGCGTCTGCTTCCTGCCCACCGCATCGGGCGACGCCGACCACTATGTCGTGCGCTTCTATCGCCGCTTCGCCGCCTCCTGCGACGCCAGCCACGTCTCGCTGTTCCGCCGCGACCAGGGCGCCGGCGGCGTCGAGGACGATCTCGCCAGCCACCTGCTCGCGCAGGACCTGATCTACGTCGGCGGCGGCAACGTCGTCAGCATGCTCGGCGCCTGGCGCGCGCACGGGCTCGACGACGTGCTGCGCAAGGCGTGGCGCAAGGGCATCGTGCTGTGCGGCCCTTCCGCCGGCTCGCTGTGCTGGTTCGACGAGGCGCTGAGCGCCTTCCACGGCGCTCCGCGCAGCGTGCGCGGCCTGGGCGTGCTGCCCTACTCCAACTGCGTCCATTACGACGCCGAGCCGGCGCGACGCGCCGAGTACCACCGCTTCGTCGGCGACGGCATGCGCCCGGGCTTCGCCGCCGAGGACGGCGTGGCGCTGCACTTCCGCCGCACGCGTCTCCAGCACGCCGTCAGCTCGCGTCCCGACGGCTGCGCCTACCGCGTCGAGCACGCCGGCGACGGCGTCGTGGAGACGCCGTTGCAGGTCACATACCTCGGCGAGGCACCGGCCGACGGACCGACCGCCGCCGAGCCCATCGCCGGCGCGGCGCAATCCACCTCCGCTACCCGGCGCACGCGCGCACGGCGGCGCACGGGCCGGCGCTCGGCCGCGAAGGCGGCCGCCGTCGCAGCGGCCGCGAGCGGCGAGCGCCTGCCGGCCTCGCCCGAGCCGGCTACCGCGTGAGCGCGGGCGAGCCGGGCGCAGGCGCGCGGCCGGACGTGCCCGTCGCCGAGCGGATGATCTTCGCGATGGGCGGCGGCGGCTTCACGATGGAGCCGGCCAACCCGCTGCTCGATGACTTCGTGCTCTCGCTGGCGGCCGCCAAGCAGCCGCGCGTGCTGTTCCTGCCGACCGCGTCCGGCGACACAACCGCACAGATCAACGCCTTTCAGGCGCGCTTTGCCGACCGCTGGTGCGTGCACGAGCACCTGTCCCTGTTTCGCCTGCGCGACGCGCGGCGCCCGCTGCGCGAGATCGTGCTCGAGCAGGACATCATCTACGCCGGCGGCGGCTCCATGCGCAACCTGCTGGCGATCTGGCGCGCACACGGGCTCGACAGCCTGCTCGTGCAGGCCTGGCGCGCCGGCACGGTCCTCGCCGGGCTGAGCGCCGGCGCGATGTGCTGGTTCGACGGCGGCGTCACGCGCTCCAGCGGCCCGCCCGAGCCGCTTGCCGGCCTGGGCCTGCTCGACGGCTCGCTGACCGTGCACGCAGACGGCGAGCCCGAGCGCCTGCCGGTCTGGCTGGCCAGCGTGCGCGACGGCACGCTGCCGGGCGGCTGGGCGCTCGACGACGGCGTCGGCCTGCTGTTCGCAGGCCTGCGTCTGGAGCGCGTCGTCAGCTCGCGTCCGGGCGCCGGCGCACAGCGTGTCGACCAGGTCGCCGGCGAGCTCGTGCGCAGCCGCTTGACGCCCGAGCTGCTCGGAGAGGGCCGGCAATCGGCGCTTGGAGGCGTCGACGAGGCCGTGCAGGAGCTGCGCCGCGTGCACCGCATGCACCGCGGGCTCGGCGAGCGCGACTGAAGGCCCGCGCGCGGCTCAGGGTCGGACGAACGTGTCAGGGTCGGGCCCGATGCGCACGCCGGCGTCGCGGGCCTCGATCGCCTGCATCTGCTCGTCGGTCAGCGCGAAGTCGAACACGTCGATGTTCTCGCGGATGCGCGCGGGCGTGACCGACTTGGGGATCACGACGTTGCCCAGTTGCAGATGCCAGCGGATGATCGCCTGCGCCGGCGTCTTGCCGTGCTCGGAGGCGATCTGCACGATCGTCGGGTCCTCCAGCTCCAGGCCCTGTCCGAGCGGGCTCCAAGCCTCCGTGACGATGCCCAGGCGCTCGTGCTCGCGGCGCAGGCCCGCCTGCTGGAAGTGCGGGTGCAGCTCGATCTGGTTGATCGCCGGCGTCACGCCGGTCTCGGCGATCGCGCGCTCTAGGTGCTCGGGCTGGAAGTTCGATACGCCGATCGAGCGCACCAGGCCTTCCTGCTGCAGCTCGACGAGCGCCTTCCACGTCTCGACGTACTCGTCGTGCGCGGGCACCGGCCAGTGGATCAGGTAGAGGTCGATGTGGCTCAGCTCCAGGCGCTCCAGGCTCGCGCGGCAGGCGCGCTTGGCCTGCTCGTAGCCCTGGTCGTCGTTCCAGCACTTGGTCGTCACGAAGACCTCGTCGCGCGCGAGCCCCGAAGCGTGGATCGCCAGCCCCACGGGACCCTCGTTGCGATACGCCGCCGCCGTGTCGATGTGGCGATAGCCCGCCGCCAGCGCTTCGGCGACGGCCTGCTCGGTCTCCTTGGCGGGGACCTGAAAGACGCCGAAGCCAAGCTGTGGAATCCGCTCGTTGGGCCCGAGCCCAAGCTCCGGGATCTGATTGGTGGATGCGCCCATGGCGTCTCAATGCCCACTATGCCCGAAGCGAAACTCGAGCGCCTGCCCCGCACGCGCGCAGCGGCCAGCCGACCCTGGATGCCACCGAGGCGGCGATCGAGTCGTATAGTCGCGCGTCCGGAGATGAGCCGCTGAGCCCGATCAACCGCCAGGTGCGCCTCGCCGCGCGTCCGTCCGGGCTGCCCAAGGACTCCGATTGGGAGCACCGCGAGCAGCCGCTGCCCGAGCCCGGGCCCGGCGAGTTCGTCGTGGCGGTGTCGCACATCTCGCTGGACCCGGCGATGCGCGGCTGGATGAACGCCGGCGCGTCCTACATCGACCCGGTGGAAGTCGGCGACGTGATGCGCGCCGGCGGCGTGGGAACGGTCAGCGCCTCCGAGCACCCCGCGTTCGCGCTCGGCGACCACGTCTACGGCGTGTTCGGCGTGCAGGAGCACGCGCTCAGCGACGGCAAGGGCGTGTTCAAGATCGACACCTCGCTGGCCTCGCCGCCGACGTATCTCGGCACGCTCGGCATGACCGGCCTGACGGCCTACTTCGGCCTGCTCGACGTCGCCAAGGTCAAGCAGGGCGACACCGTCGTCGTGTCGGGCGCGGCCGGCGCGGTCGGCAGCGTCGCCGGGCAGATCGCAAAGATCAAGGGCGCCCGCGCGATCGGCATCGCCGGCGGCGAGCAGAAGTGCCGCTGGCTCGTCGACGAGCTGGGCTTCGATGCGGCGATCGACTACAAGGGCGAGGACGTCAAGCGCGCCCTGCGCGAGCACGCGCCGAAGGGCGTCGACGTGTACTTCGACAACGTCGGCGGCGAGATCCTCGACACCGTGCTCGCCAAGATCGCCCGCAAGGCCCGCATCGTCATCTGCGGCTCGATCAGCAACTACAACGCCACCGCGCCGGCCCCGGGGCCGAAGAACTA
>Ga0134128_10004821_pt1 | contig 16431 bp, 11 predicted proteins | sample KB31754_FD_96462 | JGI IMG/M metagenome (GOLD analysis project Ga0134128, IMG submission 96462) | Terrestrial soil microbial communities with excess Nitrogen fertilizer from Kellogg Biological Station, Michigan, USA - KB3-175-4 | ecosystem: Environmental > Terrestrial > Soil > Unclassified ...
ACCGGCTGGCCGCCCGACAGGGTCGCCTGCGGCGCCATGGCCCGGAGGGTGTCCACGTCCGGCTCGGCCACCAGCACATTGGCCGGGGTCCGGCCGAGCTGGCGCAGCTCGCGGGAGGACAGCAGGTACGGGCTGGTGATGACCAGCGTGCTGTCGGCCGTGGCCGCCCCGACCGCGGCCGGCACGGTGGTGACCGTGTCCACGTCGTGGCCGCGGGCGTGCAGGATGTCGGCCAGCGCGTGGGTGCCGGTCGGGCCGGTGTCGTCGGGGCTCAGGTAGCCGAGCACGGGCACGGACGGCTGGAGCAGCGCGACCGCCGCCCCGGCCGCCAGGACGAGGAGCGAGATCACGATCGGCGTGCGCCACTCGCGCCAGCGCCAGGTCGGCCCGCGGTCCGGCCGGGCGGTGGCCGCCGGGGCGCCGAAGGGCGCGGGCCCTGGGGCGGATGCGGCTGGTGTGGTCGGCGGGGTCGGCGGGGTTGTCGGCGGCGGGGATGGCGTGGTGGTGCTCATGGCAGCAGCCCCGTCCCGCCGCCGCGGCCCGCGGCGTCGGTCCCTGGCCCCGGGCTGGCCGGGCCTGTCGGACCTGCCGGGCCCACCGGACCCGCGGCCGCGACCGCGGGGGTCCGGGAAGCGCGGATGTTCTCGTCGAGCTGGCGGACCTGCTGATAGCCCGCCGGTGTCCCGGCGCGGTCCCCGTACCGTACGTCGTCGAACAGCCGGGCCGTCTCGCGCAGCGCGGTGGCGCTGTCGGGCAGCGAGCTGGCCGCTTCGGCCGCCAGCTCGCTGGCCGTCCGGCCCGGCCGCGGCTGCAGCACGCCGCGGGTCTCCAGCTCCATCGCGATGGCCCTGGTGCGCTCGATGATGGCCCCGGCGTAGTCCCCGGCCTCCGCCAGCCGCTCGGCCGCCTGGCGGTAGTCGCGGGCGGTCAGGTACGTTCCGGACAGCACGGCGTCGGCCCGCTCGCGCCGGCTCCGGCCCATCGGGCCGATCCAGTACAGCACCCCGGCGATGACCAGGACGACCACGACGATCAGCACGACCAGGGCCCACCATCCGAAGCTCTGCGGGCCCAGGTGCAGCGAGTTCAGCCAGCCGGAGATGTCCCGGTTCAGCCGGGTCCAGAACGAGGGCTGGTAGATGGACCGGGCCAGTTCTCGCTCGGCCAGCCGCTGGGCTGGGATCCGGTGGATGCCCGGCGGCACCGGCTGGCCCGAGGCCCGCCGCGTGGCGGCCGCCAGCCGCGGGTCGGCGGTCAGTCGCGTGCTGACCGCCGGCACGGCGGCCGGGATACCGCGGAGCACTCCTGGCATGGACTACGCGCTCGGGCTGCTCGAGCCGGGGCGGGACGGCGTCGCGGCGCGGCCGCGGCGCGCCGTCACCACGACGGCGGCGGCGCGGCCGGGACGGCCTGGCCCGGCGCCGGCGCGCGCCACAGGGCCGCGAACTCGTCGCCGGTCATGGCCTGGTTCTGGGCCGCGTCCCTGAGGACCAGGTCGAGCCCTTCCTTGCGCATCCTCATGTCCACATAGAGCAGCACGTGAACGCCGGCCAGGACCGGCCGGGTGATCGCGCCCGCGATGATCCCGCCGATGCCGGCCAGGATGATGCCCGCCACGGACGTCGTGCCCAGCACGGCCCGGCCCACGTCGAACGGGATCTGGAGCACCCCCGCCGCGAAGAACACGATGATCGCGGTGAGCAGGAAGATCCCGAACAGCCGCCAGAAGCTGCCCGAGGCCAGGTGCCAGGACCGGCGCATCGCGTTGACCGGCCCGAGCTGCTCGAGCACCACGACCGGCGCGGCCAGGCTGAACCGGATCCAGGCGATCACCTCGGCCACGATCAGGCCCAGGAAGCCGAGGATGCCCCAGGTGACGGCCAGCGCGTTGATGTGGGTCAGGATCAGCACGACCAGGATCACCGCGTAGGGGATCCACAGCGCCACCAATATCAGCCAGATCAGGACGCTCACGCCGAGGACCGCGGCCAGCCGGGACTTGGCCAGGTTCCAGGCCTGGCCCATGGTCAGCTGCTGGCCCAGGACGCCACGCCCGATCACCACGGTGAGCAGTCCGGTCAGGACGATGTCCGCCACCAGGCTGAGCACCAGAGTGAGCCCGAACAGCGGGAGGATCGTGGCCAGGTCGTGCCGGACCTGGCTGGAGGTGATGGTGCCGGGCGTGGTCGTGACCGCGTGGGTGACGCTCAGCGAGAACGCGGTGGACACGATGCCGGAGATGGCCAGCACGATGGCGGCCAGGCCCACGGTGGCGGCCGGGTTGCGCCGGATGGCGGTGAACGAGCCGTTCAGGATGTCGCCGAGGGCCAGCGGGCGCAGCGGGATGCCGCCAGGCTGCGGAGCCCCGGCGGTGTTCCAGCCGCCCGCCCCGTAGCCGGGGTAGCGCGGCGGACCGCCCGGCGGGCCGTAGGGCGGCTGCCCGTACGGGGGCTGACCGCCGTAGGGAGGCTGACCCGCCCCTGGTGGCGGCTGGCCGTAAGGCGGTGCCTGGCCGTAGGCCGGCTGGCCGTACGGCGGAGCCTGGCCATAGCCCGGGGGCTGGCCATAAGCCGGGGGCTGGCCGTAGCCCGGCTGGCCGTACCTGGGCTCGGAGTACCTGGGCTCGGAGTACCGGGGCTCGCTGTACCGGGGCTCGCTATACCGAGGCTCGGCCGACCCGGGCTCGCCAGAGCGCGGCGCATAGCCAGGCTCGGCCGAATCCGCCTGGCCGTAACCAGAGGACTGCTCGGCCGCGCCATTACCTGGCTGACCCGGCTCGCCCTCCGGGGACGTGTTGTCGGTCATCTGAAGCTCCCAAGGCGGCTCCCGTGTGGCCGCCGTCCGTTTGGCCGGCCCAGCGGCGCCGCCGATCGCGCTACATACTTCCACGATGGCGAGGCCAAGACTGCTCAAGCGAGGGACGAAAATCCCGCATTCGCCCCGAACATCCCCCTGGCTGGCGTCAGCCACGCCGCCTGCGGCGACCAGGTTTCGCCTATTGGTGCCGGGAGACGCACACTCGTGATGTGAGCATTCCCGCGCTGCGCTGGGTGGATCCTCCCGCCGGTCCCGCGATCGAGCTGCTGGACCAGACCCGGCTCCCGGCCGCCGAGTTGATCGTGACCTGCGCCGATGTGCCGACGCTGGTCGACGCGATCCAGCGGCTGGTAGTGCGCGGGGCTCCGCTGCTGGGCGTGGCGGGCGCGTACGGCGTGGCCCTGGCCGCGCTGCGCGGCGACGACGTGGCGCGGGCCGCGCAGGTGCTGGCCAGCGCCCGGCCGACGGCGGTCAACCTGAGCTGGGGCGTCGCCGAGGCGCTCGCGGCTTACCAGCAGGCCAGTGCAGCCGCCAGCCACCCCGGCCCGACCGCCAGGCACCCCGGCGCGGCCGCCAGGCACCCCGGCGCGGCCGCCAGCCACCCCGGCGCGGCCGCCAGCCGCCCCGCCGACCCGGCTGACCAGCCCGGCCAGCCTGGCCAGCCCGCCCTGGCCGCGCTAGCCACCGCGCACGCCATCGCCGCCCAGGACGCCGAGGCCAGCGCGGCCATGGCCGAGCACGGGCTCGCGCTCGTGCCCGACGGGGCCCGGATCCTGACCCACTGCAACACCGGCGCTCTGGTCTCGGCCGGGGAGGGTACTGCTTTCGCCATCATCCTGGCCGCACACCGGGCCGGCCGGCTGGCTCAGCTGTGGGTGGATGAGACCAGGCCGCTGCTGCAGGGCGCCCGGCTGACCGCCTACGAGGCCGCTCGGGCCGGCATCCCGCACTCGGTGCTGGTGGACGGAGCCGCGGCGGCCCTCATGGCGTCCGGCCAGGTCGACCTGGTGCTGACCGGTGCCGACCGGATCGCGGCCGACGGCAGCGTGGCCAACAAGGTGGGCACCTACGGCCTGGCTGTGCTGGCCCGCTACCACGAGGTGCCGTTCGTGGTCGCGGCCCCGGTGTCGACCGTGGACCTGGCCACGCCGGACGGCCAGGGGATCCCCGTCGAGCAGCGGCCGGCCGGCGAAGTGGTAAATGTGGCGGGACGGGCCATAGCGCCAGAAGCGACATCGGCCTACAATCCTGCGTTCGACGTGACACCACCGTCCCTGGTGACCGCCATCGTGACAGAACGTGGGGTCATTCAGCCGGTCACAGCGGGTAATGTGCGAGTCCAGAGTGCCAAACTGAGTGCGAAACTGGGTGCGACACTGAGTCCGACACCGGGTGCGGGAACTGCCATCGTCGCTAGCCCCCCACCGCCGCCGACATGGAACGATGAGGAATATGAAAGGTCGCGTGCTGGTCGTCGATGATGACGCTGCCCTCGCCGAGATGCTGGGGATTGTCCTTCGTGGCGAGGGGTTTGAGCCCACCTTCGTCGCCGATGGCGATAAGGCGATGGAAGTGTTCCGGGAGTCCAGACCCGACCTGGTACTGCTGGATCTGATGCTGCCGGGAATGGATGGCATCGACGTCTGCCGCCAGATTCGGGCGGAATCAGGCGTGCCGATCGTCATGCTTACCGCCAAGAGTGACACCGTGGACGTGGTGCTCGGCCTGGAGTCCGGCGCGGACGACTACATCGTCAAGCCGTTCCAGTCCAAGGTCCTCATCGCCCGGGTGCGGGCCCGGCTGCGCCGCACCGATGACCCGGCGCCGGAGATGCTGTCGATCGGCGACGTGACCATCGACGTGGCCGGCCACGCGGTGAAGCGGGCCGGCGTGCCGCTGAGCCTGACCCCGCTCGAGTTCGACCTGCTGGTCGCGCTGGCCCGCAAGCCACGTCAGGTGTTCACCAGGGAGGTCCTGCTCGAGCAGGTCTGGGGCTACCGGCACGCGGCGGACACCCGCCTGGTCAACGTGCACGTCCAGCGGCTGCGAGCGAAGATTGAGAAGGACCCCGAGCGCCCGGAGATCGTCGTCACGGTCCGGGGCGTCGGCTATAAGGCCGGCACTAGCTGAGCCAGGGGCCCCGCGGGCAGGAAGAAGCGGCAGGACGATGAAGGGGGCAGCGGTCGGCGAGAGGGCAACCGCGTCGCGCGCTGACGCGGCGGCCCGGTTCGCGCTGGTCCAGGCCAGGCAGCTGGCCTGGCTGGCTCGTCGGCTGCGCCGCAGCACGCTGGCCGCGCTGGCCGCGCTGGGTGACCAGTGGCGCCGTTCGCTGCAGCTGCGCGTGATCACGGCCACCTTCGTGGTGTCCGGCCTGGTGGTGGCCGTGCTGGGCGTCGTGCTCATGCAGCAGATTGCGCAGAACATCATCGGCAGCAAGGAGCGGGCGGCCGACAACATCGCCGCCGTCGGCCTGTCGGTGGCCGAGAAGACGCTGAACGTGGGCGAGACGCCCACCGCCGGCGCGGGGCAGCTCATGGAGAGCATCGTCTTCAGGCTCCAGGCCACCGGCAGCAAGTCCGGCAACGACTACGCGGTCATGGTCACGCTGCCCCCGCAGTACCAGGGCGCCCCGGTCTACAGCGGCGGCCAGAACGCGGGCTTCTCGCCTGGCGTGCCCCGGTTCCCGGTCAACCTGGTCCACCTGGTCCAGCACCGGCCCGGCCAGCTGTACGTCGTGCCGACAACCATGAGCGTGGTCGGCGACCCCCACGCCGCCGGCCTGGCCTACGGCGCCTCGTTCGGCAGCGTCTACCAGCTCTACTACTTCTTCCCGCTGGGCGCCGAGCAGGCCAGCCTGACCCAGGCCCAGCACACCTTGCTGCTGGTCGGCGTGGCGGTGGTGTTCCTGCTGGCCGCGATCGCCTGGCTGGTGACCAGGTGGGTGGTCATCCCGGTCCGGCTGGCCGCTCACGGCGCGCTGCGCCTGTCCACCGGCAACCTTGACGAGCGCATGCAGGTCCGCGGCTCCGACGACCTGGCCGCGCTGGCGACCTCGTTCAACCAGATGGCCGCCAGCCTCCAGGAGAAGCTGCGCGAGCTGGAGGACCTGTCCCGCGTGCAGCGCCAGTTCGTCTCGGACGTCTCTCATGAGCTGCGGACCCCGCTGACCACGATCAGGATCGCCGCCGACGTGCTGTTCGCGGCCCGCGAGGGGCTGGATGCCGCCCCATCTCGGTCGGCCGAGCTGCTGCAAAGCCAGCTAGAGCGGTTCGAGTCGCTGCTCACCGACCTGCTGGAGATCAGCCGGTACGACGCCAACGCGGCCACCCTGGACGCCGAGCCGGTCGACGTGTGCGACATCGCGCGGCAGTCGGCCGACGTGGCCCAGCAGCTGGCCGAGCGGCGTGGCACCAGGATCGAGTTCCGGCTGCCCGCCGAGCCGTGCATCGCCGAGGTGGACAGCCGCCGGGTCGAGCGGATCCTGCGCAACCTGCTGGTCAACGCGGTCGAGCACGGCGAGAGCCGGGAGGCCGTGGTGACCGTGGCGGCCGACTCGGGCGCGGTCGCGGTGACGGTGCGCGACTTCGGAGTCGGGCTGGCGCCGGGCGAGGAGACGATGGTCTTCGACCGCTTCTGGCGCGCCGACCCGGCCAGGGCCAGGACCACCGGAGGGACCGGCCTGGGCCTGTCCATCGCCCAGGAGGACGCGCGGCTGCACGGCGGCTGGCTGGAGGCCTGGGGCGAGCCCGGCCGGGGCTCGGTGTTCCGGCTCACGCTGCCCAGGGTGGCGGGCGAACGGCTGGCCGGCTCGCCGCTGCCGCTCGGGCCCGGACCCGGTGACGTGGACGCGGACGTGGTGGTCGGCCTGACGACCACGGTCGTCCCCCTGGACGACCCCGGCCTGACCAACGGCACGGACCCCAGCGACACCGGCGGCTCAGGCACCGACAGCGAGGTGCGCGCCCGTGGCTAGCCGCCGGCCCCCGACCCTGCGGCCCCTGGCTGTCATCACCGTCGCCGCCCTGGCCGTCCTGCTGGCCAGCGGCTGCGCCAACATCCCGACCGTGGGCCGGCCCACCCAGGTCAAGGGAGCCAGCGAGCAGGGCCAGCCCAGCGTGCAGCCCGTACCGCCGGTGCCCGAGGCCAGCATGAACGAGCTGGACGTCGTGCAGAGCTTCATCGAGGCCAGCGCCAGCTTCACCAACCACCACGCGGCCGCCCGCGCGTTTCTCGACCCCAAGCTCCAGCGGACCTGGCGTCCGGGCTGGGCCGCCGCCATCGTGTCCGGCCTGACTCCCCATGTGTCCAAGCAAGCCAACGGACCCGTGAACCTGAACGGCGCGTCCGCCCTGCTGGCCACGGTCAAGGTGACTGCGCACCAGGTGGCCACGATCAGCGATGTGGGCCGGTACATCAACGCCCCGGCCTCGCCGACGCTCAAGTTCCAGCTGGCCCGGGTGGGCAGCCAGTGGCGCATCATCGGGCTGCCGTCGCCGTCGTCGCTGCTGCTGCTGACCCAGGCCGTCTTCCAGGAGGTCTACCAGCCGCGCAACCTGTACGTGTGGGCGCCGGACGGGCGGTCCCTGGTGCCCGAGCCGGCCTTCGCCCCGCAGGAAGGCACCAGCGCCAGCGCGTCGACGGTGGCCCGGAACCTGGTCGAGGCGCTGGCCAACCCGGCTCAGTCGAGCTGGCTGGGGCCGGCCACCAAGTCGGCGTTTCCGCGCGGCACCAAGGTGCTCGGCATCGACGTCGACGGCCAGAACGTCATGGTGAACCTGGGCGGTGCCGCGGCCAAGGTCGGCCATCCCCAGCTCGACCAGATGGCGGAGCAGCTCGCGGTCACGCTGACCAGCAACTCCTACTCCCAGCCCGCCGTGGCCGGGTCGGTCACGATCGAGGTGAACGGCCGGGTCCGGTCCGTTGGCGGCCGCACCACGCTCGGCCCGCAGCGGTTCGAGCACCTGGTGCCGGGCTTCGATCACGGGCTGCCGCTGTACTACATCGGCAGCTCGGGGCTGGTCAGCGAGCTCAGCCCGAACCTGCCCCCGCATGCCATCCAGAAGCCGCTGGCCGCCGGCCAGCACCCGTTCAGGCTGATCGCGGTGTCCGGGGGCAGCGCGCCGCAGTTCGGGGGCACGCTGACCACCTCGCGCGGCTGCGACATCTACTACGGCCCGCTGACCAGGCTGAGCTCACTGCGCCACTCGGCCATCCCGATCGCGCACAGCGGCCCGTGCACGTCCGTCGGCTGGGACAGCCACGGCAACCTCTGGGCCGTGGCCGGCCAGGCGGTCTGGGTCCTGCCGCCCAGCGGCCGTCAGCCGACCGAGGTGCCGCTGGCCGCACTGCCCGGCGGCGGCCCGCCCAACTACAAGGTCGAGGCGCTCAGCGTGGCCCCCGACGGGGTCCGGGTTGCCCTGCTGATCAGGAACCACGATGGGTCGCGCCAGGTGGTGCTAACCGCGATTGTCGGCAACGGGGCCAGCACCACGTTCAGCTCGGCCGTCACCATCGGCGCGGGCCTGACCGACCCGGTCGCGCTGAGCTGGTACGACGCCGACCATGTCATGGTGCTGGCGAAGTCGCAGCTGTACGAGGTCCCGGTGAACGGCGGCGCCCCGGTGCCAGCGGGACCCGCCCCCGGCGCCCGGTCGGTGACCGCGGCCGGGCCCGGTCAGGTCGCAACCTGGGGCAGCGGCGAGATCCTGACCTCCACCGGCCCCAATCAGAGCCAGCAGCCCGCCGCCAAGGGGTCCAGCCCGACGTACCCAGGCTGACCCCGAAGGCACTACTTGATCAATCAGATGCAAAACCGAAATGCCGGGCCACACCGGGTTTATGAGGCCAGCCAGGTCAGGACGTTAGCGGGTTCTTAGGACTCGATGCGGCTGCGGTCCTGACATCTTCAGCTCACAGGGCTAGCGTCATGTCATGGCACCCGCCCGGGTCCGTGGTTGCGCCGGGCCGGCCGTCCTGTCCGGACGCCCGGCCGGGCAAGCCGATGCCAGCCGCAGGCAAAACGGCCCACGTAAGGCGACTTCTCGTCGACCGATCACGGTGCGGCTTAGAGGTAAGTCCTGCCCCGCCGGGCGATCCGACATCGCCCGGGCCGGGAGAAGGGCAGTAGTGGCACAAGCGCGCCGCGAACCCCTCAGCAGGCGGATGTGGGGTAGAAGACCAGGTCGGCCGGGCGGGTGCCGCTGGTTCGACCGACCGGAAGGGGCTCGGTGTACATGGACATCGTCTTCAAAGGCCGGCACACCGACGTGCTGGAGAAGTTTCGTAAGCACGCGACAGGCAAGCTGGCCAAGGTGGAGAAGCTCGATCACAAGGCGATCAGGGTCGACGTCGAGGTCACGACCGAGCACAACCCCCGTCAGTCAGGACGCAAGGAGCGCGTCGAGCTGACCATCACCACCCGCGGGCCTGCCATCCGGGCCGAGGCCGCCGCCGAGGACCGCTTCGCCGCGCTGGACATGGCGCTGGCCAAGCTGGAGGGCCGGCTGCGGCGCGCCTGCGACCGGCGCAAGACACGAAACTCGGGGAGCGGGGCCATCCCCGCCGCGTCGGTGCCGCAGAGTCGCCCGGCACCGGACAACCCCTTTGAGGACGATAACGAGGCGGACCCGGATTACTCGGCTCTGACGGCTGACCGCCGTCCCGTGGCGGTCAACGGCACGGCGCCCGATGGCGAGGTCACCCTGGACAACCGGGTCCCGATCGCGATGGACGGCGAGGGCCCGCTGGTCATCCGCGAGAAGTTCCACGTGGCCTGCCCGATGACCATCGACCAGGCGCTGTTCGAGATGGAGCTGGTCGGGCACGACTTCTTCCTGTTCACCGACACCACCGACGGGCTGCCCAGCGTCGTCTACCGGCGGCGCGGCTACCAGTACGGGGTGATCCGCCTGGTCGAGGAGGTGGTTCCGGGGCCGGGGCTGGCCAACGGGCCGGGGCTGGCGAACGGGCAGTCCCCGCGAGCCGCTAATCTCGCTAGCGGATAGCTCATCCGCCGACCGCCCCCCGCAGGGCCGTCAGCGGGCGCGGGGCTTGCACGGCAAGCCCCGGTCGGCGAGAGTTTGAGCAACTGCCACCACCTTGCAGTCACTGGTGCCGCGCGGATACCCCAGCCGCGGCCCGTCAGGAGGAATGCCGCATGGGCCGCAGCGCCGGGGCCAGCGAAGAGGCGGGCCAGCCTGGGGCGCGACGACCCGAGCCGATCCGCACGATGATCGTGGACGATCACGCACTGTTCCGGCGCGGGCTGGAGATGGTGCTGGACTCCGAGCCGGACATCGAGCTCGTCGGGCAGGCCAGCGACGGCGCCGAGGCCGTCGAGAAGGCCGGGGAGTCGCTGCCGGATGTCGTGCTGATGGACATCCGCATGCCGCGCAGCAGCGGGATCGAGGCGTGCCGGGCGCTCAAGGACGTCGTCCCCAGCGCCAAGATCGTCATGCTGACGATCAGCGACGAGGAAGAGGACCTGTTCGAGGCCATCCGGGCGGGCGCCAGCGGTTACCTGCTCAAGGACATCCCGCTGGATGAGGTGGCCGACACGGTCCGGGCCGTCGACGGCGGCCAGTCGCTGATCAACCCGTCGATGGCGGGCAAGCTGCTGACCGAGTTCGCGGCGCTGGCGCGCCGGGAGGAGAGCGAGCCGCCGCAGCAGGTCCCGGCGCCCAAGCTGACCGACCGCGAGATGCAGGTGCTCAAGCTCATCGCCCGCGGGATGAACAACCGCGACATCGCCAAAGAGCTGTTCATCTCGGAGAACACGGTCAAGAACCACGTGCGCAACATCCTGGAGAAGCTCCAGATCCACTCCCGAATGGAGGCCGTGATGGTGGCGGTCAGGGACAAGCTGATCGAGCTGGGCTAGGCGGGCTGCCTGGCCGGGCCGCCTGGCCGGCCGGGACTGCGGGCGGGCGGCTTAGTTCGCGTCCTTGAGGGCGACCTCCAGGCGGGAGCGCAGGGTCGGCGGGCTGACCTGCTCCAGGGCGACGTTGTCGCAGCCGACCCAGGCCGCGGCCTCGGTCAGGGCCCTGGCCATCGGCTCGGCCGCTCGGGCCTTGTCCAGGGTCAGCTTGCGGGCGATGAGCGTGCTGCCCTGGCGGGCCGGGTCGACCCGGCCCAGGAGCTGGCCTCCGGCCAGCAGCGGCATCGCGAAGTAGCCGTGCACTCGCTTGGGGGCGGGCACGTAGGCCTCCAGGCTGTGCTCGAAGCCGAACATCCGCAGCGTGCGCTTGCGATCCCAGACCAGCGAGTCGAACGGCGACAGCAGCGTGGTCCGGTGCCGGCCGGTCACCGGCCGGGCCAGGGCCTCCGGGTCGGCCCAGGCGGCCAGCGGCGACCCGCCCGCCCGGCTGGCCGCGATGTGCACCGGCACCAGCCCGGCCGCCGCGGCCGCCTCGTGCGGCGCCAGCACCTGGCCGTCCTTCTGCTGGCCGGTGCCGCCGAAGCGCAGCCGCTGGTAGTCGATCAGGTCGGCCTGGGTGGCCACGCCCAGCGCCCGGCCCGTGCTGGCCGCCAGCCGGATCACGCACTCTTCGTCCGACGGGCTGGCGTCCAGCAGCTCGGGCGGCAGCGCGCGCTCGGGCAGGTCATAGACCCGCCGCCAGCCGGTCCGGCGGACGCAGATCACCTCGCCGGTGTCCAGCAGCCACTCCACCGCGATCTTGGTGTCGGACCAGTCCCACCACGGACCGCCCTTCTTGGCCCCGCCCAGCTCGGTGGCCGTGAGCGGGCCCTCGGACCGGATCCGGGCCAGCACCGCGGCGCAGACCTCGGGGGTGCTCTGGTGCCAGCGCTGGCCCCTGGCCAGCAGGGCGCGGCGCCGGAAGCCGTAGTAGGGCCACTCCTCGATCGGCAGCACGCAGGCGGCGTGAGACCAGTACTCGAAGGCGCCGGGCACCCGCGGGTGCCAGTAGGCGCGCTCGACCCGGTCCCGGCCCACCGGGCCGAGCCGGGCATAAGCGACCAGCTCGTGCGAGCGGGCCAGCACGCTGATGGTGTCCAGTTGCACGGCGCCGAGGCGGCGCAGCATGGCGCTCACCCCGCCACGGCGGCTGTCGGCTCCGATCAGGCCCTGGGCGCGCAGCGTCAGCAGCCGGGCCTCGTCGGACGTCAGGGTGAGCTGGGGCGCGGGAAGGGTAGGGCTGGCCACGAGCGGGAGCGTAACTCACCCCACCGACAGTATTGAATTGCGAACTTTCAGGGGCGCCTCGTGACGCCGCCTTCCCTCGTCGCTCGGCGCTCCTTCGTCGCTTCTCGCTCCTCAGTCCAGACGGCGTCGCGCCCCTGAAAGTTCGCGGGGCCGGTTTAGTACCAGTCCTCGAAGATGTTCGTGAAGGCGGCCAGGAGGCCACCGATGGCCGCCAGGCCCACGCCGACCCAGAACGTCGGCCAGGCCGCGACAACGATCGACAGGCCGCCGGCCACGAACCCGGCGATGATGAAGGTCACGGCCACCCAGGAGACGGCCCGGCCGTGGAACGCCTCGTGCTCACCGGTCGGTCCCGGCTGGGCCAGCGCTCCGGCGGGGGAGCCGCCAGAAGCGACCGACTCTGGCGGGGCGCCACCCATCGTGCCCGGCTCCACCTGGTTCGGCATGCGCCCTGCTCCTCTCATGCCTGTTGGCGATGTACCTAATCATTGTGGCCAGGCCAGGGTACAGGTGCTTAATCGGCCCCTCCGCTCGCAGTCGTGGCTCCTGCGTGACCCTCCCGTAACTGTCCTGTGCGGGCGCATAACCCTCGTCGGCTCGGCTTAGCCGGCTCTCTCGCCTAACATGGGACCAGGACTGTGTGCCGGTCCGCCGCAGCGCATCCAGCCTGCTCTGGCAGGGTCCACGGGCAGAGGGTCCACACCAGTGTGGTATGCGCGCGGTGCCCGGCCAGAGAAGCCAGACGATCCGCGAGGAGCGCGACGACAAGTGCCAGCCATCATTGACAGCGTCCTGCGCGCTGGCGAGGGCAAGACCCTGCGCAAGCTCAAGCGGATTGCCGACCAGGTCAATTCGATCGAGGAGGACATCTCCGCGCTGAGCGACGCCCAGCTGCGGGGGATGACCGACGAGCTCAGGCAGCGCTACGCCGATGGCGAGTCGCTGGACGAACTGCTGCCCGAGGCGTTCGCCGTGGTCCGGGAGGGCGCCCAGCGGACCATCGGCCAGCGGCACTTCGACGTCCAGCTCATGGGCGGGGCCGCGCTGCACATGGGCAACATCGCCGAGATGAAGACCGGTGAGGGCAAGACCCTGACCGGCGTGCTGCCCGCCTACCTGAACGCGCTGACCGGCCAGGGCGTGCACATCGTCACGGTCAACGACTACCTGGCCCGGCGCGACTCCGAGTGGATGGGCCGGATTCACCGGTTCCTGGGGCTGGAGGTCGGCGTGATCCTGGCCGACATGGAGCCCGACCACCGCCGCAAGCAGTACGCCGCTGACATCACCTACGGCACCAACAACGAGTTCGGGTTCGACTACCTGCGCGACAACATGGCCTGGGGCCTGGAGGAGTGCGTCCAGCGCGGGCACCACTTCGCCATCGTGGACGAGGTCGACTCCATCCTCATCGACGAGGCCAGGACCCCGCTGATCATCAGCGGCCCGGTCGACCAGAACAGCATCTGGTACCAGGAGTTCGCGCGCATCGCCCCCCGGCTGCGCCGCGGCGAGGACGGCGAGGGCGACTACGAGGTCGACGAGAAGAAGCGCACCGTCGGCATCACCGAGGCCGGCGTCGAGAAGGTCGAGGACTGGCTCGGCATCGACAACCTCTATGAGTCGATCAACACGCCGCTGATCAGCTTCCTGAACAACGCGATCAAGGCCAAGGAGCTCTACACCAAGGACAAGGACTACGTCGTCATGAACGGCGAGATCCTGATCGTGGACGAGTTCACTGGCCGCATCCTGCCCGGACGGCGGTGGAGCGAGGGCATGCACCAGGCCGTGGAGGCCAAGGAAGGCGTGGCGATCAAGGACGAGAACCAGACGCTCGCCACCATCACGCTGCAGAACTACTTCCGGCTCTACGACAAGCTGGCCGGGATGACCGGTACGGCCATCACCGAGGCCAACGAGTTCCACGGGACCTACAAGCTCGGCGTCGTGCCCATCCCCACCAACATGCCCATGATCCGGGGCGACGAGTCCGACGTCGTCTATCAGACCGAGCCGGCCAAGTACGAGGCCCTGGTCGACGACATCGTCGAGCGGCACGAGCACGGGCAGCCCGTCCTGGTCGGCACGACCAGCGTGGAGAAGTCCGAGCGGGTGTCCAAGGCGCTCAAGCGGCGCGGCATCCCGCACGAGGTGCTGAACGCGAAGTACCACGAGCGCGAGGCCGCCATCGTGGCCCAGGCCGGCCGCAAGGGTGCCGTCACCGTCGCCACCAACATGGCCGGCCGCGGCACCGACATCATGCTCGGCGGCAACCCCGAGTTCATCGCCGACCTGGAACTGCATCAGCGCGGCCTGTCCCCGGTCGACACCCCCGAGGACTTCGAGGCCGCCTGGCCCGAGGCCGTCGACAAGGCCCGCAAGGCCGTCGCCGAGGAGCACGAGCAGGTCGTCGAGGCCGGCGGCCTGTACGTGCTGGGCACCGAGCGGCACGAGTCCCGCCGCATCGACAACCAGCTGCGCGGCCGCGCAGGCCGTCAGGGCGACCCCGGTGAGTCCCGGTTCTACCTGTCGCTCGAGGACGACCTCATGCGCCGGTTCAACGCCGACCGCATCGCGCACATCATGGAGATCCTCAAGACCCCGCCCGAGGTGCCGATCGAGTCCAAGACCGTCAGCCGGGCCATCCGGTCGGCGCAGTCCCAGGTCGAGGCGCAGAACTTCGAGATCCGCAAGGACCTGCTCAAGTACGACGACGTCATGAACCGCCAGCGGCACGTCGTCTACGAGGAGCGGCGCCGGGTGCTGGAGGGCGCCGACCTGCAGGACCAGATCAACACCATGATCGACGAGGTCGTGGACAGCTACGTCTCCGGAGCCACCGGCGAGGGCTTCCCCGAGGAGTGGGACCTGGACCGGCTCTGGCGCGCCTTCCGCCAGCTCTACCCCATCGGCATCACCGTCGACCAGGTCATCGACGAGGCCGGCGGCGAGAAGTCCGGCCTGTCCGGCGAGATGATCACCGAGTACATCCGCGACGACGCCCACGCCGCTTACCAGCGCCGGACCGAGGAGCTCGGCGAGGAGCTCATGCGCGAGTTCGAGCGGCGGGTCGTGCTGTCCGTGCTCGACCGCAAGTGGCGCGAGCACCTGTACGAGATGGACTACCTCCGCGAGGGCATCGGCCTGCGCGGCTGGGCCCAGCGCGACCCGCTGGTTGAGTACCAGCGCGAGGGCTACGACATGTTCAACACCATGATGGACGGCATCAAGGAAGAGTCCGTCGCGAGCCTGTTCAACCTCCAGGTCGAGGTGCAGCAGGACCCCATCATGGCCGAGGACGACGAGGCCGCCGGGCTCGGCCCAGCGGCCGCCGCCGGTCCGGCGCTCGGCACCCGTCCCGCTCCCGTCGGCAACGGCGCTGGTCAGCGAGCCGGAGGCCGTGGCGGCCAGCACCGCCAGGGGCAAGGCCAAGGTCAGGGCCAGGGTCAGGGTCTAGGCCAGGGTCAGGGCCTGGGACAGGGTCAGGGCCTGGGACAGGGTGGCCCGCGTCAGGGTGGCCAGGGCCAGGCTGGTCCGGGCGGCCAGGGCCGTGGCCGGGTTCAGGGCCAGCCGCAGAGCGGCCAGGGCCAGGCCGCCCCGGGTCGCGGCCGGCACGCGGCGGCGCCCGCCGCCCAGGCCGACGACGACCTGCCCGCCGGCCTGACCGCGCCCGGCCTGGCCCGGCCCAAGCGCTCCGGCCAGCTCAGCTACACCGCGCCCGCCGAGGACGGCTCAGGCACCGCCGAGCGCCACACCGCCTCGGCCTCGGCCGACGGCACCGACTTCTCCAAGGTCGGCCGCAACTCCCCGTGCCCCTGCGGCTCCGGCCGCAAGTTCAAGCAGTGCCACGGCGACCCCCGCAACCGCTAGCCACCACCCGCCAGCCCGGCTGCGCCGCCAGCCCAGCCGGGCGGCCCTAGCGCGGCCACCCTGACCGGCTCTGCCGCCAGCCCGCCGGGCGGCCCCAGCGCGGCCACCCCGGCCGGAAACCCGCCCGGCGCCCGCCAGCCCCGCCGGGGAGCCAGCCCCACCGGCCGCGAGCAGCGCGGCCCGTGATCACGGAAGTTGGTCCGCGAATAGCGCGGACGAACTTCCGCGCTGATGACCACCCGATTCCGGGCCAGCCGGATCCTCGGTAGGGGTCGTCCGTAAGGTGCTAGGCCATGATCACGACCGTTTTGCCCCGCATTCGAGGCTGTCACATTACCTTGAGGCGCGAGATCGGCGTGCAGCTGGCAGCAACTGTTCCCCCGGCGCTCGCGCCGCCCACCCGAAACCAGGATTCCGGCCCGCCCGAACCCCGCCGTCCATGATCATGACCGTTTGGCCCCCGGAATCCGGGGGCCAAACGGTCATGATCATGGACAAACACCCCGGCGGGCAACCCGATGGCCGGTTCCGGCCGGACCGCAATGCGTGACCCCGCCGGGCGCCGGCGTCCCGCTAAC
>Ga0134128_10004822_pt1 | contig 16431 bp, 15 predicted proteins | sample KB31754_FD_96462 | JGI IMG/M metagenome (GOLD analysis project Ga0134128, IMG submission 96462) | Terrestrial soil microbial communities with excess Nitrogen fertilizer from Kellogg Biological Station, Michigan, USA - KB3-175-4 | ecosystem: Environmental > Terrestrial > Soil > Unclassified ...
ACCCAACCTTCTTTGAACTTTTGTTTTTTAGGTGAAATTTCTATGTGTTGATTCGCGTAATGAAACAGGTAGCAACTGCTATATACCATCCCGAATTCCGGGTGCTGTTGAAAATAAATGATCTTTTCTTCTATACTGTCCGGCGTGAGCCAATCGTCTGTAGATAACGGCAAAATGTATTCGCCTGACGAATGTTGATATAAAAGGTTTAAGTTTTTGGAAATACCCTTTGATTCTGTGTTTGAGAATATTTGGAAAGGAATATGCGATTGTTCCAAGGCATTTTTTGCAACACTGAGAGTGTTATCTGACGATGCATTATCCAGATAAATGATTTCAATATTCGGATAATTTTGATGTTTGAGACTTTTGATGCACCGTTCTATAAAAAGCTCATGATTCATGCTCAACAGCAAAATGCTTACTAATGGTTCGTCATTCATTTTATTTGATTTTCTTTCTCATTAAGATCCACATCAATATCCAATAAAGGCCGTAATTAATACAGAACGAATAAGTAGCCCCGATTATTCCATAATGGTTCATAAAAAAATAAGAAAGCGCCACATAAGAAGCGGAAAATAAAATTTCGGTGACAATAAAAGTTCTTGTCATGGCTTTTGCAACCATCAAAAATGCCAGGAGCCAACTGCCGATTTTGAAAAAGTCGCCGAGTAATTGAAAGGTAAATAAAGGTTTCATTGGCAGAAATGCCGGCGTAAATAGAATATGAATGATGAAGTCTTTAGTGGCCCAGATCACCAAAGCAATCGCCGCAACGACCGGCAGGATGGTTTTATAACCTTTTATAATTTCAACTCTTAACTCGGACTTAACCTGAATTTCCGAAAGTCGTGGCATATAGTAAACCGCTAAAACAGACGTAATAAATCCTAAATAATAATCGGAAATTTTTGTCACGGCCTGCCAATAGCCAGCCTCCGTTACAGAAAACTGGAGGATAATTCTATCCCGAACCAATATTTGCATAGTCGGCACGACAAACCCGGTTACAAGGGCCATAAGGGAGAAAGCCGAAAGCAATTTTACAACCCGCTTGTCCCAGGATTTAAAGTTGGGTTTCCAATTGATGCCCAATTTGCGGAAAATAAAAATATTGATTAAAAAAATGATGATTGCGGTGCCCGTACTTGCGAGCAGGACGCCTTCCAGGCCGAATTTATACGCAGCGATCACCGTTACCGCTACACCAATCAGCGAAGAGCAAATATTGATGATCGTAAATTTTTTAATCTGCTTTAGGCCGTTTAAAATAGCGAGGAAAAGGCTATTAAACGAAATGGCCATGGTGAACAGGCCAAATAAAAAATAAACAATCCAAAACTGGCGGGATTTGAAGGCAGCCTCGGACAAATATCCGCTGGCGCCCATTACAAATAGCGAAATGATCAGCGAGCTAATGAATACAATCAGAAAAGCGGTATTGATTATTTGCCGTGATTTTCCAGGATCATCTTTAAATTCGGCAAGGTATTTTATCACGCCAGAGTTAATAGCGGCGGTGGCCAGCATGGTCAGGATCGCCGTGGTATTTTGAAATTGACCTACCAACGCGATGCCTTCCGGACCAATCTTTACAGCCACCACCTTTACCACAATAAAACCGCTAATAAAATTAATAGCGGTGGATATGGAAGTGTAAAAGCTGGTTTTTATTAGATTCACAGAAAAGGTCTTTGATCAGCGGGTTTTTATTTTTTATAAAAGTTACTGATATTTTCACCGATGCAATCTACTTCAGATTGTTTCATCCCCGGCCATAATGGTAAACTTAAACAAGTGTCCGCGATTTCCTCGGCAATCGGAAAATCGCCTTTTTTAAATCCCAGATGCTGATAAGCCTTTTGAAGGTGAGGAGGGATGGGATAATGGATGAGCGAACCGATTCCATTTTCAGACAAGTGATTTTGTAGTTTTTCGCGATTCTTTGTTCTTATTAAATAGATATGATAAACATGAGTTGCATGTTCAGCTATGGTTGGAAGAATAATACCGCCAATATCTTTTAAAGCCTCATTATACCAGCCTGCGATCTCCTGTCTTTGCGCAGTCCATTCTTTTAAATATTTTAATTTGACGGACAGAAATCCCGCCTGGCACTCATCGAGGCGCATATTGAAACCAATCACGTCGTTGTAATATTTTTTTTGGGAACCATAATTTCTCAAAGTCATGGCTTTTTGCGCTAATTCAGCGTCATCGGTGGTGACAGCTCCTGCATCGCCCAGCGCACCGAGATTTTTACCCGGATAAAAACTGGTTCCGTTGATATTTCCCCAGCTTCCAGTTAATTTTCCTTTGTAAGAAGCGCCTTGCGATTGAGCATTGTCTTCTACCACAAAAAGCTGATATTGTTTTGCAATCGCCATGATGGCTTCCATCTCACAAGCCTGGCCATACAAATGTACAGGCATGATGGCTTTTGTTTTAGAAGTTATCGCGGCTTCAATTTTTGCAGGATCAATATTATAAGTGTGAATGTCCGGTTCTACAAACACTGGTGTTGCTCCAACATAAGAAACGGCTAATGCTGTAGCTATATAAGTATTAGACGGAACGATTACCTCATCGCCCTTGCCAATATTTAAAGCCTTTAAAGCAATGTGTAAAGCGTCGAGCCCATTGCTTACGCCGACACATTTTTCCACCTGGTTAAATGAAGCGTATTCAATCTCAAACTTTTTAACCTGTTCTCCCAAAATGTACCATGAGTTGTCAAAGAATTGTTCAAACGACGAAAGAATGTCCGCTTTTATTTGTTGATTGGCAGGAGCGAAAGAAAGGAAAGGAATCTTCATTTATTTTTTTTTATTTGCCTTGCAGGATTTCCCACCCAGGTAGTATTTGCAGGAATATCTTTTATGACAACGCTGCCGGCGCCAATTATTGCATTTTCTCCAATCGTTATCCCGGGCAAAATGGTCGCGTTAGCGCCGATTGAAGCGCCGGTTTTTACAAGCGTCCGTAAAAAAATTTCCGGGTATTGTTTTGATCTTGGTTTTAAATCATTGGTAAATGTAACATTCGGGCCGATAAACACATTGTCTTCTAAGGTGACGCCATCCCAAATCTGAACGCCGGGTTTTATAGTAACGTTATTGCCGATGAGCACATCATTTTCAATAAAAACCTGGCAGTTTATATTGCAGCTTTCACCAATTTTAGCTCCTTCCAGGATGACGCAAAATTGCCAGACAAAAGTGCCTTTTCCTATATTTTGGCTTTTCACATCTGCTAATGGGTGGATAGTCATGCTAATTTTTTAAAATCCTCGTAATCGCGAATGTAGTCGCTTTCTTCATATACCATATTGGCGATGCACATTTGAACCGAATTGTGGCTGTATTGCATAATGTGCCAACAATATTTTGGAAGAAAAATGCCCTGGTTGGCGGATTCTAAAATAAACCTTTGTTCTTCTTGCCCCGGCATCTGAGTGGTAACGATAATCTTTCCGGCTACTGCAACTAATATTTGTTCAAGATTGTGATGAGCATGCCCACCCCGTTTGACACTCTCAGGAGTAAAATAGGTCCAGTAAACTCTTTTTACTTCAAATGGCAACGTGCTGTTTTCCGCTACGGATATGTATCCTTCTATTGTTTTACCAATTTTAGGGAAGTCAATTATTTTGGGCTGCTCGTAAATCATATTTTTTCCTCGAAAATTAGTTTTTGAATTGGATTTCTTGATAAAACGCAATTTTGATTTTAAGATTGTAACGAGACATTTTAGTAAGCTGTTTTTGTCATTCAAAAAGTCTAATCTACGATTTATCTTCTGGCTGGAACCGATAAATTGCTCGTGCTTCTTTTCCCCTAAACCCAGGCATGCCTTCAGATACTTCAATGTCGCGATGTTGGATCGCTAAAATGATAATTTTTGCTGACTCATTTTTTTGTTTTAAAAAAATTGTGGTCTTCTTATACCAGAACTTCGCCACGTAACATGCTCTTACATGATAAAAGAATGGAGACTCAAATAAACCTCCATTAGTGAATGCAAATATAATTATACAGAATTGGATTGCTTGAAGATTGCAGCGCCTTATTCTTTATCATATTTGAAATAAATACTGAAGTGATTGTTAAGGAATAATCATTTAAACTATCATTTATCTTTGTCTTTGCGTCACGATGATGAGGGAGCATCTCCTGGAAAAGTGAAGATGTAATCGGAGTGACTTTGAGAACTCAAAATTATCAAGTAAAAAATATGAAAGTAGTATTGCTGGCAGGAGGATATGGAACCAGGTTAAGCGAGGAGACGGAATTGAGACCGAAGCCGATGATTGAAATAGGAGGAAAGCCGATCCTTTGGCATATAATGAAAATATATTCACATTATGGTTTTAATGACTTCATTATTCTTTGTGGTTACAAGGGGTATATGATCAAAGAGTATTTTGCCAATTATTACAGGCATCATTCTGATCTTACCGTAGACTTATGCAACAATTCAATCAGCTATTTAAAAAATAAAGCTGAGCCCTGGAAAGTAACTTTGATTGATACCGGGCTCGATACGATGACTGGCGGGCGGATCAGGCAGGTAAAAGAATATACCGGTAATGAACCGTTTATGTTAACTTATGGCGATGGCGTCGCTGATATTGACATTCCGAAATTGATTGAATCTCATAAAAATCATGGGAAAGCGATTACCATGACGTCAGTTCAGCCCGAGGGGAGGTTTGGGGCACTGATCATCAACAATGAATATAAGGTCACCGATTTTAAAGAAAAGCCTGTTGGAGACGGCACCTGGATTAATGGGGGATTTTTTGTGTGTAACCCGATGGTATTTGACTATATAGAAAATGATGAAACCATCTTTGAGCGTAAACCTTTGGAAAATCTTGCAAAAGACGGAGAATTATTCACCTTTATGCATAATGGTTTTTGGAAACCGATGGACACATTAAGAGATAGAAATGAACTGCAACGCATGTGGGCGACTAACGAGGCGCCCTGGAAAATATGGGATTGACAAGGCATTGTCGTATAAAAGAGAACTGATTACGTTCACAAAAATCACGCATGGGAAAAGAATTTTTTAAAGGCAAACGGGTGTTGATTACCGGCCATACGGGGTTTAAAGGCAGTTGGCTAACTTTGATGTTAAGCCAGTTGGGCGCTGAAGTCATGGGCATCGCACTTGCACCCAGACATGAGAACGATTTCTTCGTGGTGAACCAGATAAGCCGATTTTGTGATTCTCACATTTCCGACATTTCCGACTTTCAATTTATCAAAGAAAAAATAAAAGATTTTCAGCCGGATCTCATTTTTCACTTGGCGGCCCAGCCGCTTGTTCGTTATTCATATGGTAATCCATTGGAAACTTATCAAACAAACGTAATGGGAACGGCAAACGTTTTGGAAGCGTCCAAAAGTGCCAAATCTAAATGTGCAATTGTTGTGATTACGACCGATAAGGTGTATCAAAATAACGAATGGATTTATCCCTACCGGGAGTCTGACAGGTTAGGCGGAAAAGATCCATATAGTTCAAGTAAAGCCTGTGCCGAAAGCGTTGTCGCTTCGTACCAGCATTCTTTTTTTCACCCCCAGGAGTTTCGGCATCACCAAAAATCGATCGCCACAGCACGGGCCGGAAATGTCATCGGCGGCGGAGATTGGTCAGAAGATCGGTTGATTCCAGATATTGTAAGAGCCATACAGGCAAAAACCGAGATCATTATTCGTAATCCGGAGGCAATTCGGCCATGGCAGCATGTTTTAGAGCCATTACACGGCTATCTTTTATTGGCAGAAAATTTATATCAAGATCCCTTAAAATATTCCGGGGCATGGAATTTTGGACCTTATCCGCAAGAAGTGCTGAAAGTAAAGGAGGTGGTGGAAAAAGCAATTGACATTTTGAATATGGGCAGCTATACTGTCAAAAAAAATATGGACCTCCATGAAGCTACCTTGCTGAAACTTGATATTTCAAAATCACTAAATGTTCTAAATTGGAAACCCCGGCTCACCACAGAAGAAGCAATTACGTGGACATTACAATGGTATAAAGAGTTATCCGATAACCGGGCGGGAATTTTTGATTATTCAGTAAAAAGTGTTCAGGATTATTTAAATCTTTGCCATATATGATGAAAGTTGCAGTGGTGGGATCGAATTCTTTTTTAGCCCAATATATCATACGTGAATTGGTTAAAAACGGTATCGATCCTAAGCTGTACGGCAAAATTCCTTCAGCGGAGTTTCCTTTATTGGATTTTACATTATTTCAATTCGCCGAACACAAAATTAATTATTCTGACCTGTTGTTGTTTGATGTTATTATTTATACCGCTGGTGCAGGAATACAGGCAAACCACAACCAGACGCCCGAAATGGTTTATGAATTAAATAGCTTTATCCCAATCCATTTGGCAAACACGCTCGCGGCACATAATTATAAAGGAAAGCTCCTGACCTTTGGCTCTTATTTTGAAATAGGCAACGAAAGTCAGGAACGGTATTATTCCGAAGATGAGATCGTAACGTCATTGAACCGCGTACCAAATCATTATTGCATATCAAAAAGGTTGCTTTCAAAGTATTTTTCTTCCGTATCGGAAAATCTTAATTTTTTCCATCTTATTCTTCCCAATATTTATGGAAAAGAAGAAAATCCGCAAAGATTGATTCCTTATTTGATAGACGCCCTGAAGAATAAAAAAGACATACGGCTTACCAGCGGCGAGCAGGTAAGACAATATATTCATGCTTCGGATGTTGCAAAAATTGTTCTTGACATTATCGTTGAAAACTATCCAAAAGGATTCTATAATGTATGTCGCAACGAAGCAATTCAGATAAAAGAACTGGTAAGAAAAATTTTTGTTGAATGTGGCCGAACAAACCAATTTGATGAGCTGAATTTATTTGGTTCGAAAGAAAGAAGCGATACTGCCATGCAATATCTGCTCATGAACAACCACAAATCAGTTTACACTTTCAAATATCAACCGCTTGTTTCAATTGATGAAGGGATTAAAACATATCTGATATGAGCAATCTTAATGATAAAATATATTCGATCAAAAGAGATTTGTTACAGGATTCACGTGGGTGGTTTCTTAAAGTAATTAATGGAACTGAACCTCATAACCGTTTGGAATGTGAAGTCTATATTACCTCAGCAAAACCTGGTGAAAGTAAGGGCGGACATTATCATTTGGTAGCAAACGAATGGTTTACATTAGTAAAAGGAAAAGCGTTGCTAACAACAATCGACATTAGTTCGAAAGAGAAAGCAGAGTTTTCGCTTAACAGCGACGAGCCAGAAACACTTTATATTCCTGCCGGTATTGCTCATAATTTTTACAATTCGGGAGATACTGATTTCATTTTAATCGCTTTCACAAATGTGAAATATGATCCGTCAGATACCATCAGCTACAATTTTTAATATCGTCGGTCTAAAATATCACTTCGAAACTGCAGCGGTATTGATAAAAGCTAAAATATAGAAAATCATGTTTTAAGGAAAAGTTTATTTAATTAAAGCCGATTTCATTGCTGCCTGGCCTTCATCTTCGGGCGTTCATGTAAGGGCTCAATGCGCACTGTATGCTGACAAATTGTTTTTGCGGGATTGTATTTCCATGCTATATTTGAAGCCTTCACAAGCATTCATCTATGCCGTTATTAACCGAAAATATCAAATGAATTTTAAGGATTTAAAGATTGGTTATGTACCGTATCTCCCGGACCTCTCACAACCAGCTGACCGCCGACGATTCCCATTTTTTGCGAAGGCTAAAAATATTGATTTTGAGATAGCTGACCAAAATAAAGCCTATGATGTCATTTTATTGACCGCCTTTGCAGACTTAAGCCAATGGTTAGTTTACAAAAGGAAACATCCACGTACAAAATTTATTTTTGAAATGGTTGACAGTTTGATTTTTTCACAAAGTCTGTTTGACACTTTATTTAAAGGAATCGGAAAATATATTTTGGGTAAAGAATCTGCTCTTCATTTTAGTTACAGGAATATTTTAATTGAATGGATTAAATCGGCGGACCTGGTAATTTGTTCAAGTACGGCGATGAAGGAAATATTAATGCAATGGAACGCTAATGTAATTGTTAGTCTTGATTATATGCAAAATGAAGTAAAGACTTTCAAAAAGGATTATGATATCAATGGTAAAATGAAATTGGTTTGGGAAGGACAGGGTGTCGTTTTACAACACGTGCTACATTTTAAAGAACTTTTTAAACGTATTAATGGTTTTTGTGAATTTCATGTGATTACCGATGAGCAATATCCTAGATTTGGCGGGCTTCTTAAAAAAGATATTACAAATATAACCCGCCAATTGCCAATTGAAACTTTTTTTCATAAGTGGAAGATTTACAAAAATTTTGAACAGCTTATTGATTTTGACTGTGGAATTATTCCCTTGGACAATACAAACAGCATGGCTTGGCACAAGCCGGCAAACAAATTAATTTCGTTTTCCTTTGCTGGAATGCCTACCGTTGTTTCCAATACACCAGCATACGTTGAATTTATGGATCGTGCTGATACCGGGCTATACTGTTCTGATATTGATCAATGGGTGAGCAAATTGAAGGAAATTTATGAAATGAGCGCCGGTCAAAGAAAGGAGATTGCATTAAAGAATTTTTATTATGTGAACGAGAATTATTCTAATGATGCCCTCCATCGCTCCTGGTATGAGATATTTGGGAGGTTGGAATAACGCTCCATTAGCTGCAGCCAATGAATCAGTTCAGCAGGAAATTTCTTCCTTTGATAATAATTTTTGACTCTCAATGAATTTAATACGGATGCTTCCAAAAGTTGATATTATAGTTATTAATTGGAATAGCGGCGATCAGACAATGGCTGCAGTAGAGCCGTATTTAAACTGTCAAAGTTTACTTCTTGATTGTAAGATAATCATAGTGGATAATGCTTCCACAGATAAATCCCCTGATCTTTTCAATGGTCGGATTGACAACATAATTTATAATACCGTCAACGTTGGGTTTGGCAAAGCTTGCAACCAGGCGTTTGCCCAAAGCAATGCAGACTATATTTTACTACTCAATCCGGATACTGTTTCAGAACTTTCTGTCCTGGAGACCTTGGTTAAATTTTTGGAAAATTATCAAGATTATGCTGTGGCAGGACCACAACAACACGATGAAAATGGGAGGGTATTAAAAACTTGCTGTCGTTTTCCGAATTTTAAGCGATCATTTTTTGAACTGTTAGGACTGAATAAACTTTTCCCTGGAATTTTCAAACCTTGTCTGATTATGACTGACTGGGATCATTTACAAAGCAAGGATGTCGATCATGTCATGGGTAGTTATATGCTTATTCGTAAAAGCGTCATCAACGAAGTCGGCTTTATGGACGATGAATATTTTATGTATCTCGAAGATGTGGACCTGAGTAAGCGCATCAGTAATGCGGGTTATAAAAGCTATTTTTTAAGCGATATTTCTATTTTTCACGAGGGCGGTGGTTCCGGCGGAAAATTTGCTTCAATGCGGCTTTCTTATTCTTTAACTTCCAGGAGAATTTACTGGAAGAAGCATTTTGGCAAGGTCCAATCTTTCATATTGGTTTGTGTTTCCCTTGTCATTGAGCCAATTTTAAGAGTAGTGGATTCGTTGATCAAAGAAAAAAAATTGGGAGTAAAAAAAATTGGGACCGCTTATTACTTGTATGTCAAAAAAATGTTCAGGGCTTAATCGGCAAATAGCTACCTGATGTTAATAATGTAATAAGGATTTAAGAGATCAAGATGGAAGGCGATGGCGTAAAAAATAATCATAGCGGTTATTACCGTAATAAGGATATTTAGTTTTTTAAAAGGAAGATATCTGACCAGGGAAGCGAAAACAAACATAGATACAATCCCAAAAAGCTCACTGAAGCGGAACGCCAAAGAAGGAACCCCGGATAGAAGTGATAATAAAAAGATCGAAAAAATATTACATTTAAGGAATAAAGTCAACGGCTTATCCTCGCGAAGCCTTTGGGCCGGCGCAACAAAAAGAAAAAAAAGACAGCAAGCGATGTTCAATAAATTTAACACGTTAAACACGTTTACGCTTTGTGCGTTCCCACTTTCCACAAGATACGTGTAGTTGCTTAAGCGCTGAGAAACGTCAGACGGATCTACATTTCCCATGAAATTTAAAAGAGGAAGTTTTATATAACCGAGTATTATTGAGAGCGCCAGCAAAATGCCATATACATACCGATTTAAGGTCCTGGGATCAACGAATAAAACAACAAGGTAGATAAGGGCTGAATAATGAAAAAAAGTTGCACAGAGAATTAATAGGATGAACAATTTTTTGTTATCTCTCAGATAATAGATAAGCGCGATAAAAAATATTGCCGAAGCAAAGCCTATCCTGATCTGGGTCATCTCGTGCAGGAAAAAAAAATGAGAATAATAAAAAAGTAATACCAGGTATGGATTAAAAGACAATTCTCTAAAACTGATTGTTTTTAAAGTAACGCTTGTCAGTGCGAAAAAGAGCATAATTGCCAAGCCATAATTGCTTACAAATAACGTTCTGAAGGCCATCACGATGGCAGTAAATCCCGGCTCCAGAATAGGCACAAAGATATCGAGCTGCCCTGCCATATCATGGATGGTATCAAAGGCGTATTGGTAGCCTTCATAATCTTTTGAAACCTCGGGACCACGAAAACCAGCCATAAAAGTCAGCAACGCGATACAAATCACCAACGGCAATATATTTTTAAACGGTTTTAACTCATATTCCACAGCTAAAACCATAAAAAAGATGAAATAGACGATGTATATCAGCATTTTTAATAGCTTACTTTATGCATTTTACTTAAGTTAAAATTTTATCAGATCGTTTCCTGGCTTGAATTTACAAGTTCATGAATATAACCATTAAGCTTTTTCCCCACTGCGCTCCATTCAAATTGCCGTACATCAATCAATGACTGTTTGAGCTTTTGTTGTTTTAATAGTGGGCTTGTATAGGCTTTTTCAAATGTGGATACAATATCATCGGCGTCCTGTAGCTTTTTTATGATCCATGCATTGGCCTCATTAGACGGATAGTATTGAGTCGTAATAACCGATGCGCCACAGCTCATTGCTTCAACAACCGGATAATGGAACGCTCCAATTTGGACGTATGCGGCACAAATATAATAATCCAGCGAACGGTAAAAATTTCCTAATGCCTGATCTCCGTGCGGCTGAAAACAATGGATATCCTTTTGATCCGTAAACTCCAAGGGCTCTCCAAATGCGATATGTAACTCCACATTCGGGAAATTTTTTTTTATTTTTTGGAATGCTTCTACAATATACCTGGTTCCTTTATTCCGTTCTTTGCGGCCGATTGTCCCGATGATGATCGGCCTTTCTTTTTCTTCCAAAAGTTTTTTTGCATTGGGATAAAATAAATCAAAGTCAATTCCCGGGTATAAAACTCTTGATGATTTCAGTTCTTTATAATTTAAATAGGTTTGTCCATTCACGACCGTGAACAGATTCATCTTATAACTTCTATTTGATAAATATGCAAGTATTCTATTTTTAATGCCCGAAGAACCATAGAATTCTGGTTCATATGCCTGTACATAATAAAGAGTTTTATGCACTAAACCCGCCCGTCTTATTGGTAGGGTGGTCAGGGAATGATTTGCAATGATCACATCGTATGAGCTTTGAGGAATTTTACGGAGCGCCTGCGTCAGCTTTTGTTGAATTGAAAATACATTTTCCTTTTTAGGTGACTTTTTTTTATCTGGCGAAAGCAATCCTTTGCTATCAATCCAAAGTATTTTGGCAAGGGTTGGGAAATAGGGATCTTCACTTCCATCCGGACAAATAAATTTGACAGAATGCCTTAACTTAATTAATTCATCAGCAAGCTTTGACAAGACCCTGTATCCACCGGCACGGCCAAAGCCCAAAACCGGAATTAATATTTTCATGTATTTGATTAAGTTAGGTTTCTATGTTGAACTAGCAATCGGCGTATAAATTAGGATTTCGGGCCAGCCTTGGCCGGCTGCTCATTATATCTCACGATCCTGATAAGCCAAAAAACAAAAAGAAGGAGAACACACGAAACGATGGCCCAGGTAACCGCAGTTTTTAACTTGCCTATTTTAATTTTTTCCATAGGATAATCTGCGCCATCAATTATTTGAAGAAGCGGTATTTCATTTAAATATTGAAATCGAGCTATTTCAAGGTTCTTAAACATTTCTCCATAGGTGGCTCCGTAAACCTGGATGTTTGCCTGTTGCTTTTGCACCGGTACCTGGGCCTCCGAAAATGCCGGGTTAAGATTCACATCCTGAACCTGGGCTTTACTTGAAATGCTCGAATTGAGACTGCCTTTCATATTAGCAGTTCTTTGCTCCAGAATATCCAGCGTTTCTTTCGCTTTTTTAGTGCGCATTTCAATATAAAAATTATCCGTTTCGCTTACCAGGCGATCTGTAAAAATTTTAGTAAATTTTTCATCGGGAGTGGTGAGACTTACCTGGTAAATGCTCAATTTGCGATCCGGACGATCTGCCGAAATAAACTTATTAGAAAACTCCTGAAAAACTATATACAATATACTGTCTTGCTGATATGAAAAATCAGTTCTTTTTGTTGAAACAGGAAAATGAATCTTACTTATATTGGGGTTTGATTTAAACCTGCCGGAATTTTCCAGGAAATATTCAATTAAAGTATAAGGCTTATTATTAAAAGTATCTTCTGATAGAAGAACTTTTTCAACCATTCTGCGGCTTTTCATAATTTCCAGGATATTATCGCCGCCAAAAATGTCCTTGCTTCCTCCTACGTTAATTCCAAATTGAGAAGCCAGGCTTAAAAAACTACCCATAGTACTGCTCCCTTCATCATCCAAAGCAAACGTCAGCCGGCTTTTATACATGATCTTTTGATTGCTTGCATATACAATACCACCAATGCCTGCAATAATTCCAAGGATCAAAAAAAGCCACCATTTTTTTAAAACAGCTTTTAGAAAGCCATGTAAGCTATCAACGGCCGAAGAAGTTTTACTTTGTAAGCCCGCATTTGAACCTTCTTCTAACTTCATACAATAATTATTTACTAAGGTTATTTTGAGATATTAATGATCACATTGGCAAGTATTCCCAGCGCAGATACAATCAGAGCGAGTTCCCCCGCACCAAGTTTTGTGCGGTTACTTTTATCTTTCTGCGGAACAAAAATCTCAGAACGCGGCAGAACGGTTGGATAGGATTTAAACCACAAAAAATGCTTTACACTCACTGCTTTTCCGTCGGGCTGAATTATAAGAGCTCCATTTTTTCTGGCAAAAGGAGTAAAGCTACCAGCCTGATTTATATAATATTTCAGCGTTTTATTTTTCTTATACGGAATAATGGTCGGGTAATATACTTCACCCGATATTTTTACAAGGTTGCTATTTCTATTAACTGTCAAAATATCTCCCTCTTCCAGGGTCAAATTCTCCGAACTACTGGGATGGGACAATGCCGTTCCAAGGTCTACGCTTATCAAGTCGTAAGTTTTGTATAATTCGTCTCTCAGGCGCGGATGTTTGGAAAGACTATCCGGATCGATGTTTAAGATTCGCTGGAAAAGCTTTTCACGTTCAGCAACTGTAAGATTCGATTTAATACTCCTTCGTATGGTAATTGACAAACTGTCTGCCGATGCTTTAAATCCGCCTGCCCTGCGAAGCACGTCACTGATTTTATCACCGCTTTTTTCCAGCCCATAACGGCCCGGGCTTTTTATTTCTCCTGTTACCAAAACAGTGCGTTGTATGCTGTATCCCGGAAGTGTTTTCACAATTACGATGTCGTATGGCTCCAGTAACACATCTTGATCTGTGCCACCATTACTAAGAAGATTTACATTAAATATCTGGCTTTCATTGTGATTGGCTTTGCTAATGTTGGCATTCCGGATTCTTCTTGAAATCTCAATGGTGGAAGAATCGCCAAATTCAGAAATTCCACCCACAGCCAGCAACAAATCGCGAAGCGTCAGATTTTCCCGCCAGAGTAATGGACCTGGCTTTCGCACGTTGCCTTCAACGGAAACGAATGTTGAGTCATTAAATTCGAAAATAGAATGCACTGCCACAGAATCGTCTTTTATTAACTGAACCTGCCTGCCGGTGTTTCTAACAGAATCGAGATCAACAGCAACCATCATTGGCATCTTATTATTCAGATATCTGAAAATCGATATTCGCCTGGAATAGGCATCTCTGGTTAGCCCTCCTGCCTTCTCTACTAAAGTCCTCACGTCCATATTTTGAGTAAGCTCGTAAGGACCGGGCCGTAGTACGGAGCCTGAAATGACTACTCGATTTCCATACTCATCCTGCAATTTTCCTACAATGAATTCATCACTGCCGCTTACTTTGAACGAATTAAATGTGGGCGATTCCAGGTCAATAATCTTTCGCTCTGTATCAGTAATTCTTATTACAGTAACAGCGCCTCGATAGGCAATGTCTGTAAATCCACCGCTATATTTTAATAGATCCGAAAAGGTTTCATTTGGTAACATTTCAAACTTGCCTTCCCTTTTAACTTGTCCCGAAAGTTTTACGCGATTTTTATAATACGGTATTCGTATTACATCACCTTCCTGCAAAATCACATTATCTTTTTGATTTCCCTCAACTAAGAAATCATAAAGATCCGCAGTCCTTTTCAGGTTGTTGCCCCGGATAATTTCTATGTCCCGATAGCTTCCCATTGAAGTTGGGCCGCCACACAGATATAAAATATTATACAAAGTGGTTAAAGATGAAACCGTATAATTTCCTGGCTTTTTTGCCTGGCCGATTACGGTAACGCGGATGCTACGTATTTTACTCAATGAGACCTGCACCTTCGTTTGCCCGGAGCTTATAGCGCGATAAATCGTTGAAGCCAGTTTTGATTTTATTTTTTCGGTCGCATTTTCAATTGACAAACCACTCACATAAAGCGGTCCTACATTGGGAATATAAATTTCTCCGGATTCATTTACGCGCAGGTCATATTTTTTTTCGCTAAAGCCATAAACAGAAACCACAATTTCATCATCTGGTCCCAGTATATAACCTGCAGGCGCAGGGATCCGTAAATTAGGTTCAAAGGCCAGGCTATTGGTTGTAAAGAGCTCCGAGCCAAAGATCATTTCATCGTTTTTGAATTTTTGCACGGGCAACTTTTTTTGCAATAAAGTGTCGTAAGTCCGCGTCTTATCTGTGTCGTCTCTTTCAATGCCGTCGTTCTGCTGTTTGGTATTTTTTGAAACTCCAATGCGTTCCAGCCTGGCTTTTAATTTTAAAACCTCAGCCTCTGGCAATCCCCGGTCATTCGCAAGTTTGTATAATTGGGATTCAGAAATTCCAGATTCCATAGCTTTATTATAAAAAGAAATAAGCTCCTCGTCGCTGTATTTATCGATATCAATATTGCTCAGATCTTTTGTATCGAACAAGGTATTTTGAGCACTAAGACCAGTTGAAAAAAAAAGTAAGGTAAACACAAACAATATTACTGCTTTGGTCATTTTATTGAATTTCTTCGTTTTAAATTCTGGTTTGGCTATGAGTGAAAGCGGGCGTTAAAAATTGCCAGCGAAGTTAATTAAATTTTTGCTTATACTCCCCCTTGGCAACCTATAACTCAGCCACGTAATTTAATAACGCTGTACATCTTTTTAGTGCTAAATTCATCACGCCATATAACCCAAAAAGTAGTTTATCGAAATTTGAAATTGAAAACAGGAATGCCCGAAAAACTAAAAATAATTATTTTCCTCTTAATGTGTAATTTTTCTCTTCGCGCTCTTTATGCACAAAATGCAGGGCCTGAAAAAAAAATTATTGAGTTTGGCTGGGATTATCCTGACGTTAGCTTTTTAAAAACCCATATTGTTGACATGGAAAAAAAGCCGTTTGACGGGGTAGTGTTTTCTTTCGACTTTGATATATACAATGCATTTGACACCATACAAAGGGCCGATTCACTATTTCAATATAAAGAGCTTTCCCAGCTTAAATGGAAAAAATTTACCGACAATTTTTTATTTATGAGGGGAGCTAGTATAACCGGCGCGCATTGGCTGGATGATAACAGCTGGTCGAAAATAGAACGAAATCTCAAGAAAGTTTCGAAGGCACTGTCTGTGTCAAAAGCGAAGGGTATTGGTTTCGATCCTGAATATTACTATAACGATTCTACCTTAAATCCCTGGGTGTACCGGGCATCTTACTATCGGGATCTTTCTTATGAGCAAGTGGGCAGTTATGTTAGGAAAAGAGGAAAGCAGTTTATCAAGGCATTACAAGCCGATAAGCCAGATATAAAAATATTATGTTTTTGGCTGCTTGACCTTTTTGATGCTCAAAG
>Ga0134128_10004823_pt1 | contig 16429 bp, 18 predicted proteins | sample KB31754_FD_96462 | JGI IMG/M metagenome (GOLD analysis project Ga0134128, IMG submission 96462) | Terrestrial soil microbial communities with excess Nitrogen fertilizer from Kellogg Biological Station, Michigan, USA - KB3-175-4 | ecosystem: Environmental > Terrestrial > Soil > Unclassified ...
ATCGCGACCGCCTCGCCGCGATCATGGTCACGTATCCATCGACGCACGGCGTGTTCGAGCCGGGCATCGTGCGTGTCTGCGAAATCGTGCATGCTCAAGGCGGACAAGTCTACGTCGACGGCGCGAACCTGAACGCGCTCGTCGGGCTCGCCGCGCCCGGGCGCTTCGGTGCCGACGTCTCGCATCTCAACCTGCACAAGACGTTCTGCATCCCGCACGGCGGCGGCGGTCCCGGCGTCGGTCCCGTTGCCTGCAAGGCGCATCTCGCGCCGTTCCTGCCGGGGCATCGGTATCTTGGCAAGGCCCACCCCGACCCTCTCGCCGCTGGCGGGGAGAGGGAGCCGAGCAACTGCGAGGCGGATGAGGGGAGCCGCATCATGGCCGTCAGCGCCGCGCCTTATGGATCGGCGTCGATCCTGCCGATTTCGTGGATGTACATCACGATGATGGGCGGCTCCGGGCTTCGCGACGCGACCGAGAGCGCGATCCTCGCCGCGAACTACGTCGCCAAACGGCTGGCGCCGCACTACCCGGTGCTTTACAGCGGCGCCGGCGGTCTCGTCGCGCATGAATGCATCCTCGACTTGCGGCCGCTCAAGGCGCTCGCGGGCATCGAGGTCGAGGACGTCGCCAAGCGGCTGATCGACTATGGCTTCCACGCGCCGACGATGAGCTTCCCTGTTGCCGGCACGCTGATGGTCGAGCCGACCGAAAGCGAGCCCAAGGGCGAGCTCGATCGCTTCGTCGCCGCGATGATCGCGATCCGCGGCGAGGTGCGCGCGATCGAGCGCGGCGAGCTCAAGCGCGACGACAACCCACTGAAGCATGCGCCGCACACGGCGAAGGTGGTGTCCGCCGACACGTGGACGCATGCGTACACGCGCGATCAGGCCGCGTGGCCGATCGCATCGCTCGCGGCGGACAAGTACTGGTGTCCCGTCGCGCGCGTCGACAACGTCTACGGCGACCGCAACCTGTTCTGCAGTTGCGTGCCGGTCGCCGAAGAGGCGGCTGAAACGGCTCCTTGATCGGGCACGCAGGGCCGTTCGCTCACGGTCCGTAACCTCCGCCGTAGCCGGGCATCATCGGCGGGGGATCGGCGGCCGCGGCGACGCAACCGGCCGGCACCGGTCCCACGCGCGTGAGATCGATCATGCCGGCCTGCCCCATGTTGCTGCCCGCGGTGAAGTTGAATTGCAGTTGCGCGGTCGAGCAACTCGTGAAGCTGATCGTCGCCATGCCCACCGGATTGCTCGTCTGCGACGCCGGCGTCGCCGTGTCGAACACGCCGCCGGTGGTCTCGAAGAGTGTCAGCGCCATCGCGCGGCTACCCACCATGTACGGCGCGGACCCGGTGAACCAGCGCTGGCCGGCGGCCCCGGCCGCCTGCCCGGAAGGCGCGTACGTGTACCACGCGAAGAACACGATCGGCGACAGCGGATTCACCTCGAACACGAAGCCCTGTCCCGAGGTTGCCGGGGCGAACCAGTTGCCGGACAGCGCGAAGTCCGCGTTCTGCGCCGGCGCACCGCCGACGACGCACGTAACGTTGGGCGTGATGCGGGTGATCGGAATGACGCCGGCGCGGCCGCTGCCGTCGCTGAACGTGTAGGCGAGCGAGCCGCTCGTACAGGTGTCGAACGACAGCGTGCCGGTGCCGACGGCGACGCCGTTGGTGACCGGCGGCGCGTCGAAATTGCCGCCCACGTTCTGGAAGATCGTGATCTGCACGTCGTCGTCGCCACTCTGCGCATGCCCGTTGAACGTGTACCAGCGCTGATGGTCGGCGCCGCCGGCGGGCGCGCGATCGAACGTGAACCACGCGCCCTGGAGCAGTCCGGTTCCGGGTGACACGAAGTCGGGGAAGACCTCGATCTCGAAGCCCTGGCCGCTCTCGGCCGCCTCGTACCACGAGCCGGTCAGGCCCTGCTGGTCGAGGTCGGGCGTCGCCGCAGGCGGTGGCGGCGCCGCAACGTTCACCGCGGCGCTGACGCCGGCAAAGTTCGTCGCCGTGGCGGCAACGTGCGTGCCGTTGCGATCGATCGCCGTTGCGCCGTCGGTTGGCACCGCGGGCAACTGGATCTGGTCGACGTTTGCATAGTTCAACGTGCCGCCACCGATCGGAATGAAGCCGGCGGGGATCGTGAAATCGGGCGTCACCAGATTGAGCGCGGCGAAGCCGCTGGTCGCGACCAGCACGCTCTTGCTCGCCGTGTCACCGGACGGCAGATTCGACGGAAACTGCAACTGCTGCGGCCCGCCGGCCCCGCCGGTGGTCGTCAGCCTGTTGCCCTGCCAGAAGTTCTCGCCGTTCGAGCCGGTGCTTTCGCGCAGCACGACGTACTGGATCGTGCCGTCGGCGTTGGAGAATACCTGGTCGATGCGAAACAAATGGAACGCGGCCTGGGCCGGGAATGCGCAGACTGCAACGATGACTGCCAGGAGGTGACGCAAGCGGTTCATGGCGACCTCGAAGTCGATGCCATGGCCCGCTAACAGATCCCTTACATCGCTATTCCCCGGTCGCAGGTACGGCGACGTCGTACGCGAGGCGCCAGTCGCCGGCGCGATTGCGCAGCCACAGATGCGCGTAGTAGCCGTCGTGCGCGCTCGCGGCACGATCGATTTCGCGATAGCGTCCCCACGTCACGGCCATGTCGGCCGACTTCGCGATGCGCGCATCGATCGGCGTCCACTCGATGCTTTGCGTTTCAAGCGCCACCGCGCGCGCGATCGTCGCACGCGAAGCGAGCGGCGGTGCGCCGTTGCGATGAAGTCGCGCGTCGTCGGCAAGAAGCTTTCCGTAGTCGTTCGGCGTCATGCCTGCGTGCTGCGCGCCGAGACCGTTCGCCTCGAGCGCGAGCAGTTCGCGTCGTGCGGCAGCGGGGCGCGAAGCTCCGCCGAACGCCGGCCGCGGCGACGCACCGAGCGTCGCGAAATCGACGGCGTCGGGCGAGCGAATGCCTGCATCGAGGATCACCTTCCAGCGCCCGCCCGCGTCGCGCTGCCACACCGAAAAGAACGCGCCGTGACGCTCGCGATCCGGTTGCGCGGCGATCCGCAGCGCGTAAGGGCCGGTCGTGTAGCCGAAGTCGTGGCTTCGTGCGACGCCGGCCTGCGCGGGCTTCCAGTCGAGCTTGACCGCGAGCGGATCCGCGGCGGCCGGCCGCGTCCGATACGCTTCCTGTATGCGCACCGGCCCGGGCTGGAGCGCGATGCCGTCGGCCGCGAAGTTCGCGAGAAATGCGGCGCGCACGCCCCGTTCGCCCGCCATGCGCGCGAAAGCGAGCTCGGCGTCGACGAGCGAGCCGAGCGCGATTTCCTCGGCGTCAGGCTCGTGTGCGATCGCGAGCGCGGCAGCAAACAGCGGCGTCGACGCGCTGATGGCGAACGCGAACACGCGCACGGTGCGACTCGCGGCCTGTCGCGCGCGACGCATTCGAGTCTTCGGCGGACGTTGGATGAATTGCGTGATCGCGTGAGTATAATGCGGCGTTTCCCGCCTGCACTTCATGCGTCCTTTCTCGCTCTTCCGCGCGCTCGCCGCCGCCGTTGTCGTCGTTTCGGTTCCCGCCACTGCACAGTCGCCGCTGCTCGCTGCTGCCAAGTCGAAGCATGTCGCGCGCCATCCGGCGCCGCCGCCCGAAGCTTCCGAAGCTCCCGCGAATCCACCGGTCGTACTGCAGGAGCCCGGTGCGCCGGCCGCGCCGTCGATCGCCGCCGCGTCGTGGGTGCTCGTCGACACGCTGTCCGGACAGACGCTCGGCGCCGCGAATGCCGACGAGCGCCGCGATCCTGCGTCACTTACGAAGCTGATGACCGCGTACCTCGCCTTCGCGGCGCTCCGCGCGAAGACGATCGCGCCGTCGCAGGTCGTGAACGTGTCGGAGCGCGCGTGGAAGGCAAGCGGCTCGCGGATGTTCATCGAGCCGCGCAAGCCCGTGACCGTTGACGAGCTTTTGCACGGCGTGATCATCCAGTCGGGGAACGACGCGTCGATCGCGATCGCCGAACTGGTCGGTGGCACCGAGCAGGCGTTCGTCGACCGGATGAATCAGGAAGCGGCGAAGCTCGGGATGACGGGAACGCATTTCATGAACGCGGACGGCCTTCCGGACCCGCAGCATTACTCGACAGCGGCCGACTTGGCGAAGCTCACCGTCGCGCTCATCCGCGATTTCCCCGAGTACTACCCGCTCTATTCGCAGAAGGACTATCGCTACAACAACATCACGCAGTCGAACCGCAACCGGCTTCTCTGGACCGACCCCTACGTCGACGGCGTGAAGACGGGTCACACCGACGCGGCCGGCTTCTGCCTCGTCGCGTCGGCGAAGCGCGGCGATCGCCGGCTCGTGTCCGTGCTGCTCGGCGCTGCATCCGATTCGGGGCGCGCCGCCGAAAGCCAGAAGCTTTTGAACTGGGGCTTCCAGTCGTTCGACACCGTCGCGCTGTACCAGTCCGGCAAGCCGGTCACAACGCTGCACGTGTTCAAGGGTGCGAAGCGCGACCTCGCGGCGGGCTTCAAGGCCGACCGTTACCTGACACTGCCGAAGGGCAAGGCTGACCAGCTTTCGCTCACGCTCGAGTCGCAGGAGCCGCTGATCGCGCCGGTGCTGAACGGACAGACCGTCGGCACCGTCAAGGTGTCGCTCGAAGGCAAGCAGGTCGCGCAATTCCCGCTGATCGCGCTCGAGGAGATTCCGATCGCGAACCTATGGGGCCGCGCGGTCGATACCGTGCGGCTCTGGTTCACACGTGCCCGGGGGAAATCATGATCGACGCCGACCGCATCGTTTACCTGAACGGCGATTTCGTGCGGCTCGCCGAGGCGAAGGTGTCCGTGCTCGACCGGGGGTTCATCTATGGCGACGGCGTCTACGAAGTGGTGCCGGTCTATCGGCGCAAGCCGTTCCGGATGGAGCAGCATCTCGCGCGCCTTACGCGCACGCTCGACGGCGTTCGGCTCACCGACCCGCATCCCGGCAGATGGCCCGCGTTGATCGCGGAACTGACCGCCCGCCAGCCGTTCGAGGACCAGGCCGTTTACCTGCAGGTGACGCGCGGCGTCGCGAAGCGCGACCACGCATTTCCGCAGGGCGTCGCGCCGACCGTGTTCATGATGAGCAATCCGCTCTCGCTGCCTTCGCGCGAGCAGGTCGAGCATGGCGCGGCCGTCGTCACGGCGGACGACAACCGCTGGCTGCGCTGCGACCTGAAAACGACGTCGCTGATCGGCAACGTGCTGATGCGCCAGTATGCCGCGGATCACGATGCCGTCGAGACGGTGATGTTCCGCGACGGCTACCTGACGGAAGCGTCGGCGTCGAACGTGCTCGTCGTGCGCGACGAAACCGTGATCGCGCCACCGAAGGACAACCTGATCCTGCCCGGCATCACGTACGACGCGACGCTCGAGATCGCGCAGCGCGCGGACATTCCGCTCGAGATGCGGCCCGTGTCGCGCGAGGAGGCGATGCGCGCCGACGAGATGTGGCTGTCGTCGTCGTCGAAGGAAGTGCTCGCGGTGACGCGCGTCGACGGCAAGCCGTTCGCGGGCGGCGAGCCCGGGCCGGTGTTCCGCCGCGTTTACGAGGCATTCCAGGCGCAAAAACCGAAGTAAGGTCGGAGACGACTTTCCGGGCCGGCTTCGCCGGCCGCACCGACGGGCGGATAAGTCGTCTCTGACCCTACTTTTCGTCCAGCGGCGTCGCCGCCCCGAAGCGGCTGTGCTGGAACACGAGACCGGCGCCGGGCGAGCGCTCGACCGTCATCACCTCGCCGACGAAGAGCACGTGGTCGCCGGTGCGATGCCTCGCGTGATGCCGGCATTCGAACCACGCGATGCAGCCGTCGATCAGCGGCGCGTCGGACCAGCCCAATCGAAAACGCACGTCGGCGAAGCGGTCGGTGTGCGGCCGGGAGAAACGGCGCGCGAGGTCGATCTGTGATGCGGCGAGCACGTTGATCGCATAACGCGCGCTCGCTTCGAAGCCGCGGAGACTCGACGAACGCTCCGACAGCGTCCAGGCGACGAGCGGCGGGTTGAGCGACGCCGAGCTGAACGAGTTGGCGGTGAATCCGACATAACGGTTGCAGGATCCCCCCACGCTCGCGGCTTCGCCGCTTCGCTGCCCCCCGAGGGGGCCGAATTCGCGCTTTGAGGCCGCTCTGCAGCGCTCATCCGGCGCGCGGGCGCAGACGATCGTGACGCCGGTCGCGAATTGTGCGAGCGCGTCGCGAAACTGCCGCTCGCTGAAGGCTTTCGCGGCGGGGCCTTTTCCTGGCATGGCCGCGACTCTACCCCAGCCGTGCTGCAACTCGCGAAGCGGGTCCGTCCGCGGCCGCTTGCTACACTTCACGTTCCGCTCGAATCCAGAAGAAGACGATGCCGGACACGCTGCGGAAGTTGATCGCGAACCGCTATGCCGGGCGAGGGCTGCCCGTCGCGCTGGTCCTGCCCGACGGGGACCGCGTCCCGTTGTCGCCGAAGCCGGAGATCGACGTCATCGCCCGTTCGCTCGCGGGCCTGCGCGCGCTGGCCGCGCCGGCGATGGGCCGGCTCGCGCGCGCGTACGTACACGGCGACGTCGACTTCACCGGCAGCGCGCGCCGGGTGCTCGCGATCGCCGAGCGGATGGTCGGCGACATTGCGCACGGGCAGGAGAGCGCGCGCGCAAAGGTGTTGTCGTTCGTGCACCAACGCCGCGCCAACCGCCGCAACATCTCGCACCATTACGACGTTTCCAACGCGTTCTACCGGATGTGGCTCGACGCGCGGATGGTCTATTCGTGCGCGTACTTCAGGAAGGCCGACGACACGCTCGACGCCGCGCAGGCCCAGAAGATCGACCACATCTGCCGCAAGCTTCGGCTGGAAAAAGGCGAGCGCCTCCTCGACATCGGCTGCGGCTGGGGCGCGCTGATCTTCTGGGCGGCCGAGAACTATGGCGTGCAGGCGACCGGCATCACGTTGTCCAGGAACCAGTTCGAGCACGTGCAGCGCGAGATCGCTGCACGCGGGCTTACCGGACGCGTGCGCGTCGAGCTGCGCGACTATCGGGATCTTCCCGACGAAGACGCATTCGAAAAGATTGCCAGCGTCGGTATGTTCGAGCACGTGGGCCCGCGCAACTACGGCCGCTACTTCGGCAAGATCCGCAGGCTCCTCGTCCCCGGCGGATTCGTGCTGAATCACGGCATCACGCACAACCAGTTGACGGGCCGTGCGCTCGGCAGCGGCATCGGCGAGTTCGTCGAGGAATACGTGTTCCCGGGCGGCGAGCTCGCGCACGCGTCGCGCGTGATGGAGGGACTTGCCGCGCAGGGTCTCGAGGTCGTCGACGCGGAGGCGCTGCGCGAGCACTACGCGAAAACGCTCTGGCACTGGGTCGAGCGGCTCGAGGCGAACGCCGACGCGGCGCGGGCAGAGGTCGGCGAGGAGAAGTACCGGATATGGCGGATCTACATGGCGGGCTCCGCGCATGCGTTCGATCGCGGCTGGCTGTCGCTATGGCAGCTTCTGGCCGGGAAGCCGCTCGCGGATGGCCGCCTTCCGCATCCGCTCACGCGCGAGTACATCTACGCGGGAACGCGCAACAACGCCTGAAGGCGGCCGGTTGTATCGGGGCGGAACGGCCGCATCTTCAGGAGTCCGGGATGCCTTCGCCCTTCTGGAGCCGCCTATGGATTCGCCAACCGGAGTACCCGTCGTCGCACAGGTGAGCGCGCTCGAATTTCCCTGCGCGTTCCCCATCAAGATCATGGGTCGCACGTGCGACGGCTTCGCGCAGGCGATCGCCGGCATCGTCGTGCGGCACGCGCCGGATTTCGATCCGGCGACGCTCGAGATGCGATCGTCGCGCGCCGGCAACTACCTGTCGATGACCGCGACGATCAATGCGATCTCGCGCGAGCAGCTGGACGCGCTCTATCGCGAGCTCGTCGCGCATCCGATGGTCGCGATGGTGCTTTGACGCCGGTGCGATGTTGCCGATAGGTGCCGAAGCGCTGCAGAATGCGCCGGTCGCCGAATGCGCGAGGATACGGGCGCTCGGCCGCACCGACTACACGGCGACGTGGCGCGCGATGCAGGCGTTCACCGGCGCGCGCGCCCGCGACACGCCCGACGAGCTCTGGCTCACCGAGCATTCGCCCGTGTACACGCTCGGGCTCGCCGGCCGGCGCGACCACGTGCTGCGCGACAATGGCATTCCGTTACTCAAGTGCGATCGCGGCGGCCAGGTGACGTATCACGGACCCGGCCAGCTCGTCGTCTACCTGCTGGTCGACCTGCGCCGCACGCGGCTCGGCGTGCGGGAGATGGTTCGGCGCATCGAAGCGGCGGTGATAACATGGCTCGCGCGCTTGGGCGTGCGCGCGTTCGGCAAGATGTCGGCGCCCGGCGTTTACGTCGAGCGACAGGGCGGCGACGCGAAGATCGCCGCGCTCGGCCTTCGCGTGCGCAACGGCTGCACGTACCACGGCGTCGCGGTGAACCTCGACATGGACCTCGCTCCGTTCCTCGACATCGACCCGTGTGGCTACCCGGGCCTTGCGGTGACGCAGCTTGCCGATTTCGGCGTCCGCGTCACCGTCGACGAAGCGGGACGCGCGCTGGCGCCGCTCCTCGCGTCGCAGATCGGACTCGCACTCGATGAGTGATACGCAGGCGCCAGCGATTCGATCGAGCCTCGGCATCAAGCACAAGGCGGACGCGAAGACGTCGCGCATCCCGATCAAGGTCGTGCCCGCGGAGCGGCTTCGCAAGCCGGAATGGATCCGCGTGCGCGCGCCGTCGTCGCCGCGCTTCCACGAGATCAAGCAGATCCTGCGCGAGCATCGGCTGCACACGGTCTGCGAGGAAGCGTCGTGCCCGAACATCGGCGAATGCTTCGGCAAGGGCACCGCGACGTTCATGATCATGGGCGACATCTGCACACGGCGCTGTCCGTTCTGCGACGTCGGCCACGGTCGGCCGCTTCCGCTCGACGCCGACGAGCCGATGAATCTCGCCAGGACGATCGCGGCGTTGAAGCTGCGCTACGTCGTCATCACGAGCGTCGATCGCGACGACCTTCGCGACGGCGGCGCGCAGCATTTCGTCGACTGCATCGGCGCCGTGCGCGAGGTGTCGCCGGCGACGCAGATCGAGGTGCTGGTTCCCGACTTCCGCGGCAGGCTCGATCGCGCGCTCGACATCCTCGCTGCGGCGCCGCCCGACGTGATGAACCACAACCTCGAGACGGTGCCGCGACTCTACCGGGCTGCGCGGCCGGGATCCGATTACGCGCACTCGCTGCGGCTTCTGCAGGCGTTCAAGGCGCGCCATGCCGATGTGCCGACGAAGTCGGGGCTGATGGTCGGCCTCGGCGAGACCGATGATGAAATCATCCAGACCATGCGCGACATGCGCGCGCACGCGATCGACATGCTGACGATCGGCCAGTACCTGCAGCCGTCGACGGCGCACCTGCCGGTTTTGCGCTACGTGCATCCCGACACGTTCGCGCATTTCGAACGCGAGGCTTATGCGATGGGTTTCCGGCACGCCGCGGTCGGTGCGCTCGTGCGCTCGTCGTATCACGCCGACCGGCAGGCCGAGGAGGTCTTGCACGCGCCGTAAGGCATCGGCGCTCGCAACGCTCGTCGCAATCCTTCGGGCGGCTCACGCGCCGGGCGGTGGCGCACCATTCGGCCACAGCAGCCACATGCGACCCTGCGCGCGCATGCGTCCGGCATCCTGACCCGCTTCGTCGCCGAAGCCGAAGAAGAAGTCGGCGCGAATCGGTCCGCGAATGGCACCGCCCGTATCCTGTGCCAACACCAGTCGCGCGAGCGGCGCGTCCGACAGCGGGCGCGCCGTCGCGAGAAACACCGGCGCGCCGAGCGGAATCGCGCGCGGATCGACCGCGATCGCGCGGCCGGCAAGAAGCGGCACGCCGAGGCTGCCGATCGGGCCGTCGATCGCGGCTTCGAGCGATCCGGGCGCAGGCGGCGGCACCTCTCGGAAGAACACGTAGCTCGGATCCTCGTCGAGCAGCGCCGGAAGCGCGTCGGGATGCGCGCGGCCCCACTCGCGAATCCCCTGCATCGACGCGTGCTCGAGCGTCAATTCACCGCGATCGATCAGCACGCGCGCGACGGAGCGGAACGGCTGTCCGTTCTGATCGGCGTAGCCGACGCGGATCACGCTGCCGTCGTCGAGCGCGACGCGACCCGATCCCTGTATCTGCAAAAAGAACGCGTCGACCGGGTCGCTCACGTAGACGAGCGCCTTGTCTTCCGTGTTCGCCTTGCCCGCGTCGATCTCGGCGCGCGGCCAGTAGGGAACGACGCGCCGGCCGTCGAGGCGTCCGCGGACGCGCTTGCCCTTGAGCTCGGGATAGAGATCGGCGAGATCGACGACAAGGAGATCGTCGGGCGTCGCATAGAGGGGCTGCGGGTATTGCGCGCTCTTCGTTCGCGAGCCGTGCAGCAACGGCTCGTAATAGCCGGTGACGAGACCCTGCTCCGCGCCGTCGCTGGCGCTTACGCGATACGGCGTAAAATTCGCTTCGAAAAAGCGTCGCACCGCCTGCGCATCGGCGACGTCCACGGCATCGGCCGCCGAGCAGGGCGCTTGCCACGTCGCCTGCGCGCGCGGGCGCGCGACGAGCGCCTTGCAGCCGACGCGAAACGCCGGCCATGCATCCGCAACGCGATCGTCGCGCCAGCCGGGGAGCGCGTCGAACGTGGTCGGCGTGAACACCGCATGCGGTGGACCCGGCGGCGGCGTGGGCGGCGTCACGCACCCGGCGAGGCCGAGCACCGTCGCGACGAGTGCCGCGCGGACGATGCGCAGCGACAGGTGTCGATCGACTCCGCCGGGGAACGTACGCAATGGGTTGGCTGCTGCTCGAATCGGCTGTCGCATTCCTGATTCTGGTGGGAATCGTCGCCTGGACGATGATGCCGGGGCGCCGCCGTCGGCCGCGCGGCGACGAGCGCGATCGGAGCGAATGAATGGCGTACTCGGCGCTCTCCGAGTAGCGCTCAGTGCAGCGTACGCGGCACCGACAATGTGAACGCCGGAATGGGCACGTCGAACGTGACGCCGTCCTCGGCGACCATCTGGTAGGAGCCGCGCATCGTGCCGACCGGTGTCGGGATGCTCGCCCCGCTCGTGTATTCGAAGCTCTCGCCGGGCCGCAACAGCGGCTGCTTGCCGACGACGCCCTGCCCCTTCACTTCCTGGACGCGGTGTTCGGCATCGGTGATGATCCAGTGCCGGCTCACCAGTTGCGCGGTCACGTCGCCCGTGTTGGTGACCGTGATCGTGTAGGCGAACACGAAGTGGTTCTTGTCGGGATCCGATTGTTCCGAGAGGAAGGTGACTTTCGGCGTTACGGAGATTTCGTAACGTTTATGCTCCGCCATGTCGATGCTGCCCGATCCGCTGCCGCCTGATCCGATCTCGGATTATAGTCCGCGATGATGCGCCCGATCCGCATTGCGCCTTCGCTCTTGTCCGCGGACTTCGCGCGCCTCGGCGACGAGGTGCGCGCGGTCGTCGCCGCCGGTGCGGATCTCGTGCACCTCGACGTGATGGACAATCACTACGTGCCGAACCTCACCGTCGGGCCGCTCGTCTGTTCGGCGATCAAGCCCTACGCGAGCGCGCCGATCGACGTGCATCTGATGGTGGAACCGGTCGATCGCATCGTGCCCGACTTCGCCAAGGCCGGCGCGTCGTACGTGAGCTTCCATCCCGAGGCGTCCAGGCACGTCGACCGCACGATCGACCTGATCCACGATCACGGATGCAGGGCGGGACTCGTGTTCAATCCGGCGACGCCGCTCGACTGGCTGATGCACACGCTCGACAAGCTCGATCTCGTGCTGATCATGTCGGTCAACCCCGGCTTCGGCGGGCAGTCGTTCATCCCGCACGCGCTCGAGAAGCTGCGCGCGGCCCGCAAGCTCGTCGACGCCGCGGTCGCGCGCACCGGGCGCGAGATCCTGCTCGAGGTCGACGGCGGCGTGAAGGTGGACAACATCGGCGAGATCGGCCGCGCCGGCGCCGACACGTTCGTCGCCGGCAGCGCGATCTTCGGCCAGCCCGACTACCGCGCGACGATCGCGGCGATGCGCGCGGCGCTTCAGGCATGATCGCCGCGCTTCCGAGATGATTACAGAAAGCGAATTCCGGGCGCTCGCCGCGCAGGGCTACAACCGGATACCGCTCGTCCTCGAGTCGTTCGCCGACCTCGACACACCGCTGTCGCTGTACCTGAAGCTCGCGCACCAGCACTACACATTCCTGCTCGAGTCGGTCGTCGGGGGCGAGCGGTTCGGACGCTACTCGTTCATCGGATTGCCTGCGAAGGTGCGCATTCGCGTCAAGGGTACCGAGGTCGAGGTCGAGGACGCACGCGGCGTCATCGAGCGCCACGAGGGCGACCCGCTCGCATTCCTGCGTACGTTCCTCGGCCGTTTCCGCGCCGCGCCGCAGCCGGGATTGCCGCGCTTCTGCGGCGGCCTCGCCGGCTATTTCGGCTACGACACCGTTCGCCACATCGAGCCGCGCCTCGGGTCGCGCAAGGCAAACCACGACGATGCGCTCGACGACCTCGCGGACATGCTGCTGCTGCTCACCGACGAGCTCGCCGTCATCGACAACCTCGCCGGCAAGATCTATCTGATCGTGTACGCGGATCCGGGCGAGGCCGACGCGTACGCGCGCGCGCAGGAGCGGCTCCAGCAGTTGCGGCGCGCCTCGCGCGCGCCGGTGCCCATTCCGTTCCAGACCGCGACCGAGGTTACGCGCGCGGAGAGCGAGATCGGGCCCGAGGCGTTCCAGACGGCCGTGCGCCGCGCGAAGGACTACATCGCGGCCGGCGACATCATGCAGGTCGTGCTGTCGCAGCGGATGCACCTGCCGTTCGCGGCGTCGCCGCTGTCGCTGTACCGCGCGTTGCGCTCGCTGAATCCGTCGCCATACATGTTCTATTACGATTTCGGCGACTTTCACCTCGTCGGCGCGTCGCCGGAGATCCTCGTGCGCAAGGAAGCCTCGACCGTGACGCTGCGGCCGATTGCCGGCACGCGGCCGCGTGGCGAGAACCGCGACGCCGACGAGCGCCTCGCGCGCGAGCTCGCGGCCGACCCGAAGGAGATCGCCGAGCACGTGATGCTGCTCGACCTCGGACGCAACGACGTCGGTCACGTCGCCGCCACGGGAACCGTTCATGTGACGGAGCAAATGACGATCGAGCGCTATTCGCACGTGATGCACATCGTGTCGAACGTCGAGGGCACGCTGCCGCCGGGGACGACCAGCTTCGACGTCCTGTCCGCGAGCTTTCCGGCGGGCACGGTGAGCGGCGCGCCGAAGGTGCGCGCGATGGAGATCATCGACGAGCTCGAGCCCACCGGACGCGGCGTTTACGCCGGGGCCGTCGGCTACGTGAGCTTCCAGGACGACATGGATCTCGCGATCGCAATTCGCACCGCGGTGTTGCGCAACGGCATGCTCTACGTGCAGGTCGGTGCGGGCATCGTTCACGATTCGGTGCCCGAGGCCGAATGGCAGGAAACGTTGAACAAGGCACGAGCCGTGTTGCGCGCCGCCGAGCTCGTGCAACTGGGCCTCGACGCGGAGGCGTAGAGGTTCACTCGGGCGCGCGTCCTGCACGCCCGGGCAAGCTTTACAGTCGCTGGTAAATCCTGCTGTAATCGCGGCGGTGGTGAGCGCGCGGCCGGCATTGATTTGCCACGCATTTCGCAGGCGTCGCGACTGGCACGACGACTGCTCGCGTCAAGTATTCGACGAGCTTCCACACTTCCATGGACAAGATCCAGATGCGCGCCGCCGCGCGCGCTTTCATCCGCGCCGCACAGGGTACAGTTCCGCCTCTCGACGAGCCCCCGCCGCGCACGACGCGCGAGCAGGCGAAGGTCCGTATCGACGAGACGCCGATCACGCGCCGCCGTCGCACGCCGCCGCCGCTCGACAAGGCGCGCGCCCGCCAGGCATGTGCGCCGATGGGCGCTCTGCATTCGATCGTGATCACCGTCGACAGGCGCAAGCGCCGGCGCACCTGGTACATCGTCGATCCCGATCCGGCCGTGGCGCCGCAATATTCGGCGGCGGGACTCGATTTGACGCCCGGCTGCAAGGTGCTCGTCGACGCAGAGGTGATGCGGCCAGTCGCTCTCGTGGATTTCGATCCTGCGGTGAGCGCGCAGGACGCCTCGCCGATGCCGCACGGCTTCAATCCGTATTTCGATTTGCCCGCCGGCTGAGCGCGGGCGGCCGCCACCGCCGATGCGACACGACTCGGCTGAAATCGCCGGCAGCCGCGCTCGGCTCGACTACACGGTCGATCTCCACTACGACGTCTTCGGCGACGTCGACTTCGTTTTCAGCATCCATGCGGCGCAGACGGATCAGCAGCGCGTGCTGCGCGAGGCGGTCGTCGTCCAGCCCCACGTCCGCTGGCGCGTCGAAACGGAGCCGACGTCCGGCAACCGTTTGTTGCGTCTGCGGTCGGGCGCGGGAGCACTCGACGTGCATTACGCGGCCGGCGTGGAGGTCGTTCACCACATCGCCGAGCCCGACCGTGTCCTCGCCGGCGACATCGCCGATTTGCCTGCAAGCGCGCTGCCCTTCCTGCGCCCGAGCCGCTATTGCCAGTCCGATCGCGTTCAGGCGCTCGCATGGCGCGAGTTCAGCGACGTCACGCCCGGCTACGCACAGGTCGATGCCGTGTGCCGCCACGTGCGCTCGCGCGTCGAGTTCCGCGTCGGCACGTCGACGCCGGCGACCTCGGCGATCGATACGCTCGAGCGCGGCTGTGGCGTTTGTCGCGACTTCGTCCACGCGACGATCGCGCTGCTGCGCGCGCTCAACTATCCCGCGCGCTTCGTGACCGGCGTCGACTACGGCGCGCCGCGCGAGCTCGGCCCGCCGGATTTCCATTCCTACGTCGAGGCCTGGATCGGCGATCGCTGGTGGCTCTTCGACCCGACCGGCATCACGCCGCTCACCGGCCTGATCCGCATCGGCACCGGCCGCGATGCAGCCGACGTCGCGTTCGCGACGATGTTCGGCAACGTGCGCGGCGGCATGCCGGAGGTCGCGTTCAGCGCGGTCGAGGATGCGGCCACGGGACTCGCCGCTCCGCAGCCGACGACGCTCGCGATTTCGACTGCCGCGCGCTAAGGCGTGCGACCAGGCCGGCGCAGGGCTGAAGTAGGACTGAAGGAGACAGCGGCCTGCCGCGACGGCGGCCCCGCGAATCGGCGCTCCTCCGACTGCGTCGTCCCGAAGCCCCGCCGCACAATGCCTCCACGTCGCCGCCGGGTGCAGTTGGCCCCGATGCGGTGCAATAACGAGGAGGCTTCATGGGCACACGGAACAGCCGTCCGGGTCAACGACGCCAAGGCAGCCGGCAACAGGGCGCGCAGGGCCAGCGCAACGATCGCCAGCAGAACCAGCTCGGCGGCGCCGAACGGCAACAGAGCCAGCTTGGCGGCCACAAGGACTTCGCGCACCGGATGGAGAACGAAGGGCGCGAGCAGAACCGGGAGCAGCGCGACATGCTTCGCCAGCAGACCGGTCAGAACCTGCACGGCGAAGGCAACTACGCAGCGACTCGCCAGTACGACGACGCGACGAAGAAGTACGTCGAGTCGGGGCGCGTCGAAGACGCCGCGCGCGCCGCTGCGCCGAAGTCGAAGAGCGAGGCGCGCGAGCTCGACACGGCGGAAGCCGAGGGCAAGCGGCGCGCGAAAGGCGAGGATCCGGCCCTCGACCGTTCACCGTCTGCGGACGTCCCGCGGCCGGGCCACGAGGAGGAATGAGCGATGCGTCCTTATCTTCACGACCCCGTCGCGTCGCAACTCAATCCGATCCCGCTGCTCGACGCGAGCTCGCTTCCGGCGGATGACGATTGGGCGCTGCTCGAGTCGATCAACGCGGGTGCGGATGCATCGGGCGAATTCGATTCGGATGCGGACCGGTTCGCGCGGTTTCGGGTAAGCGCTTTCTACGACGAGTAGGACTGCGAGGCTTCGTCACCCAACGGGTCTTCGCGGAATTGTTCGGGTCAACTTCGGGAGGTCAAGTCATGTTGCAATACGCTGCGGTTTTCTTCGTCATCGCGTTGATCGCGGCCGTGTTCGGCTTCACCGGCATCGCCGTCGGCGCCGCCGAGATCGCCAAGGTCCTCTTCTTCATCTTCCTCGCACTGTTCGTGATCTCGCTGCTCGTGGGCATGTTCCGGCGCTCGCCGTAACGATTCCCCGGCGAAGGCTTCACAGCACATTCGAAGACAGGCGGCATCAGGACCGATTACCTCGAAAGCCCCTCGAACGGCGAGTTCGGGGGGTCTTTTTTTTGCGCGCTAGAATGATGCGCGCAGGCTCGCTCGAGAGGTTGCGAAGC
>Ga0134128_10004824_pt1 | contig 16428 bp, 11 predicted proteins | sample KB31754_FD_96462 | JGI IMG/M metagenome (GOLD analysis project Ga0134128, IMG submission 96462) | Terrestrial soil microbial communities with excess Nitrogen fertilizer from Kellogg Biological Station, Michigan, USA - KB3-175-4 | ecosystem: Environmental > Terrestrial > Soil > Unclassified ...
ACAAGTTCAGCACCTACGCGACGTGGTGGATCCGCCAGGCCATCACGCGCTCGATCGCCGACCAGGCGCGCACCATCCGCATCCCGGTGCACATGATCGAGACGATCAACAAGCTGAACCGCATCTCGCGGCAGATGCTGCAGGAGATGGGCCGGGAGCCGACCCCGGAGGAGCTCGCCGTGCGCATGGAGATGCCCGAGGACAAAGTGCGCAAGGTGCTGAAGATCGCCAAGGAGCCGATCTCCATGGAGACGCCGATCGGCGACGACGAGGACTCGCATCTCGGCGATTTCATCGAGGACACTTCGGTGGCCTCGCCAATCGATCAGGCGACCATGGAATCGCTGCGGGAGACCACGCACGCCGTGCTCGCGCAGCTCACGCCGCGCGAGGCCAAGGTGCTGCGCATGCGCTTCGGCATCGACATGAACACCGACCATACCCTGGAGGAGGTCGGCAAGCAGTTCGACGTCACGCGCGAGCGGATCCGTCAGATCGAGGCGAAGGCACTGCGCAAGCTCCGGCATCCGAGCCGCAGCGAGCAACTGCGTAGTTTTCTGATGGAGGATTAGGAAGACCGGGCCGGGTCAGATTCCGACGCGCACCAGCGCGTCGATCACTTCCCGGATCACCTCGGCGAGCCCGGGGTGATCCGCCTCGAACCGCACGGCCAGGGACTCCAGCCCGGGTGCGTGCGCACCCGCCCTGTCGGCCGCGCCCCGCGGACCTCCCTGGCCGAGCGCATGGTCGATGTCGTGCACCAGCGCCGCCAGATGCTTGCGCGACTCGGCGTCCACCGATCGCGCCTGGCTCAGGCGCTCGCGCACGCGCGCCAGCAGCTCGCGCAGACTCCTCTCGCTCGCGCGTCCGCCCCCGCTCATCGCCGACCATCCGCCGTCATGATGGACCGATTGTAGTCGTCCCGCGCTTGCACTGGTGGACTCGAGTTGCGGCAAAGCGTAGAACAGTGGCCTGACAGAGGCGCGTGCCACAGGACATTATCCAGCCGATGGACAAGATCGACCACGAGATCGTTCGCCTGCTCGAGGACGATGCCCGCATCTCCTTCGCCGAGCTCGGCGAGCACGTGGGTCTCTCGAAGACGCCCTGCTGGCAGCGCGTACGGGAGTTGGAGCGCCAGGGATTGATCCGCGGTTACCGGACGGAGCTCGATGCGGAAAGCCTCGGCCTGCGGGTGCACGCGTTCGTCCACGTCACCATCAACGCCGCCCGGCTCGGGGAGTTCGAAGCGGCCGCCGCGAGCCACCCGTCCGTGCTGCAATGCTTCACGACCGCCGGCCAGGCGGATTACCTCATGCACGTGCTGGTGGGGGACGTCGCGCAGCTCGATCAGCTGCTGCGCATGGAAATCCGCCGCATGCCGGGCGTGCAGCGGCTCGAGACGACGGTCTGCATGAAGACCATCAAGCCCCGGGCGCCGCTCAGCGGTTGTCTGCGTTAGGGCTTCTGCCACGGGCCGTCCGTGGCGGCACGCCCCCGCCTGCCTCACTCCTCGGCAGCGGCTTCCGTCGTCTCCTCCATGGCGCCGCCGGACGCGCTAGGCATTGCCGCCTGGCCGTTCAGCAGGCCCTTCCAGCTGACCTCCTGTCCCTTGCGCCTGCCCTTCTCGGTGAGCTTCAGACCCTCGGGTGAGATGGCCAGCATATAGGCCTTGCCGTCCACGTCGATCTCGCGCTTCAGGGTCTTCTCGAGCTTGGTAGCCATGTCATTCCTCAGCTGATTTTTCGTTTGCGACCGGGCGCCTAGGCTCGATTTTGCGCCATTGCGCCGATCGAAGGCCAGTATTTCCCGCGCAGACGCAGCTTCAGCCGCCGTCCCGCTCGGGTGGCCGCATCCCGGCGCCCTGCAATAGCGCCTCCAGTCCCTGCGGGTCGATCGGCTTGGTCAGATGCCGATCGAAGCCGGCTTCGAGCGCCCGCTGCTTGTCCTGCTCCTGGCCCCAGCCGGTGATGGCGATCAACAGCGGCCGCTGCCCCCAGCTGGTGCCGCGGATCCGCTGCGCGAGCTGATAGCCGTTGAGCTCCGGCATACCGATGTCGAGGAGCAAGGCGTCGGGCCGCAGGCGGCAGGCGAGGTCGAACGCCTCCCGCCCGGTATGCGCAACACTGACCTCGTGCCCCGATGCCTCGAGGAACGCGGCGCAGGTCTCCGCGCTGTCACGATTGTCATCGGCGACCAGCAGGCGCAGCGGCTTCGAGCTCGTGGGCGACGGTCGGCCGGCCGGGCGGTCCCCGGCGTGCCCGGGATCACCGATCGGCAGCCGGACCACGAACTCACTGCCCTGCCCCGCGCCTCGGCTGTGCGCGCTGACCGTGCCGCCGTGCAGCTGCACCAGCCCGCGCACCAGTGAGAGCCCGATCCCGAGGCCGCCGTCCGAGCGCTCGAGCGCAGGCACTGCCTGCGCAAAGAGTGTGAACATCCGCGGCATCATCTCCGCGGAGATGCCGATGCCGTCGTCCCGGACCGCGACGGTCAGCTCCCCGCCCTCGCGCCTGGCCTCGAGCTCGATGTGCCCGCCGGGTTCGGTGTACTTGGCGGCGTTGATGAGCAGATTCGCCAGCACCTGCGCCAGCCGCACGGGATCGGCCATCAGGCGCACCGGCTCCCGCGGCAGCTTCACGGCCAGCGAGTGTCGTCTCGCTTCGATGAGCGGTCCCGCGGATTCCTGCGCCGCGCTCACCACCGAGGCGAGATCGATCGGGGAGCGGCGCAGACTGAGCCTGCCACGCGTGATCCGCGATACGTCGAGCAGGTCGTCCAGCAGCCGCCCCATGTGCCTGACCTGACGCTCGATGATCGCCTGCGCCTGCAGCCGCTCGCCGTCGCTCCTGCCTTCCTTCTGCTCCATCGCGACCGCGTAGCGGATCGGCGCCAGAGGGTTGCGCAACTCGTGCGCCAGCACGGCGAGGAATTCGTCCTTGCGCCGGTCCGCCTCGCGCAGCGCCTCCTCGGCGCGCCTCAGCTCGCCGATGGCTCGCTGCTGCGCCAGCTCCGATGCCTTCTGCTCGGTGATGTCGCGCGCGATCTTCGAGGCGCCGACGATGATTCCGTTGCCGTCACGGATGGGAGAGATGGTGAGCGCCACGTCGATGCGGCGGCCGTCCTTTGCTACTCGCACGGTCTCGAAGTGATCGATCCGCTCTCCGCGGCGCAGCTTGCGCAGGATCTCGGTCTCCTCCTCTACCCGCTCCGGCGGGACGATCAACGTGATGGGTCGCCCGACCGCCTCCTCCGCGGAGTAACCGAACAGCGCCTCCGCCGCCCGGTTCCAGGAGCGGATGATGCCGTCGGGCGTCTTGCTGACGATCGCATCGTCGGAGGATTCGACGATCGAGGCCAGGTGCGCGCGCGCTCCCTCCGCCAGCCTCTCGTGAGTGACGTCGCGGATGAACCAGCGGCTGTGGATCAGCTTACCGGCATCCCAGAGCGCGTTGGCCGCGATGCGCACGTGGCGGATCGAGCCGTCGCCGCGACGCAGCGCCGTCGCGTGATTACGCAGACTCTCGCCCCCGAGCAGACGGCTGAGCGACTCCCGGGCATCGCGCGGATCGAGATGGAAGTCCTCGATCGCGTGGCCGGCACACTCGGCCTCGCCGCAGCCGAGGAGCTCGAGGCCGGCGCCGTTGATCCAGAAAATCGTGCCGTCGGGTCCCACCTTGAGCAGTCCCTCGTGCGCGTTCTCGAGGAAATCGCTCAACTCCCGGTCGCGCTGCGCCAGGGCGCTCTCCACCATGATGCGCCGCTGCACTTCCCACTCGAGCGCATGCGCCTTCTGCTGCAGTTGCGCGATGAGCCGCAGGCGCACCTGCGGGTCGGACCTGAGGTAGCTCTCCGCCGGAATCACCGGGCCGTGCAGTGAGCAGGCCCGGTCCAGCGCTTCGAGCTCCGCGGCGCCGGCTCCCTGCGGCAGCGGATAAGCGCAGTAGAGCGCGAAGGGCTCGCGCTGGCCGAGCTCGTTCCAGAGCTGCTCGAGCTGCAGGGCCGCCCCGTGCAGGCCGTCCCGCCACAAGAGGGCCACCATCTCGCCGAAGACAATCACCCGCGGGTAGCGCCGCCGCATCCGCGTGATCACCTCGCCGATGCCCTCCACGAAGCGGCTCCATTGCGGCACGCCGTGCTGCATGAGCCTGCCGAGCGTCGCCGATGCCTCCAACAGGATCAGCTGTTCCCGCGTGCGCGCGGAGTTGACATCGATCCCGCGGGCGCGCAGCTCCGACTCCAGCTCCTCGAGATGCGCCGCGGTTGCGATGACGAGGGCGCCCGCACCGGTATCGAGCCCGTGTTGGATGTATTCCGTGACGGACTCGAGCAGCGCCGAGTCTCGCTCGTAGAACTGCACGAAGTGCTCGCGCTCGCCGGCATCCCGCCAGCTCGCCGCCGGCGCCAGCCTGTGCCCGAGGTCGAGGACATGCATGGGCTCACGACTCACGATGCCGCGCCCGCCCGGCGCTCGAGTGCGGCGGCGCTGCGGCCGCCGGCCTTGCCCGCGGGCGGCCGGGCGCGCGCTTTGCCGGCCGGGACGCGTGCCGGCTTCCCGCCCACCAGCTTCTCGATGGCCGGCAGCAGGGGTCGCGCGCCAGCGCCGTAGTCCTCCCAGGCTGCGCTGCGCGCCAACAGCACCCGCGCCGTGCGGAGCGTGAACTTCCCGGGATCGAGGCCGGTGCGCGCCTGCGCCCAGGTCAGCGGCATCGACACGGTGGCGCCGGCGCGGGCACGCGGGGAAAGGGGCGCCACCGCCGTGGCGGTGCGGTCGTTGCGCAGGTAGTCGAGAAAGATCCGCCCGGTCCGGACCCGCTTCGCCATGTTGATCACATATCGCTGCGGACTCTCGGCCGCCATGCGGGCGCACAGCTCCCGTGCGAAGGACTTCACCAGCGGCCAGTCGAGCGACCCGTCACGGGGCTGCGTGAAAGGGGTGACCACGTGCAGCCCCTTGCCGCCGGTCGTCTTGAGGAAGCTCTCGAGCCCGAGCGAGCCGAGCCGCGCGCGCAGCTCGCGCGCGGCCTCGATCACCGCCTCGAATCCAACATCGGGCGCGGGATCGAGATCGAACACCAGCCGGCCGGGCAGCTCCGGCTGATGCGGCATGCAGTTCCACGGATGCAGCTCCAGGGCCGCGATCTGCGCCAGGGCGGCCAGCCCTTCGAGGCGGTCCACCTGCACGTAGGGCTTGCGCTCGCCCGACACACGCACCTGGCTGATCAGGTTGGAGAGTCCCGGCATGGCGTGGCGCTGGAAGAACCGCTGCCCGCCGATGCCGTCCGGGCAACGCACCAGGGAGCAGGGCCGGCCCCGGATGTGCGGCAACATCCAGTCGCCGATATCGGCCAGGTATTCGGCGAATTCGCGCTTGGTGACGGGCCGGCCGTCGCCGGCATCCGGCCACAGCACCTTCTCGCCGTTGGAGATGGTCACCCCGAGAATCGGTCCGGCAGCGCGCGCCTCTTCGCGTCTCGTGTGCTTACCGCTCCTCCCGCGGCGAGCCCGCGCCTGCCCTTCCACTCCCGCCACGGCGGCTGCCGTTTCCGCGCCGACCTCGCGCGGCGGTTTGTCCTCGCGCAATCCCTTGAAGGCCGCCTGCCGGATGTTGCCGCCCTCGGTCCACCCCGCGAACTCGATCTCGGCGACCAGCTGCGGCTTCACCCAATGAATCCTGCGGCCCGCGGGCACCGCGATGCGCTCACCGAACGGATTCTCGTCGCTCGCCAGCCGCTTCAGCCTGGGCAGGAGCTGTCGCACCTTCGCGCCGCTGAAGCCGGTGCCGATCCTGCCGGCCGGAACGAGCCGCCCGTCCCGGTACACGCCGGCGATCAGCGAGCTGAGGTTGGTGCCCTCCGACGTCCAACCCCCGATGACCACCTCCTGACCGGCGCGGCACTTCGATTTCGTCCAGCTTCCGGTCCGCCCCGACTGGTAGGGCGCGTCCAGGCGCTTGGATACCACCCCTTCGAGAGAAAGCTTGCAGGCGGACTCGAGCACCGCTCCACCCGCGGTGTCGAAGTGATCGAGATATCGCAGCCGCGAGCGGCCCGAGACCGGCAGCGATTTCAACACGCGCGCGAGCTCCTGTTTGCGCTGCGCGAGCGGCAGTGGCCGCAGATCCCGGCCCTCGAGAAACATGAGGTCGAAGGCGAAGAGCACCAGCGCCGACTCACGCCCCTCGGAGAGCGCCGACTGCAGGGCAGAGAAATCGGAGACACCGTCGCGATTGAGAGCCACCGCCTCGCCGTCGATGATGCAATCGGGCAGCGCCTCGGCGGCGCTGGCGATCGACGCGAAGCGCTGCGTCCAGTCGAGCCCCTTGCGGGTCAGCAACACGGCGCGGCCGTTTTCCACCCGCAGCTGCAGCCGATAGCCATCGAGCTTGATCTCGTGCACCCAGCCGGCTTCCTCCGGCGGCCGCGGCAACAACCGGCAGAGCACGGGCTCGATGAACCTCGGCATGCGCGCTCCGCGGACGCGGGCGTTGCGGCCGCGGCCGGCTTTCGCGGCCACGCGCGCCTGCACGCGGGCCGAGATGCCGCCGCCGCTCTCAGCCGCGGCCGCATGGGAATGCCAGACCGCGTTCGCCGGGCCGGCGCCGCGGCCCGGCGCCATGAAGGGTCTCGGCCCGCGTCCGCGGCCGGCGGCGATCGCCTCCATCGTGCGTCCGGAGGCCACGGAGCGGTCGTCATCCCGCAGGAGTCCGTCGCCGGCGCGTGCAAACTCGTCGCGGTGCTTGATCAGGAGCCAACTCGGCCGCTTCCCGGAGCGCGAGTCCCGCAGCCGTACCAACACCCAAGCGCCGCGCAGCCGCTCTCCCGCCATCACCAGTTTCAACTCTCCCGCCGCGAGCGCCTGCTCGGGGCTGCCTTTGACCTGCGGCTGCCAGTAGCCGCGGTCCCAGATCTGCACGGTCCCGCCGCCGTACTGCCCCTGCGGGATCGTGCCCTCGAAGTCCCCATACTCGAGCGGATGATCCTCGACCTCCACCGCCAGACGCTTGTCCGCGGGGTCGAGCGACGGCCCGCGCGTCACCGCCCACGACTTGAAGACGCCATCGAGCTCCAGGCGCAGGTCATAGTGGAGGCGCCGCGCCGCGTGCTTCTGCACCACGAAGCGCAGCCGCGAGGACGGGGTGACGGTCCCGCTGCCCGCAGGCTCGGCGGTACGGCTGAAATCGCGCTTGGCGCGATAAATGGAGAGTTTTCGGCTGGCCATCAGCTGCCTTGTCGTGAGCGCGACCTGACCGGGGCGAAACCCCGCGCCGGATCACGCGTCCTGCAAGCACAGCGCCCGGCGCCGACCTGCGGGCAACTTCCTAGCCACAAACGTGCCTGGGCCGCCCCGCCTGATGCCTCAGGCGGCCGGCTGGTGCTCCGGAGGAGGCGGCGACGCGTTCGGCTCCGCGATCAACACGCGGGTCAATCTGGGGCCGAGCCAACGCTCGATATCATCGATCAGCGTAAAGCCCGCCGGGATGACGATCAAGGTGAGCGCGGTGGAGGTGATGAGGCCACCGATCACCGCGATGGCCATCGGGGAGCGGAAAGCGTCGCCGAACGCCATCGCTACCGGCATCATGCCGGCGACCATCGCCACGGTGGTCATGACGATGGGCCGGGCACGCTTGTGACCTGACTCCAGCAGGGCCGTCATCCGGTCTTTGCCGGCGCGCATCTCCTCGATCGCGAAGTCGACCAGCAGGATGGCGTTCTTGGCGACGATGCCCATCAGCATCAGAAAGCCGATCATCACCCCGAGCGACAGCGGATTCCAGGTCAACATCAGCGCGAGCACCGCGCCGCCCAGGGACAGGGGGAGCGAGGACAGGATGGTGAGCGGCTGCAGCACGCGCACGAACAGGAGCACCAGGACCGCGAACACCATCAGGATCCCGGTCAACATGGCGATGCCGAAGTCCGTGAAGAGCTCGCTCATCAGCTGCGCGTTGCCGGTCTCGACCAGCCGCACGCCCGCAGGCAGGTGCTGCAGCGAGGGCAGGGCATGGATTTCCTTCATCGCCGTGCCGAGCTGGATGCCGTTCAGGTCCGCATCGATGGCGACGCGCAGGCTCTGATCGCGGCTGTTGATCGTGGTGGGTCCCTCACCGAAGCTGAAGTCGGCGACGGCCTTCAGCGGCACCGTGCCGCCGCTCGAGGTCGGCACCGGCAGGTTCTCGAGAGCATTGAGATCCGTGCGGGCCGAGCGCCGCAGGCTGACGAGGATCGGCACCTGGCGATCGGGCAGGGTGAACTTGGCGTCGTTCTGGACCAGATCGCCCAGCGTGGCGATGCGGATGGTGTCGCTTATGTTGGCCACCGTGACGCCGAGACGCGCCGCGAGGTCGAATCTCGGGTGGATCAGAATCTCCGGCTGCGGCAGATCGTCATCGGAGCCAACGTCGATCACACCCGGTAGTGAGCGCATCTGCTCCATGACCCCACGGGCCGTGCGCGACACCAACGCGAGGTCATCGCCGGTCAGGTCGATCGTGATGGCATGGCCGTCGGAATCACCGTTATTGGTCTGAAAATTCATCCGCGCGTCCGGAACCGACTTCAACAGCCCGAGCACGCGGTTCTGCCATTTCTGCTGGCTCACGCCGCGCTTGTCGCGCGGCACCAGCGTGATGTAGAGGTCGGCGACATTCAGGGAGCCGTTGCCGACCGCCTCATCCACGCTGGCCACTTCGGGCTGGCGCGCGATGATGTGGTACACCTGGTCGGCGATCGTCCGGGTGTCATTCAGCGACACACCGGGCGGCAGCTCGATGTGCAGGGCGGTGTTGCTCGAATCCGAATCGGGGATGAAGGACTTCGGCATCAGCATCAGGCCGACGATCGAGACGGCGAAGAACAAAGTGCCGCAGAGGATCGTCTTCCAGCGGTGGCGCACGCACCAGCGCAGCACCTTGAGGTACCCGGTCATGATCGGCCCGTCGCCCGCCTCGATGTGGCCGCCGTCGGACTTGAGCGCGTAGGCGGCGATCACCGGAGTCAGCAACCGTGCCACCAGCAACGAGAAGAAGACGGCGGCGGCGACCGTGAGCCCGAACTGCTTGAAGAACTGCCCGATGATGCCTCCCATGAAGCTCACCGGCATGAACACGGCGATGATGGTCGCCGAGGTCGCGATGACGGCGAGGCCGATCTGGTCGGCGGCATCGAGCGCCGCCTGGAAGGCGGTCTTGCCCATGCGCTTGTGGCGCACGATGTTCTCGATCTCGACGATGGCATCGTCCACGAGCACGCCGGAGACGAGCGACAACGCGAGCAGGGTGATCTGGTTGAGCGAGAAGCCGACCCATTGCATGAAGAGGAAGGTCGGAATGGTCGCGAGCGGGATGGCCAGCGCGGAGATCAGCGTGGCGCGGATATCGCGCAGGAAGAACCACACCATGAGGACCGCGAGCAAAGAGCCCTCGATGAGGGCGCTCATGGCGGAGTGATAGTTCTTCTCCGTGAACGTCACCGTCGTGAAGGTCTGGTCGATCTTGACGGCGGGATACTGCTTGCGGATCTTGGCGAGCGCCTGCTGCACGCCCTTCAGGACGGCAACGTCCGAGACGTTCGGCGCCTGCGATACCGAGAACGAGATGGCCGCGCGGCCGTTGTGAAAGTCATAGCTGCGGATCTCGGCCGCGCCGTCGCGCACGTCGGCGATGTCGCCCAGCTTGGCGAACCGTCCGCCCGGCAGCACGATCTGCGTGTTGGCGAGCTGTCGCACCGTGTCGGCGCCGCCCAGCACCCGGATCAGCTGCTCACCGTCACCCAGGTCCGCCTGGCCGCCCGGCATGTCGATATTGAGATCACGGAGCTGATCGTTGACCTGCGAGGCGGTGATGCCGAGGGCCTGCATGCGGGCCGGGTCGAGCTCCACGTTGATCTGCCGGTCGACACCGCCGCCGCGCGAGACCTGCGCCACGCCCGGCACCGTCAACAGATTCTTGGTGATGGTGTTGTCGATGAACCAGGACACGGCTTGCGGCGTCATGCCGGGAGCGCTCACATCGTAATAGACGACGGGGCCGCCGCCAACCCGGATCTGCTGCACGATCGGCGGCTGGATGTCCTGCGGCAGATCGACCTGCACCTGACTGATGACGTTGCGCACGTCGTTGACCGCGCGATCGATCGGCGTGCCGATGCGGAATTCGATATCCGTTTCCTCACCGCCTTCTCGGGCGATCGAGTTGATGTGATTGATGTCGGGGATGCTGGCGACGGCGGCCTCGACGCGGCGGACGATCTGGGTCTCGACCTCCTCGGGGGCGGCGCCGGGCTGCGTGATGTTCACCGACACCATCGGGTACGCGATCGGCGGGTTCAGCGTGACCGGCAGCCTGATGAATGCCACCGTGCCCGCGAACAGCAGCACCGCGAACAGCACCATGGGCAGCACCGGGTGCCGGATGGCCCAGGCGGAAATGTTCTTCATGTCCGCGGCGCCCCGGTCGAGTCGACGCTCACCCGCTCGCCACCGTGCAGGAAGCCCCCATCCATCGAGACGACGCGCTCGTGTCCGGACAGACCCTCCGCGATGACGACTCCGTCGGGAGTGACACTGCCGACGCGGACCGCGCGACGCTCCACCTGATCGTGCGGCGTGACCACGTACACATAGGATCCGCTGCTGTCGGCCATGACGGCGGTCTGCGGCAGGACCGGCCGCTCCGCGCGCGCGAGCGTCACCGAGCTGCGCGCGAAGGCGCCCGGCCGCAGCGCCGGATCGGGATTCAGCGCGATGCGCACCTCGCCGAGCCGGCTCTGCGGATCGATCACCGCGCCGAGGAGCCAGATGTGGCCGACAAACGGCTTGGGGTTGCCGATCAGATAGACGTCGGCCGACTGGCCGACCTTGAGGTCCGCCATGTCCTGCTCCGCGACCTGACCGATCATCTCGACCTGACCGGCGTCCTCGAGGTCGAACAGCGCCGGGCCGCCGGAGCCTGCGATTTGGCCTACCTCGGCGTTGCGGGTGAGGACGATACCGTCCACGGGCGCGACGATGCGCGTCAATGCGAGCTTCGCGCGCATGACGGCGAGCTGCGCGGCCACCACCTTGATGTTGGCCGCGTCCATGATCGATTGTGCCTGCAGCTTCTCGATGTCCTGGGCCGAGAGACCGCCGGCGGGACCGACCGCCACGCCGCGCCGATATTCCGCGGCGGAAAGCGCCGCCTGAGCGCGCGCCTGCGCCAGCGAGGCGGTCAACTGCGCGACCTGGGGAGCGAGCACGGAGTCATCGATTCTCGCGAGCAGCTGCCCGCGCCTGACGGCGTCGCCCACCTGCACATAGACTGCGACTATCCGGCCGGTGTCGCCCGAGTTGCCGATCGGGAGCTGGTGGCGCGCCTCGATAGTGCCGCTGAAGCTGATTTCGGTCGAGACCGGCTGCACCCCGGGCGTGACGACGCTGACCAAGGGGGCGCTGTTCTCGGCCGCGAGGGGCGCGACCGCTTTGGGCGCCGAGGCCCTGCTCATCCAGACGGCGGCTGCGATGGCGATGACGACCACGAGCCCGGCGGCGCCGAGCAGCCATTTACGCCTCACTCGCGCCGACGGGTCGAGCACCACCACCACGTCGTCGCCGGTTCGTTCTTGCAGCTGAGCTCCCATGAGACCCTCCTAGATCAACCCAACGCCCTTCGGCACCCGCACGACCACCGTGCCGGCGATCTTGTCGTGCCAGGCCTGATGCTCGCGATCGACGGCAATCCAGATGAAGCCCAGGCCGGCGACCACCAGCGAGAGAAAGCAGCCGAGAGCGCGGATGATCGCGCTCGCCCAGTCGAGCGGGCCGCCGCCGATGCGCACCACTTTCAGGTCGCAGACGATGCCGCCGATCGTCGTCCCCTTCAGCTTCCACATGATGGCGCCGTAAGCCGCGAGCACCAGCAGCACGCTCGAGCCATGGCCGAGCAACCAGCCGAGCGCGACGGCGACGAGGATGAGATCGATCAGGAGCGCCAGCATCCGAATCCAGAACCCGGCGCGCGGCAGTGTTGCGATATCGAGGATGGCGGGCGCCGCGGCAGCCGCTGAGAGTGCCGGCGGCGGCGATGGCGGCGGCTCCGTGCCCATCTGGGTTTCCGGCGAGGCCATGCTCGCGGCGGCGCTCGCGCTCGATACACCCGCGGCCGCAGCACCGCCCGTGGGCGGGGCCACTCCCGGACGGGGGCCGCCGGCACCGGGCTTGGCCGGCTCCGGCCTGATCGCAACCAACAGGGCGTAGATCACCGCGCCGAAGCCGAATACGCCGAGGAGCACGTAAACGAGGAACCCGAGCACCGGAATCATGTAGAGCGCGAGCGCCAGGATCCCACCCACGAGCACATCGAGCACGGGCGGTGAGGATCCCGTGTTGGCCGCTCTGAGACAACGGCTGCCGAGCCACCCGAGCGCCACCACCCGGCCGAAGATGCCTGCGCAGAAGAGCGCGATCCAGAAGATCGGAATCACTGCGATGCCGACCACCGTCACCAGGAGCGCCAACAGCACCACCGGCACCAGCAGCACCACGATGATGGTGGTGAGAATCGACGGTCCGGGATGCGACTCCAGCGTCCGGACGCAGTGCCGCACGCCATCGTGGAACACCGCCGCAAGCAGCAGATAGAAGGCGAGCGTGGCGAGCGCGATCCACCAGGCCCACGCCACATCGAGCGTCGGCGCGAGCGGCCGCCCGTACAGCAGGCAATGCTGGAACCAGGGGCGCAGGCCCCCCAGGCCGCCGAACGGAAGGACGTGGACGGTGCCGCCCTGGACCATCGCCGTGGGGCTGCGCTTGACAGTCCCCATGACCCCCGTGACCTCACCTGTAACGACGGCCTGCGGGCCGAGCGTCACGTTGCCCATTACGGCAACGACATCGCCGTTGACCTTGCCGTTGATGTACGCATTACCCATCACGGCCACCGCGCCACCGCTGCCGACCGTTCCGTTCACGATCAGGTCGCCCATGACCGCGACGGCATCGTCGGACGCATCGCCGTCCACCGTGCTGTTTCCCATGATCGCGACCACATCCTGTGCGGTTTCACCGGTTGGCAGCACGGCGTCGTGTCCCACCGAGACGATCTGGCGATCGCTCTGATCCATCGCGCCGGCGCTGTCCTGCGCCTGCACCGGAAAGGAGCAGCCGAACAGGCAGGCGAGCAGGACGCAGGCCGACAACCAGCGAAGGGTATTCTTCATGTGAGCTGAGCCTTGGAATATCGGGGCCGGGGCCAGAGCAGCGAATAGCCGGCCGCGAGCAACGCGAAGAGCGCGGCATAGACAGTGGCGGTGGCGAGAACGCCGCCGAGCAGCCACTCCCGCGGGATGCTCTGGAAGATGTGAGCGATGATCGTGCCGAGCGCCGCGACGGTGCGGCCGGCATCCAACACATTGGTGATCGGTCCCACGACAGCGGGGTGCGTCGTGACATCGACGACGTGCCCCGCCAACCACAGGGAAAGAACCCATACCAGAGGCACGCACACGGCGCAGCAGACGAGGACCGGGATGCGCACCGCGACAGGCCACGTGGTGATCCCGCGGCGCCACCACGGCAGGCGGGCGCGAGCCGCGAGCTCACCCAGCACGCGGGCTTCGAGTGAGGCTGGCGCGCGCCGCAGCGGCTGATCCCGCAACACCTGGCCGACCAGGCGCTCCAGCTTCTCGTCAGTCTGATCGCGTGAGCTCATGATTGCGCACCGCGTGTGGCAGAGGGATGGCGGGCCCCGTCCGGCGAGCCGATGCCGCTTTGGGCCAGCAGGCCTGCCATGGCGATTCTTCCCCGGAGGATGTCGGTCTTGACCTTGGCGAGGGAGACGCCCAGCCGGTCCGCGATGTCCTGATAGGGCATCTCTTCGTAATGATACAGCACCAGTGGAATGCGCTGGTGATCGGGCAGGCGCTCCAGGGCCTTCTCGACGCGCGCCCGCCGCTCATCCGCCTCCAACTCCGTGACGACACCGTCGAACACGGCCGCGGCGGATTCGAGCTCCTCATCCCGACTGTCGTCGGAGAAGACCTCCGAGAACAGGCGCCAGCGCTTGCGATGCCGGGTGAGGTGATTGAGCGTCAGATTGGTGGCGACGGTCTTCAGCCATCCGCCGACCTTCGGGCTCGCGCGCAGATGGTCGAACCCTTCATAAGCGCGCAGGAACACTTCCTGGCTGATGTCCTCGGCCTGGGCGGGATTGGCGGTCAGCCGGACCGCGGTAGAGAAAACCATATCCTGATAGGCGCGCATGAACGCTGCGAACTCATTCGGGTCGACGGGCCGGGAGCTTGCCAATTGCACGGGTGTGTCATCGTTTGAGGCAAGAACACGGCGGGCGCCGAAAAGTTACAGCCCTGTAGCGCTGCCTGGTGGATGAGCGTGGAACCCGGCAAGCCTACCTGATCGGGCGCGCTGGCGCCCCGCGGAGCCGGGGCCGACGCGCTCAAGGGACGTGCGGACGCGGTCAGGCGCTCCGGGCCCGGCCACCCCACGCCGGAGGCTGGGCCGTGAGATCGGCAGCCCTCACCCCGAGCCGGGCAGCCGCGCTCAGGACCGCCAGGATGGAGGCCGTCACGATATTAAGGTGAATACCCGCCCCGAAGCGCGTCCCGGCGACCCCGGGCCGGGCGGCCTCTACGATCGCGAGCGCGGCGGCGTCCGCTCCCCGGCCCAGGGAGCGCTCCTCATAGGAGTCGATCCGCAACGGCGACCCGAGTGCATGGCTCAGCGCATCGAGGGCCGCCGCGATCGGGCCGTTGCCCTTGCCGCTCAGGCGGAGCCTCCCGTCCCCGGCCTGCAACTCGAGCTCGATGCCCTGCGTGGCGCCGGCCACCTCGAACAGATGGTGGCCGAGGTATCCCAGCGCGGAGGCCGCCTGCGGATAGGTCGCCTGAAAAAGCGACCAGAGCTCGGCCGAGGCGATTTCCGTCTCTGCCGCATCGGCATGCGCCTGGACCACCGCGCTGAACTCCACCTGCATGCGGCGAGGCATCACCACGCCGTGATCACGCTCGAGGAGGTAGGAGATCCCGCCCTTGCCCGACTGGCTGTTGACGCGGATCACCGTGTCGTACGTCCGCCCGAGGTCCGCGGGGTCGATGGGCAGATACGGCACTTCCCAGAAGTCGGACGACTCCCGAGCCGCGAAGCCCTTCTTGATCGCATCCTGGTGCGAGCCCGAGAACGCCGTGAACACGAGGTCGCCGGCGTAGGGATGCCGGGGATGGATCGGCAGTCCGGTGCATTCCTCGGCGACCCGCGCGATGGAGTTGATGTCGGAGAAATCGAGCCGTGGCGCGATTCCCTGGGAATAGAGGTTCAATGCCAGGGTCACCAGATCCACGTTACCGCAGCGCTCGCCGTTGCCGAAGAGGCACCCTTCGATGCGCTGCGCGCCCGCCATCAGCGCGAGCTCCGCCGCGGCGACTCCCGTGCCTCGGTCGTTGTGCGGATGGACCGAGAGCGTCACGTGCTCGCGACCCTCCAGGTTGCGGTGCATCCACTCGATCTGGTCGGCGAAGACGTTGGGCGTGGCGCATTCCACGGTGTTGGGCAGGTTTAGGATTACCGGCCGGCCCGGCCCGGCGCCCCAGGCGCGCATGGCCGTGTGGCAGGCTTCGAGCGACACCTCGAGCTCCGTCGCCGAGAAGGTCTCCGGGGAGTACTCCAGCAGCCACTCCGTCTGCGGCTCCCGCTCCGTCAGCTCGCGCAGGAAACGGATCTGCCGGTCGATCAGGCGCATGACCTCGGGGACGGTCACGCCGAACACGATCCGGCGCCACGCCGGCGCAGTGGCGTTGTAGACGTGCACGATGGCGCGTTTCGCGCCGCGCAGGCTCGCCACCGTGCGCTCGATCAGCTCCTCCCTGGCCTGGGTCAGCACCATCACCGTCACGTCATCGGGAATCCTCTCCTCCTCGACGAGCGCGCGGCAGACGTCGAAGTCAACCTGCGAGGCCGAAGGGAACCCCACCTCGATGTGCTCGAAGCCGATCGTCAACAGCACCTCGAACAGGCGCAGCTTGCGCGCTCTTCCCATCGGCTCGAAGAGCGCCTGGTTGCCGTCGCGCAGGTCGGTGCTGCACCAGGTGGGAGCGGCGGTGATGCGCCGCGACGGCCATTGCCGATCGGGCAGATTCACCGGCGGGAAGGGGCGGTATTTGCCGGCAGGTTCGATGAGCATGAGTTTTCCTCTCGCGCGCGGCGCGATGGGATGAAGAGTGAGTTTCCCCTGGAGGCGGGGGAATCGAAGTCCAGTCCTGTTGGCGCCGACTGGTAGCGCGTGGGGTTATTGCGCCGGGCGGCGCAGCAGCAGCGCAAGCAGCGACCGCCGCGCGAGGGCGCGGGTTGGAAGAAGGGTCGCGTTGCGGGGCAGGCGGATCATCTCGGTCAAGCTAACACAGGGGTGCCGGCGGCGCAAGGACGCAGGGTCCACGG
>Ga0134128_10004825_pt1 | contig 16413 bp, 12 predicted proteins | sample KB31754_FD_96462 | JGI IMG/M metagenome (GOLD analysis project Ga0134128, IMG submission 96462) | Terrestrial soil microbial communities with excess Nitrogen fertilizer from Kellogg Biological Station, Michigan, USA - KB3-175-4 | ecosystem: Environmental > Terrestrial > Soil > Unclassified ...
CAGTGCCCTCGCTTTCGATCGGGTTGCAGTACTGGACCAGCCGCGGGTTCGCCGTCGTCGACGTCAACTACGCCGGGTCCGCCGGATTCGGGCGGACCTACCGCGACCTGCTCAAGGGCGCCTGGGGCGTCGTCGACGTAGCCGACTGCATAGCCGCCGCCCGCTGGCTCGCCGAGCAGGGCCGGGTCGACCCGGCCCGGCTCGCGATCCGCGGCGCGTCCGCGGGCGGCTACACCACGCTGGCCGCGCTGGCCCGCGACGACACCCCGTTCGCCGCGGGCGCCGATCATTTCGGTATTGCCGACCTGGAAGCGCTCGCCGCGGAAACACACAAGTTCGAAAGCCGCTACCTCGACGGGCTCATCGGACCGTACCCGCAGCGGCGCGACGTGTACGTCGAGCGCTCCCCCATCCACCACGTCGAAAAACTCACCCGCCCACTCATCGTGCTGCAGGGCATGCAAGACGAAGTCGTCCCGCCCAACCAGTCAAAGATGATCATCAATGCACTGCGGACCCGGAAGGTGCCCATCGCCTACCTGCTCTTCGACGGCGAACAACACGGCTTCCGGCGCGCGGAAAACATCCGCCGCGCACTGGATGCCGAACTGAGCTTCTACGCCCAGGTGTTCGAGTTCGAGCTGCCACCGGAGGAGGGCATCGAACCGGTCACCATCGAGAACGCCGAGAACCTGTCACGCCGCCCCGCACCACTGGAACAAGGCTAGATCGTCACCTGCGACGAATTTCTCAACGCCGACATCAAGCAATCGCCCCCTGCAGCCCCGCACGCCGTCTCCGCGCACAACCTTCCCGGCGCGGTCACCAACTACATCTACCCACATCTACCGCGTCAACAGCCTCAGAACCGCTACCCAGGCCACAGCCCCACCGGCCTTCCCCGGCGTCATCAAGATTGGACTTGCTGCCACCGGCTACGTCACAAGACTCCTACTCAAGGTCAAGACGTTGCCCCGGAACGCACTGTCATGCCGCTGTCCGTGCGCGGGTGTTGGGCGACAAACGGTGGCCGGTGGCGCTCCGGGGCCCGTTCATTCAGCGCACCGCCGTTGAGCACGGCGGCTGGGACCGGTTGGAGTCGAGATGGCATCCGCCCATGCCGATGATCGGATGTCGTTTGATGGCCGGCGGGTTAGCGCCATCGCGTGATCCGAGGGTTGTGGGTGCCTTCGGCGGCCCCTGGTGGCTGAGGCGTTACTGTCGTGTCCAGGCACGTTCTTTAAGCGATCGGGCTGATCCGATCTGGTCCACCTGCTCGCCGCTGAAGCCACGCAGTTGACCTGCGGATGCCGGTTTGTTAGGGCTTCCAGGCGTTGGTGAGGCCTGCCTCTGCACTTTGGTGCCGGGCGAGGACGCCCTCGCCTTGCAACTGTGCCGTGTACCGCCGTTAGTGAGGATGTCGGCGGCCATGGTTTGCTTCCGGGTCGCTAGCCATCTTGCACCCCGTGCACGGGTCAGCCCACTCGCTGCCACGTTCAGGGTGGTTTGCCCGCGCCCACTGTGTGTGATGTTTGCATGACGCACGGTGCACACTACTAAGGAGATCACCATTGACTCAGGACCTTCCGTCGGCCACCCAAAACCTCGCCTTGACGATCTACTCACCACGATGGGGATTACTCGGGAGCAGCTGATGGGGATGACCGCCGATGACCTATTCGCTGCCGCGACACGGTGGCAGGAAGCGGTCACTGTCGCCACCGAGGCTCAGAGTTCTGCGTCTCTCGTCGATCGCGTCCTCGACAGCCTGCAAGGGCAATCGATGGGTGCGACGAAACTGAATTGATCACTGGTTGCCCACCAGGTTGGGCGGCTTGCGACAGTCCCGGACTCGGGTTGCGGCGTGAGGAGCTATCCCTCCGTTAATCAGGCGTTCTGCGCAAGCCATCTCGCTCGAGCCGGACAGCGATGTATCCAGACTCACGTCCCTGCACCAGCAGAGGCAACGGTGTGGCAGGCGGCTCGTGAAGCGGAGCATACGAAACCTCGACCGGCAACGACGAAAAGTTAGTCCCTAGGCCGGCCACCGGCCGGCCGAGCTAGCGGCTCGGGCACAGTCCACCGCTTCTGCGACCGCGCCAATCGTCCTTCCCGATAGGGAGCCGATTCCCGCCGGACGGGGCCCGCGGACCACCAGGTGTCTGATCATGCCGATGAGCGTGCGGTGGCGCAGACCGGGTCGGCCGCGACGAGCGCGTGTGCGACGCTCGTTGGAGAACCCACCGAGGTGAGCCGGTCGACGGGTCTATGGAGTGATATGGAGTTTGTGGGCGAGTTGGCGGTTGTCCAGCAACGCCTGGCGGCCTGCCGGGACCTGGTTGCCCGACGCAGCGATCGGTTCGCCCGCCCTGGTCCACTGCTCACCCAGAAGCCACGCAGCAGGCCTTCGGATGTTCGGTTTATTACGGTTCTCCAAGGTGCCTGAGGGACCTGCCTCCCCACTTCGGTAGGCGGCGAAGACGCCTTCGCCTTAATGCAACTGCCCACCGGTGCGCCCAACAGGCGAACTGCTCACGGACGCGCACGGTGCGGTCGCCGATGCGCTGCTTCCTCATTGCAGGACTTTACGGTCGCACGTTTGTACGAACTGCTTAATCGTTTCGATGAGTTTTGGCTCGGGGTCTCGGATGAGCGACGCGTGGTTGGACAAGCGGGCAGCGAAGAGCTGAGCTGAGGGACAAGCCCGGAATTGTGCATCGCGGGTTTCGTTGGTCAACCAGGGCTGCCCACCGATCCAGGGCTTGTCGGCGCGCACGATGAGAACTGGGCACTTTACCCGGGCCAGAGTCCCAAGCGTATCGACCTCTATCACTGATTCGAATTCGGCGTGCAGGCTGTCCCGCAGTGCCCGTCGCCGGAGGGTGCCATCTGGAAGCGGGGCCAGCTCGAATCGAGCGAATCGATCGATCCACCTCTCAGCCTCGTCGCTGTATCGGGGGTTTTCTGCGCGCCAGCGCCGCAGGTACTCATCCACGCTGTTGAACCGAAGATTCAAAGTTTCCCCGGTCGGGACGACGGTCTGCGTATCGCGTTGCTGGAGAAATGCCCGGGTGCCGATGGCCCCCTCTAAAAGGATGAGCCCGCGAAGGTCGCAGTTGGTGGCCACTGCGGCGGCCACTGGACCTCCCAGCGAGAAACCAAGGACCACCGGCCGCTGTGTTTTGTACTCGTCTGCTGCTGTTTCTGCGCTGTATCGGCAACAACAGGGAACTCACGAACACGGCGGCTGTTGCTTACTGGTGTAGCGGCAGGCGACCACCGTGGGATGTTCGACCGGGTGGCCGGCGTCGATTGACCAGGCCAGGCGGATGTACTGGGCGTGGGTCCATGCCAGCGGCGTGGCTGAGGTGGTGGCGGTGCCGGGATGCGCGTGGTCTGGGGCGGGAGGTCGGTCGTCCCACACCTGTTCGGGGAGCATGCCCGCGCTGTCTGCGGTCGCGGCGATGGCGTTCAACGCTTGGGTGGCCGAGAACCGGTCGCCGGCCAGTAGGTTGTATTCGCCACGTTCGCCGGTGAGGAGTGGCCAGAGGCGGCCGAAGGTGCGCTGGGGGGTGGGCTGGTTGATGTTCCACGGTCCGCCGTCGGCGCGTTCGCCGTAGCCGTCGTGGGTGAATCGGTGCCAGAACCGCCCGGCTGGGGTGGTGGTGGCCAGCTGCTGGTCGATGGCTGCGAGGGTGTTGCGGATGACGGGATCGGTCGCGGGTTTGACGCCGAGGCGTACCAGCTCCAGGAAGCTGGGGTCGACGACGGCGCGTTGGTCGATCGGGCCGGGGTTGTTGTCACCGAGGTTGTAGGTGGTGGCGTGGTCGGGCTGGCCGTCTTTGGTGAGTCGCAGGTAGTAGGGCCGGTCGGACAGCGGTCCGGTGTTGGTGACCGTCCAGTTGTCTATTGTGGACTGCCAGTGATCGGCGATGGTGAGGTAGCGCGCGGCGCTTGCGGTGTCCCCGGTGCGGGTGAGGAGATCGGCAAGGCAGACCAGGCCGGCGATCGCGGAGGCGATGGTGGCGGGGGAGTAGCCGCTGTGGTTTTCCCAGCGTTCCTGTTCGCTGAATGGCGCGGTGTTGCCATCTTTGCGGTAGTTGACCAGGAACTCCGCTGCGCGGCGCAGATGGCCCAGAGTGGGGGTGTCGGTGCGGCCGAGTAGCCCGGCGAGCAGCATCGGGGCGGCGGTCTCATCGAGTTGCACGCTGGTCCAGTACGGGGTCCCGTCCACGCGGGTGTTCTGCGGCAGATGCCCGTCGGGGCGTTGTTGGACTCGCAGCATGTAGTCCAGCGCGCGATCGGCTGCCGCGCGGTCTCCGGCGGCGAGCATCGCGCTGGCTATCTGGTACAGGTCCCGGGGCCACACTAGGGCGTAGGAGCCGAACTCCTTGGCCAGGGTGCGATTGAAGCCGAAGGCCCACGGCATGGAGGGCGAAGCGATGAAGGCGCCGGGGTGGTGCTTGTCCTCGGTGGCGGCCAGCACCATCAGTGAGGTGGTGTAGAGGCGCGGGTCGTCGTGGACGGCGGCGGGCAAGCGGAGCCCTTGGAGGTAGTTGCGCCACCCGTCGGCATAGGACGTTGCGGTGGGGGAGAACCCTTGGCGCAGGGTGGCTCGCGCGGTGGCCAGCGCCTCGTGGCGGTGGGCGCCGAAGCCGAGCGCGAGGGTGGCGTGTTGGCCGGCGAGCCCGTCGATGGGGAGTTGGCCGGTTTGCACGACGTTACCGGGTCCGGCTTGGGGATAGTGCCAGTCGAGCGTGCCGTCCGCAGCGAGGTCGGTCCAGCCGTCGCTGGTGGCGAGGTAACCGTTGGAGGTCGCGGTGAAGCTGGGATCAGCGACCAGTGCGCTGGCGGCCGATCCATCGGAGGCGACGAGGGCGTCGCCGACTGTCGCTGCGGTGTCGTCGTTGCCTTCCCGGGTCAGCGACGGGTCGTAGTAGGTGAAGGCCCGCAGTGGCCGGCCGGTCAGGGAGCGGAGGTTCACCTCGGCGAGGACCGTGGCGCGTTGGGGGTCGGTGACGTAGGTCAGCGTCGCACTCCAGCCCCTGCCTGTGGCGCTCTGGCGCAGCGTGAGGCTGCGCTGGTCGGACTGCTCGGTGCGGACCTCGACGTCCTGGAGCCGTTGGGGTGTACCGGTTCCGTCACTGACGATCAGTTGCAGTTCCCGGACCGCGGGGGTGCTCAGGTCGGGGTAGAAGACCTCCGTCATGCCGGTGCGGCCCAGCGTGAACCACACCGGGCTGCGCTCAGACCGTGCGGTGCCGAAACCCTGTTTGTCCGCAGGAGTAAACACCGCTGCAGACCCTGGCGCGCCAGGAGTCGACGTGGTACAGGCCGTGAGGGGCGAGGCGAGTGTCACGCTGAGACCGACCGCTAGCAGCGCGGAGAGCAGCGTCCGCATGATTTGTCCTCCTTTAGTCGGTCTCGAGGCGTCCCCAGCCCGGCGGGGAACTAGGATTCCCGATTTCGGTCAAGTGGTAGGCATTTGCAGGCAGTGGCGCAGTGCGGGGGTTTGGTGATTTCGTCGGCGGTGACCACGGATAGTGGGGTGGCGACCGGCTTGTTCTCTGCGTCGACGGCTAGCACGTGGGCTACCAGGCCACCGGTGCGCAACGCGATGCTCTCCAGCGGCTGGGCGTTGATCGGTCACGGATTTACGTTGACCATGGGCTGAGCGGCACCAACCGGCAGCGGCCTGAGTTGCGCGAGGCGATGGCGGCCTGCCGCGCCGGCGACACGCTGGTTGTGACCAAGCTTGACCGGCTCGCCCGTTCACTGCCCGATGCCCGGGCGATCCTGGAAGAGCTCACCGCTGGGCACGTCAAGCTCAACCTCGGCGGTTCGGTCCACGATCCGACCGACCCGGTCGGCTGGCTGCGGTTTAACGTGCAAGCCATGGTCGCCGAGTTCGAGGCCGACCTGATCCGCCTGCGGACCCGCGAGGGCATGAAGATCGCCAAGGCCAAGGGCCGGCTCCGCGGGAAGCAACCTAAGCTCAATCCCCGGCAGCAAGCCCACCTGGTTCAGCTGTATCACGTTGGTGAGCACAGCACCGCCGAGCTCGCTGATCTATTTTCCGTGGCCCGTTCCACGGTCTACCGCGCCATTGAGCGCGATCACAGACGAGTACCAAGCTGAAGCCGATCGCAGATCGCAAGCGGTTGGGCTGTTGTTTGGCAGAAGGGGATCGGCATCTGGACATTTTGATCACGACAGGAGTGGTTAAGCGAGTGGCGTGTTATCAGCCGGTACCGACGTCGTCATGCCGGCTACCCTGGGGCGCGAGAGGATCGTGAGGGCGCGGAGGGCGATGGCCATGGAGCCTCGTTTCGAGTACCAGAAGGCCGACCCGGCTTCTGTCAGGGCGCTGTTGGGTCTACAGGAGTACGTCGGGAAAAGCGGTCTTGACCCTGCCTTGGTGCGGCTTGTGGAGATTCGGGCCTCGCAGATCAACGGGTGCGGTTTTTGACTTGACATGCACACCAAGGACGCCCGTGCGGCGTCTGAGACTGAGGAGCGCATCTATCTGCTCGACGCCTGGCGGGAGGCACCTTTCTACACCGAGGAGGAACGCCTGGCCTTGGAGCTAACCGAGGCAGTCACGCTCATCTCGCAGGCTGGGGTATCCGATGAGCTCTACCAGCGGGTGAGGGCCCGGTTCGACGAGCAACGGTATGTGGCCCTGGTCATGGCCATCAGCACCATCAACTGCTGGAATCGGCTCAACATCGCCGTTGGCAATGTGGCCGGCCGCTACCGGTCATCGGCGAAGCATTAGGCCAGGCCAACGAGAGCTGGGGCCGCAGCCGTGGGCCGGCCCGACCCCTGGCTGCGCCATTTGAGATCACCACCCATCTCGATGACCAGGTCAGCTAACTGCTGAAGCGGCTCGCTTACGTTATGGATCGCAGGCTGAACGATCGACGCCCAGTCCGTCACCGCGTTGGGGGTCGCTGCCGGGCGAGAGTTGCCGCCTGGGGAGCCATCGCAAGCAGTCACCCGGCGATCCAAACGGTCAACATGAGCATCATTAGGTGCCGCTTCATGGCTTTGCCTTCTTTCCCCTGAACACGAACCGGGTTTAGCCAAGCAGCTGGTCGCGGATGCGAGCCTCGCCCAGCGGCTATGACCTTGTCCGTCATGCCGAAGACCTCCAGCAGCTGATCGAGGTCCTGGAACTAGAGTCTTCTCGCGTACTCCGTCAAGGCGATGCGTTGGAGAGAAGTCGCCGCCACCAGATCAAAGCAGTGCCGTTCGGGATCGTCTCCAGACCATGCAGAGCCCGAGCGTCGAGATCGACGATGTTCACTCTGGTGAAGGACAAGAATCTGCGAACGGGTATTGGAACCAGCTGCTCGGTCAGGCGATGCGGATGCGGTTGACGGTGTCGATCAACCTTTTCGGTTCGGCGACGCTGACCAGCAACGTCGCTAACCGCACGGGGATACCCATGACGCTGCCTCGGGCAGCCGGGTCGATCTCGATCCGAACAACTCCCTTTCCCGACCCGTTGACCAACCACCGGCCAGCCCAACCATGCACTCCATACCCCAGAATGATGGGACGGGCAGACCGCTCGGCAAGCCGGACGTCGCGTATCGGGATGTTGACACGAAATGCCCACCCCATCCGGACACGCACTTCGTCGGAGGTGACCTCAATCCCAGACTGGTCCGGGCCCATGCCCATGGCCATCAATAGCGGCTTTAGGGGCGCGGCGTAGCGGATTTCGAACGACGATGACGTCACGGTGGCCTCCCTTCCCGGCACCATGATCGCGTCAGGACCCGCGCGATCGTCGTGAAAACGATGAACGCAATCAAGGATCCGCGAAGGTAAGCACACCCACCAGGGCAGCCGGCCCCTGCCGCAGCCCGCGAACCGCTTACGGTGCTGGTGCACCCCGGGCACGGCAAGATTATGTGCATGCCGCAAGCGGATCCGCAACTGGGACACGGCGTTCGGCATCCGAGACGTCAGCGGGCTGCCGCTGGCGTCATCCGGCACTGATGCATTGCATTGAGGCGGAGAGTGTCCTATGAAGGCTTCTCGAATGCCCTCTGGGCGAGCGACTGGAGCAACTCGGGTGGGGCGATCGCTCATGCAACAGTGCCCCGTAGAAGCTCAAGCAAGGTTCAGGTCAACCGTGATCCTTCGCGCCCCGCACGTGCCGATTCGCCCGCGACCCGCAGCCGCACCTGCTCCACCGCGCTCGTCCGCAACAGCGGGCAAAAGCGCCGTGGATCGATGGCCCGCTGGCACCGCAGCCGCCGTTAACCACGTGCTCAACCGCCAGACCTGACCATGACCGGGCCCTGGACAGCACAGCAGGGTCATCTCATCGCACAAGCCATGATCTCCTGCGGGCCCGGTGCGGAAGGCCAGCCTGCTGAGCACCGGATCTTGATTCGTTGGGCGCGCAACCCATTCTCATGTCGCTGTGCGCGCGGTGAACGCATGGCATAAGCGGCTATGGATGTGTCGTGGTTGGCGTTGCCTTCGTAGCTCGTTGAGTGGGGGAAGTCTGGCGGGTACCGGCGATGTGTGGGAGGTGCTTGACGCTCGTGAGGCTCAAGCTGTGGGTAGCGGCGGGGAGGCGGTGGTGGTCTCTTGGTGGTAGGCGGTGATCAGGTTGTGATGTCCCGCTCACCCGTACCAGCACCGCTTCCTGGATACCCCCGCGCCGGATGTCCTCCGGTATTGTCTTGTCCCATCATTGGGCATGGGAGGGGACGACTGGCGTGAGCTGGCCTGAGGACGTCGGAATTATCTGCAAATCGAATTCGAATTAGACGGAATCAGCGAAAGGATGACCGGTGGGTGCTTCCGCTTTCAATCAGCATGCCGATGGACACTCCCTAGAACATGCTTATTGGCTCGGCAGGGCCGCAAGGCTGGCCTATGGAGATGAATCTGAGATTCGTGCGGATGCTGAGAAGTGGGGTTTCGATCAAGTTGCATGTTTCTGCGGGACACATCGCATGCCGTTCCCGTTGGAAGATACCCAGGCTTATCTTGCAGCGAGCGACCATATGATTGTTGTTGCGTTTCGTGGCACCGAACCAGCACAGATCCGGGACTGGCTGTCGGATTCGAATACTCCCGTAATCCCGGGACCCGCGAAGAAAGGCCTGGTTCATCTGGGTTTCAGTCGAGCGCTGGCATCGGTTTATCCAGAGATCCGGGATAAAGTTGAAGAAGTCCGGACGAACGATCAGACCTTGTGGTTCACTGGTCACAGCCTCGGCGGTGCGCTTGCCATGCTGGCCGGTGCCACGATGTACCTTGAAGACCCGAAACTACTTGCCGATGGGGTGTATACCTTCGGTCAGCCACGGACTTGTGACCGCTTGTTCGCCGCCGCCCACGACACAGCGTTCGCATCCCGACACTTCCGATTTGTCAATAATAATGACGTCGTCGCGCGGGTGCCACCCGAACCCGCCTTCCACCATGTCAACGCCATGATGTACTTCGACGCGAATGGAAAGCTGCACGAAAAAATGTCGTTCGCGAGTAAAATGACAGATAGCTTCAGGGGTCTCACCAGTGATCCGTTCGCCCCAGGTACTGACGGTATCAGGGACCATTCCATGGACACGTACGTGGCGCTCATCGAGAAGAATCTCGGCTAAAACTTCCAACCCTGCCGCCGCCCTGTCTATAACGAGCTTCAACAGGAGCATCGCCAGATCAGCCCCGGACAGTTTGACTGATGACGTCTCGACCCTCAGCCCGCCCGGGCGGTGCTGGACGGCCGGGCCAGTGATAGGGGCACGGGGTTTCACCGACGTCCACCCCAACAGGTCCGCGTGAACTGCACGGTGGTCACCGGAACGGCCCAGCACGCCGCCCGCTGTTGGTGCTGCGAATGGCTCAGCACCTCAGTCCGACAGCGTGCGCACGTCCGCTTCTGGAGATCTCTGATCGTGGCTTCTGTCGCCTTCTAGGCGCATAGCGCCATTCCGGTCCGTCGTCCCTTACGGACCGTAACACTGCGCCACAGGGCTCCGGATGCACTGCCACGCCCCGCAGCTGTGAGTTCGCGCGCAGCTTGGGTTTCAGTCGATGAGCATCCCGCCGACCAGTATCTTTTCGACTCGCACTCTATGCCGCAGTGAGTGCAGTGAACGCCGGGCATGAACGGCTACGGATGCGGCACGACCGGTGTTGCCTTGGTGGCTCATCGAGACCACGGACGCGCAGGTTCCCTGGACGTTTCGTGCTCGGTATCGGAGGAACGCACAGGGTTGGTGAGCGCCATGGTGTGGCAACGCCACACGTCAGCAGCTTGCGCCGAGTGCGAGTAAGCGGCAAGCACCTCCACCGATGAATGCCGCCGAAGAAGGTGAATCACGAATCAGACCGGTAGTCCCGACCTCTCTGGTCGATCGATGATGAATTCTGCTTGCCAAACGATCGATCCGCATCCGAGTGCGGAAGATCGCGAAGGACTCCATCGACGAGTACGACGTCGGTGTCGGGCAAGCAGGTCTGACCATCGCCGGTGATGACGGTGCCGGATCGGATGATGGTGATGGTGATGGTCAGGACTGTCCCCGGGTTCCGTGGTCGGCCGACATCGCCGGGGGCTGTCGAGTGCCCAGCCGCGCGTGCCGGAACGGTGCCAGCTCATCGACCAGCTCACCGACGACCTCTGCGCCGACTAGTTCCGCGACGCGCAGACAGAGAGTCACGCCGCTGTGGGTGACGGCGAAATGGAGGTTCTCGACGGTGGCGCTTCGCCCGAGTACGGGAAATCCGTCGATCGGGATCGCTCGCACGCCGATCCGGCTCGCCTCGACCCTGATGCCACGAAGCCCCGGGTAGAGCTTTTCGGCCAGGTGGAGCATCGCCTCCGCCGCACCGGGTTCGGCGATCCGGGAGCCGTCGTCGTTCGTCGACACAGCAGCGTTCGCAGTCGTGTTGTGCAAAAGCAGCCGCCCGCCGCCGTCGGGCCGCAGGTGGATCTGCGGTGCGTGGATCACCCGCCCGACCGCAACCGCTGTAGGTGCGGTATAAGCCAACAACCCCTTGGTGTTGCGCATCGGAAGGCCTATGCCCGCGAGCGCTGCGACCTTGCCTGCGCCTGGACCGGCACAGTTGACCACCGCATCGGTGCGTACCGTCTCGCCGTCCACAGTACGCACACCGTCGATGCGGTCACCCTTCATTGACATCCCCACGGCAGCGCAATGTGGCCTCACCTCTGCTCCCGCCGCACGGGCCATCAACAGCAGCGCGGCCATGAGCCGGGCGGGATCGACCCAGCCCTCGTCGGGAAAGTACGCAACTCGGCTTCCGATCATGTCGGGAGCCATGTCCGGCTCCAGCGAACGTACTTCCTCCGGATCAAGCCAGCATGCCTGGTAACCCCACTCCAGCAGCCGAGCGACCTTCCTCTCCTGCTCCTGTTGTGCGTCGGTGCCCGCCTTCCACTCCAGGTTTCCGCTCTCGTGGTACCAGTCACAGGACGTAACGCTCGATGCGAGACGCCGGTGGGCCTGCATGCCCTCGACGTTGAGGTCGAAGTAGCTCCGTGGCTGTTTCCCGCCCGCGTTGATCCAGGCGAAAGTGGCTCCCGAGGTCCCCACTGCGGACTGACCCGACTCCAACACGGTGACAGTGCAACCCCGACGAGCGAGATCGGCGGCTATTGCGGCGCCGATTACACCTGCTCCCACAACGACCACATTCAACGCCATGGAGATCAATGTCCCTTCTTCGACGTGCCGGACGAGGCGCACAAGGGGAATTGTCAGTTCACGACCCCGCGATACACGCCGAGCTCGGCGCGCCGGACAGGCCCCTCGGGCACTTTCAAGAACCGTAACAAACCGGGCATCCGCGCTCCCTGCCCAAAGCCGTGTCCAGCAGAAACCTGTTGTCAGACACCTGTCGCGCGGACAGTCAGGACCACCTGCCGTAGCAGCCGCCGAACGTGCCTGCTTGGCACGCAAGCGTTCGGCAGGCCTGCCGCAACGGGTCAGACATAGCTGAACAGCGGAGGGAAGGCCAGGACCACGATCCAGGCCCACGCGGCGTACATCGGCAGGTAGCCGGTCTGCCAGCGCTCGAGGGCCGCAAACGGCGTGCGTCGACGGACAAACCTCAGCAGTAGCCACGTCGACCAGGCGAGGTTGGCCAGCAGGATGACATTCTCGCCGAGCGCTGCGGCCTTGTTGGGTGTCGTGCCGTACTCGGTGATGCGCCCGGTGATCTCCAGTAGCACCAGCACGTCGATGGCCAGCGCGCCGAGCACGAGGGGGAGCTGCAGTTTGTCGAACAGGCCGGGCGGAGCCAGCGGATCGCGGGCTGAGATCGAGTAGAGCAACAGTCCCAGCACCACGACCAGCAGGAGGTCGAACAGGATCAGCGCTTCGCGCTCAACGTTGATACCAGCGCTGGTCCAGACGATGGCGACGAGGAAGGCCAGCAGGACTGCCGTGAACAGTGGAGTGAACAGCCGAGTGAGCACCGGGGCGATGTTCTCGACCACACTCTGCTTGGCCTCGACAAGCCAGGCGGCCACGACGGTCGTGGCCGCGGCGCCGCAGGGGAGGAGCCACTGCGTGATGAACTTCTCCGGGTCGATCCCGATGGCCTGGAAGGTGCCGGCCGTGAACGCGGTGAGTACGCCGCCGCCGAGGGCGATGAGGATGAAGTAGACGAACCACTCGCCGGTGAAGCGGATGAAGTCCATGCGTCGCCGGGACGAGCGCCAGTCCTCGGCCACATAGGCCAGACCCACGACGAACCATAGGGCGATGGGGAGGTGGATGCTGGTGATGACCACCGACTGCGACGTGTTGGCCAGGGGATAGGCGTTGGCCGCCACTGCGCCGAGCATGAACAGCGCCAGTATCCCGATCAGCGGGCGTCTGGCCTGGCGGCGCCAGGCCAGGAAGGCCGCCAGCCAGGGCAGCGCGAACAGGCTGGCGTTGGGCCCGTAGAACCAGCCGTCCTCCGCCAACCTCATCCCGAACAGCTCCGGCACCTTGACCGACGCCGCCGCACCCGCCGCGCAGACGACCATCGCGAGCAGGTCACCCCGCGACCGGATTTCCGCCCCCAGGCTGTTGGACTCGCCGGTCAGCGCCAGTTGCTTCCACAGCCGTTCTGAATGCTCCCGGGCGAACTCGCGGGACAAGTCGTCCAGGCGACCCATGCGCTTTACCGCGACCAGGAACGCCTCGTCGGCGCGCAGGCCGACCGAGACCAGCTCGTCGACACAACCGCGGAGATGGTCTTCGAGCTCGTCAGCGTCAGACCGCTGCAGCTCTGGGCGGCGCTGTACGTAGTGACGCCACTGCGCGAACTGCGCCTCCAACTCCTCCTGACCGTCTAGCGCTGTCCTGCCCTGCCCTCCAGCGGGATCGCTGTCAACGGCCTGACATCACCAGGGCCAAGCCAGATCTCCTTGAGCGCGTCCACGACCGTGTCCCACTGGCGGCGTTGCTCGGCAAGCTCAGCCAGGCCGTTGTCGGTGATGCGGTAGTACTTGCGCCGCCGCTCCCCGGTGACCGACTGCCAGCTCGACTCCACATAGCCGAGGCGCTCAAGCCGGTGCAGCAACGGGTACAGCAGTCCCTCGGTCCAGTCCAGCTCGCCACCGGACAGCCTGTTGATCCGCCGCAGGATGGCGTAGCCGTAGCTCTTCCCCTCGGTCAGGATGCCGAGCACCATCGGTGTCGCCGAGGCGGCCACCAGATCCTTAGCGACCTTCACGAGACCACACCCCGTTCCATACCCTAGAAGTACGAGGCATAGTACTGTTAGGTATTGTCCGGCGCAACGATCCGGTCACGTGTCCGTGTCGAGGTATACGCGCTCCCGTCACAGCACGAACGCACTCTTCTGCCGCGAGGGCATCGGGCCCCCAACCGGACGACCGGAGCTGGCGGAAGCGCCGGGCTGACCTGTCCTCTGTAGGAGACTGCGGGCGGCGCCTCCTGAGTGCGCCTGCCCCGATGGGTCCTGACGTGTATCCAGGGAGACCGATCGGCCCTCAGTGCTTGCGCGCCAGCAGCGCGTACATCAATGGAATGCGCGGTGCGCTGTCCGGCAGTCGGAACCAGCCGCCCTCGGCGGGAGTCATCAACGGCCACCGCCGCCACGGCAGCCGTTCGCTCTCGCGCAGCCGCTCGATGCGCAGGCCCGCACCGGTCAGGGCGTTGATCACCTCACCAACGCCGTGCATCCACTCGTAGGAGACTCGAGCCTCCGGCAGCGCCGGCCCGTCGGTGTAAGTGAAGGTGGAGTCCCGCTCGACTGCGCCCCGGCCGCCCAGGAAGTCGTGGCGCAGCAACAACTCGTCGCCGCCGTCCGGCGGCGGCACCACGCTGAGCGCGTAGAGCAGCGGATGGAATTCGACGACATAGAGCACCCCGCCGGGACGCACCAGCCCGTCCACCACACCGGCCCAGCGATCCAGGTCGGGCAGGTAGCACATCGCGCCCTTGCCCGTGTAGACCACGTCGAACGTCCGCCCGGCGAGCGCCGCTGCCGCGTCATACACATTGGACTGTACGTACTCCACGTCGGCGCCCTGCTCCGCCGCGATGCGCCTGGCCTGCTTGATTGACTCCGCGGATATGTCCAGGCCGACCGTGCGGGCGCCGCGTTCGGCGAACACGACGGTCTCCGTGCCCAGGTGGCACTGCAGGTGCACCACGTCACGCCCGGCGAGCTCGCCCAGATCCGTCCACTCGAAGTCGGCGAACCAGTCCGCGGAGCTCACGGTGCCGTTCAGACCGTAGAATCTGCTGCTCACATGGATCGGCGTACGCGCATCCCAGTTAGCCTGGTTGACCCGCATCATCTGCTCGGAGTCAGCATCGCAACCGCTCACCATGTCATCGTGCCCGATGGGCCTCGCTGTCTGGGAACGCCCAGATTCTGCTTCCGGGCCTCGATCTGGACCGGCTCGGCGGACTCGGTGTCAGCTAATGTCGCAGTGCCGTCAGCCGAGCAGGCCCGCGTCGGCCAACTCACGGCCCAGCGATTCCGCTGAGGTGAAGTGGATAGTGGCGATGCCCATCCGACGGGCGCCGTCGACGTTGGACTCCGAGTCATCGACGAACAGCACGTCCGGCGGTGCCGCGCCCAGCACGGCCAGTGCGGCGGCGTAGGCGGTCGGAGATGGCTTGGTGGCCCGGGTGGTGGCGCTGAACAGGGGTATCGCGATGCGGGTGTGAACCGCGGGCAGCACCAGCGGCAGGGTGTCGCGTAGCAGCGCGTCGTTGTTCGTCAGCAGGGTGCGCGTCACGCCCGGTGCGACGTCGTCAATGACAGCGAGCACAGCGTCGTCCGGGGTGAACGCCGAGGCCCATAGCCGGGCCAGCTCAAGGTCGTCGCAGTCCAGTCCCAGCTGCTCGCGCAGCACGCCTCGAATGCCGAAGGCATCCAGCTCACCGCGGTCACACCGGTCCACGATGCCCGAGCCGTAGAGCCGTTCGTCCACCTCGGCGGTCTCAAGGCGGGAGGCGGCGGCGAGGCGCTCAAGCCGCGCTGCCGAGTCGAACTCACAGAGTACGCCCGCCAGGTCAAGCAGGAGGTGCCGCGCCGCCACGCGGAAGACCGTAGCCTCTAAGCGTGCGGCAGCGGTAGCGCTGCCCATCCCGCGTCTAGTTTCCTCGGCCTACTCGCAAGCCGCCTGGCGTCCACCTCACAACGGCGGCGAGATCGCTGACCGACTCGACGCAAGCGCGCGAGCGATGCATGCCCCGCGGACCACCCCGAACTGCGGCGCCCGAAGTCGGTCGAGGCTTGGAGGGCGTCGCGGATCGGCGCTGGAGGATGCGGCGGGTTGTGCGGGTCGTGATCTGTTCGTCGGATCCACCGCGCTGGGGGTGCGAAGTGACTGTCACACACCTCGTCACGGTTCGTGGTCGGCTCACAGCGAATTGTGAGGTTGTGTCCAGCTTGCTGTCAGGCCGCCAGGGCATAACTGGCAGCACCAGTTCACCTCGTACTAAGGAGCATTCAATGTCTCAAGGTCCTATCGGCCAGCACAGGCTGGCTATCGATGTTCGCGATGACGTCCGGGGCGACCTCGCTGACGTCCTGCACGACATGCACCTGTGGGTGCCTGGAGCCGACTATTTCGGTCCGGTCTGGGTCGAGGGGGTCGGATGGGTGGTACCGCAGGGCTGGGAAGCTCCGCACGGCTGGGCTTCACCCCCCGGCTGGCACCAGCCCGCCTACTGGGATCACGACAACTACCGTGAGTGGTGCAACAACCACTACAGCAGCGACCACGACTGGCGCGGCTGGGAGAACTGCGAGCACTACCAGAACCACGACAACTGGCACGGCTGGGTCCCGGATGCGGACTATTTCGGTCCGGTCTGGGTCGAGGGGGTCGGATGGGTGGTACCGCAGGGCTGGGAAGCTCCGCACGGCTGGGCTTCA
>Ga0134128_10004826_pt1 | contig 16413 bp, 10 predicted proteins | sample KB31754_FD_96462 | JGI IMG/M metagenome (GOLD analysis project Ga0134128, IMG submission 96462) | Terrestrial soil microbial communities with excess Nitrogen fertilizer from Kellogg Biological Station, Michigan, USA - KB3-175-4 | ecosystem: Environmental > Terrestrial > Soil > Unclassified ...
ATTTCGGCGCGCGCGGCTACATCTCGGCGTATGACGCGGACAGCGGCCGGCCCGCCTGGAAGTTCTATCTCGTGCCGGGCGATCCGGCGAAAGGCCCCGACGGGGCGGCATCCGATCCGGTCATGCCGATGGCGGCGAAGACCTGGAAAGGCAAATGGTGGACGGTCGGCGGCGGAGGCAACGACTGGGACACGATCGTCTACGACCCGAAGCTCGATCTCGTTTACGTCGGCACCGGGAACGGCTCGCCGCATCCGCAGGATTTCCGCAGCCCGGGCGGCGGAGACAATTTGTTTCTCTGCTCGATCGTCGCGCTCGATGCGAAAACCGGCAAGTACGTGTGGCACTACCAGGAGTTGCCGGGCGAGCAGTGGGACTACGATTGCACCTCCCCGCTGATGATCGCCGATCTGAAGATCGCAGGTCGCGTGCGGCACGTGATCCTGCACGCGCCCAAGGACGGATTCTTCTACGTTCTCGATCGTGCGACGGGCAAGCTCATCTCGGCGAAGCCGTACGTGCCCATCACCTGGGCGACACGGATCGATATGCGGACGGGTCGCCCGGTGCTCACCGCGGCAGCGCGGCTCGAGGTGAAGCCGCACATCCTCACGCCGAGCTCGGGCGGTGGGCACAACTGGAACCCGATGTCCTTCAGTCCGCTCACGGGTCTCATCTACATCCCCGCGATGGAGCAGTGGATGACGGTCTCGAAGGCCCCGCCCGGCGAGTTCAAATTCGAGCTCGGCCGCTCGACCCTCGGCGCCGACTATACGCAGTACCGCGATCTGCGCCGCGAGCTCGAGCGCGAAGTCGAGACACGCGATAAGGGCTATCTGCTTGCATGGGATCCCATCCGTCAAAAGGAGGCTTTCCGTATTCCTTATCCGCATCCCGGCAACGGCGGAACGCTCGCGACGGCGGGGAATCTCCTGGTCGAGGGTACGATCGACAAGACGCTCGCCATCTATCGGGCCGACAATGGGCGCAAGCTCTGGGAGAGCGCGACGCAGTCGGTCCCCGTCGCAGGCCCCATCAGCTACGAGGTGAACGGTCGCCAATACATCGCGGTCAATGCCGGGTGGAACAGTGCGATCGTTCACGGCCTCGATGCCGGTGGGAAACCTTTCTCCGTCGGGCCCGCACGGCTGCTCGTCTACAGGCTCGACGCGAAGGGTGTGACCCTGCCGCCGGCGCCGCCTTCAGCGGACATCGACCCGCCGCCGCAGGTCGTCGAGCCGGAGCCGCTCGTCGCTCGGGGCGAGGTGCTCTACGCCCGGCACTGCGCGGTCTGCCACGGCCAAAACGCGGTCGGCAGTGGAGCGAAGGATCTTCGTCACCTGGGACCCGGTGCACACGCGGATTTCGATGCGATCGTGCTCGGGGGCAAGCTCGCGAAAGCGGGTATGGCCTCATTCGCCAACGCGGTGTCGCGCGAGGACGCCAAGGCGATTCACGCCTATGTGATCGCGCGCGCGCAGGAAGACTGGCAGCCGGACTTCCTGCACCCGCGCAAGGCGAAGTGATCGCGCGCACCGCGCGCGATCGGCTGCGCCGGTCGACCGCCTATCCGAAGTAGACGGTCTTCGTCTCGAAATACGGATCGAGCCCTTCGATCCCGCCCTCGCGGCCGAGTCCCGATTGTTTGAAGCCGCCGAACGGCATCTTCGGATCGACGATCAGTCCGTTCACCGTGACGCTGCCCGAGCGCACGCGGCGTGCGATCTCGAACCCGCGCTCTGCATCGGCCGTATAGACCGCACCGTGCAGGCCGTAGATGGTGTCGTTCGCCTTTTGCACGGCATCGTCGATCCCGTCGTACGTGATGAAGGACACCACGGGCCCGAAGATTTCCTCCTGTGCGATCGTCATGCGGCTTTGCACGTCCGCGAAGACGGTGGGCTCGATGAAGTAGCCGCGATCGAATCCGCGCGGCCGGCCGCCTCCGGTCACGAGGCGCGCACCCTCCTGCTTGCCCTTCGCGATGTAACCCTGTACCCGATCGAGCTGCCGCTTCATCGCAAGCGGCCCCATTTGCGTCTCGGGCTGAAAGGGATCGCCGACCTTCGTTGCCTTCACGGCGCCGACGTAGGCGTCGAGCACCTCGCCGGCGCGGGATTTCGGGACGAGAACCCGGGTCAGCGAGAAGCACACCTGTCCGGTGATCGGCATGGAGAAGGGCACCAGGCTCTGCAGCACATCCGGGATCTTCGCATCGTCCAGCACGATTGCGGCGGATTTGCCGCCGAGCTCGAAGCTCGCGCGCGCGAGGCGCTGCGCGCAGACCTCGGCGATGTGGCGGCCCGCGGCCGTGCTACCCGTGAAGCTCACTTTGTCGATGCCCGGATGGCGAATCAGATAGTCGCCGACTTCGCGTCCGGCCTGCAGGACGTTGAACACGCCCGGGGGCAGGCCCGCCTCCTCGATGCATTGAGCGAGCAGATGCGCATCGAGCGGTGTCTCCGGCGCGGGCTTGGAGACGATGGTGCATCCGGCCGCGAGCGCGGGGGCGACCTTGTAGCAGAGAAGCACGAGCGGGGCGTTCCACGGCGTGATCGCGGCGACCACACCGACGGGCTCGCGGACGATGCGCGCGACGCGGCCGTCATCGCGACGCCGCTCGTCGATGATCGGATAGTTCTGGATGAGATTGCCGTAGAACTGAAAGAGCTCGGGCGCTTGAGCGACGGCATATTTCGTGAGGCCGATCGGCGCACCCATCTGGCCGGTCCAGGTCTCGGCGAGCTCGGGCAGGCGCGCACGCAGCGCATCGGCGACCTTGATGAGGTAGCGGCCGCGCTCCTCCCGCGTCATGCGCGGCCACGGGCCATTGTCGAACGCCTGTCGTGCAGCGGCGATCGCGCGATCCATGTCGCGCTCGGAGGCCTCCGGCACTCTAATGAGGACTTCCTCCGTGACGGGGGAGATCACCTCGAGCGTGCGCTCGGATTGCGAGCGTACCCATTCGCCTCCGATGAAGAGCGCTTGCGGAGACTTCAGCGACACTCTGTCCGGAGTCCAGCGTGCGGTTGCTGCGGATGCTGCGGTTGCCATGAGAGAGCTCCCGGTCGATGTCGACGGCGCAATTGAGGTCCGTGGCGTAACTGTAGACGCCGTCCGGTTCTCGCGGCAAGCTGGGCGACCCACTCGAGACACTTACGCGCGGGGCGATCGCATGAAAAGAAGCCAGGACCGCATCCTCACCACGCACGTCGGGAGCTTCCCCCGTCCGGAGGCGCTCACCGAGCTTGCGACCTGGCTCACGGGACCGCCCAAGGACCCCGCGGAGTACGAGCGGCGTGCGCGGAGTGCCGTCGCGGAGGTCGTGCGCAAGCAGGCCGAGGTCGGCGTCGACATCGTGAACGACGGTGAGTACGGCAAGGGCAGCTGGGCAAACTACATCCTCGATCGCGTCACCGGCTTCGAGATTCGCAAGAACGACATCCGCCCCGTCAGCTGGCTCGGCCGCGATCTCGAGCGCTTCCCGGAGGCGATCGCGCAGGATTTTCCGCAAGTCCTGCAGGGCGTCCCGGCCGAGGCGTGCGTCGGACCGATCCGCTACCGCGATGCGGCGCCAATCACGACCGCGATCGAGCATCTGAAGGACGCGCTGAAGTCGGTGCGCGTCACCGAGGCGTTCATGACCGCCGTTGCGCCCGCCAGTGCGGCATTCAACGGTGTGAACGAGTACTACCCCTCGGACCGCGATTACGCGTTCGCGCTCGCCGATGCGCTGCGCACCGAGTACCTCGCGATCCACGAGGCAGGTCTCATCGTGCAGGTCGACGATGCCGTGCTCGCGAACATGTACGACTCGCTCGTGCAGCAGAGCCCGCAGCGCTACCGCGAATGGGCGGAAGCTCGGGTCGATGCGCTTAACCGGGCGCTCGAGGGGATACCGGAGGAGCGCGTGCGGTATCACATTTGTTTCGGGAGCTGGCACGTGCCGCACGTCGCCGATGCGCCGCTCGAGGAGATCGTCGATCTGATCCTGCGCGTGAAGGCCGGCGCCTACTCCATCGAGGCGGCCAATCCGCGTCACGAGCATGAATGGCGGGTGTGGGAACGCGTGAAGTTGCCGCCGGGGAAGATCCTGATCCCCGGCGTCATCACGCACCACACGGTCACCGTCGAGCACCCGCAGGTCGTCGCCGACCGGATCGTCCGCTACGCGCGCATCGTCGGTCGCGAGAACGTCATTGCAGGTGCCGATTGCGGCTTTGCGCAGACCGACACGATCAAACGCGTGCATCCGAAGGTCATGTGGGCGAAATTTGAATCGCTGGTCGAAGGCGCGCGGCTCGCGAGCAAGGAACTGTGGTCATGAGCGCGCTCACCCTGCGTGCCCGAGCGAGTGCGCGAGCATCGGGTAGCGCTTGAGTTCGGACTCGATGCTGCGGGCGGCCGATCTGAGCAGCGGTAGCCGCGTTGCGATCATCGCCTTCCTGTCCGCGCGACCCGTCGAGGTCGAGCAGTTGATCGCGGCGAGCGCCTCGCCCGAGGCATCGAATACTGCAACGGCGAGCGAGACGATGCCGTAATCGAGCTCGTCCTGCACGGATGCGTAGCCGTCCTCGCGAGCACGCGTCAGCAGCCGGCGCAATGCCGTTCGCGAGGTTTCGGTCCGGTCGGTCAGCGCGGCGAACGGCGTGTTGCGCAGATACCGATCGAGCGCGGCCGCCGGCAGATGCGCGAGCAGAATGCGCCCCAGGGAGGTGGGATAGGCGGGAAAGCGGGTGCCTACCGTGACCGGCACGCGGATCATGCGGTTGGTCGAGACGTGCACCAGATAGAGAATGTCCGTTTCGGCGAGCACCGCGAGCGAGGCGCTGTCGCCGGTCTTGTCGCGCACGTCCTGAAGGTGCGGGCGCACGACCTGCTCGAGATTCGTCGACTCGAGGTACGCCGAGGCGAAGGCGACGACCGTCGGCCGCAGCAGAAAGAGCCGGTTGCGCTGCGTCGCATAGCCGAGTTTGACGAGCGTTTGCAGGCAGCGCCGTGCCGTCGCCGGACTCAAAGATGTGACGGCTGCGACCTGGCTCAGCGTGAGCTCCGGGCGCTCCTTGGTGAACGCGCGCAGCACCGCGAGACCCCGCGCGAGCGAGGCGATGAATTCCCCCGTATCGCCGGCATTGTCTTCGCGCATCCGCGCCTCCGCCCACATTTTCGCATGACGAAATAATGCACGCTGCGGGCGGCAAACTGGATCCAACTTGACACTTTGGGATCCCGTCGGCCATCCTGGGCGGATCATGTCTCCCCCGATGACCCGCCGATGAGCACCCAGCTCGCGCGAGCCGTAATCGGCATTCGCGAGATGGTCCTGCGCGGCCGGCTCGCCCCGGGTCAGCGTGTCGCGGAGGCACCGCTCGCGAGCTCCCTCGGCATGTCCCGTACGCCGGTCCGACAAGCGCTGCCGCTGCTCGCCCACGAGGGGCTGCTCGCCGTGCACGAGACCCGCGGCTATGTGGTGCGCAGCTTCACCGGCGCGGACATCGGCGATGCGATCGATGTGCGCGCCGTGCTCGAGGGTCTCGCCGCCCGCCGCGTCGCCGAGCGCGGCGCCTCGAAGACACTCCTGCGCGAGCTTCGCGGGTGCCTGGAGGACGGCGATGCGATCTTCCAGAAGCGCCGCCTCGAGGAGAGCGATGAGGGGGCATACGCCGAGATGAACGCGCGCTTTCACGCGCTCATCGTCGCGGAGTCGGGCAGCACGATCCTCGCCGAGTCGCTCGAGCGCCTCGGGCGGATCCCGTTCGCAGGTCCTCAGGCGCTCGCGTTCGACCGCGCGCGGCTCGAGGATATGTACGACATGCTTCACTATGCCCACAGGCAGCATCACGGCATCGTCGATGCGCTCGAGCGTGGCCAGAGCGGGCGCGCCGAAGCGCTCATGCGCGAGCACGCGGGCGTCGCCAAGGAGAGTCTCAACGTCGCGAGCCTGCCCGTTGCAGGAGCCGACGCGCATTTGAGACAGGACACCCGTTTCAAGCAGGACACCCATTTCAGACAGCGGAGAGCCGAATGAGCACCCAGAGCCTCGAGGATTTGCTGCAGGCCGCGCCGAGCCCCGTCGAGTTGCTGCGCAACTCGCAGGCCGGGCCCAACGTTTACCCGGGCGTGCAGCCCGAGTACACCAACTGGCGCGACGAGCAGCGGGCATGGCAGAAGACGTGCGTTCTCTTCAATCAGTCCTATCACATGGCCGATCTCGCCGTGGAGGGGCCGGGCGCGCTCGAGATGCTCGGGCATCTCGCGTTCAATTCCTTCAAGAACTTCGAGCCGAACCGCGCGAAGCAGTTTGCGCCCGTGAGCCACGACGGCTACATCATCGGCGATGTGATTCTCTTCAATCTCGGGCCCGGCAAGTTCAACCTCGTAGGGCGCGCACCCGCTCTCGAGTGGGTGCAGTTCCACGCCGCAACGGGCGGCTACGACGTGAAGGTCGAGCTCGACCAGCGCTGGGCGCTGAGGAGCGACGGCCGGCGCAAGGTCTATCGCTTCCAGTTGCAAGGCCCGAACGCGATGAAGGTGATGGACAAGGCGCTCGGCAAGGCGGCTCCGGAGCTCAAGTTCTTCCACATGGCGGATGTGAAGATCGCCGGCAAAACTCTGAAAGCGTTCCGGCATGGCATGGCCGGTCAGCCGGGATACGAGATCTTCGGGCCGTGGGAGGACTACGGGGCGGTGCACGAGGCACTCGTGCGCGCAGGCGAGGAGTTCGGTCTGCGCCTCGTCGGCGGGCGCGCTTATTCGAGCAATGCGCTCGAATCCGGCTGGATTCCCTCGCCTCTGCCCGCCGTGTACTCGGGCGAGAAGATGAAGCCGTACCGCAAGTGGCTCACGGCCAAGAGCTACGAGGCCGCAGCCTCCCTCGGCGGAAGCTTCGTCTCGAAGAACATCGAGGACTACTACTTCACGCCGTGGGACATCGGCTATGGCGGTTTCGTGAAGTTCGACCACGACTTCGTCGGCCGCGAGGCGCTCGAGAAGCGTGCGAACGACAAACATCGCAAGAAGGTCACTCTGGCGCTCAACAACGACGACGTGACGCGGGTCTTCGGGTCGATCTTCAATCGGCAGGTGCGCGGCAAGTTTCTGGAGTTCCCCTCGGCGGTGTACTCCATGCACCCGTTCGATCTGGTGCTCTCCGGAAGCAAGCCCGCCGGGGTCTCCACCTGGATCGGCTACAGCTCGAACGAGGGAAAGATGCTCACGCTCGCCGTGCTCGATGCGGAGTTCGCCGATCCTGGCAACGAGGTGACGCTGATCTGGGGCGAGCCGAACGGTGGCACCTCCAAGCCGACCGTCGAGCCGCACGTGCAAAGCGAGATCCGCGCGGTGGTGAGTCCCGCGCCGTTCGTCGAGGTCGTGCGCAACTTGTATGCGCCTGGAGGCTGGCGAGCGGCAGCGACGTGATAGCCGGGCGCGCCATCGAGGGGCGCGCCTGTTGCAGTTTTCGCACAAATTTTGGAGAATCGGGAGCGCGGCAGACGAGCGCGCTGTCAGACACATGACAGCGCACTCTTGTCCGCGTCCGGCGCCCCGTCCGTGGGCTAGGCTCCGGAGCTTGATATCGTTTTAGTGCGGCGCGGCGGCAACAACAAATAGTCGCGCCGAGCGGCCTTAGTTATCGTGGTTGTGAGGGGGATGCCATGACGACGACACCGAGTACGAGTTGGATGGGTGCCGGGGCGCAGGGTGGCTCGACGCGGCTGCGATCGAGCATATCGCTGGCCGTGGCGCTCGCGCTCGGGGCGACCGGGGCTTTCGCGCAACAGGCACCGGCGACCGATCAGGGGACTGCGCCGGCGACCGCCGCCACATCGAGCGGTCTGCAGGAGGTCGTGGTCACCGCGACCAAGCGCGCCCAAAACATCCAGAACGTCCCGATCTCGGTGCAGGCCTTCACGACCGCCGAGATGCAGGAGAAGAACCTCACCGACATCCACACCCTCGGCGCCCTGACACCGGGCGTGAATCTCGATGCCGGTGCGCCGTTCTCCGGAGACAAGTCGGTCCTTTCGGCCTCGATCCGCGGCATCGGCCAGGACGACTTCGCGTTCAACCTGAACCCCGGTGTCGGCGTCTACCTCGACGGCGTGTTCCTGGCGCGAACGATCGGCGCGAACATCAATCTTCTCGATGTGGACCGTGTCGAGATCCTCAAGGGCGCGCAGGGCACGCTCTTCGGCGCGAACACCATCGGCGGCGCGATCAGCATCATCACCCATACGCCTGGAAACGATTATCGCTTCATCGGCACCGCGACCGGAGGACGCTTCAATCGACGCGATCTCGGCTTCACGGCCGACATTCCGCTCATCAAGGACACGCTGCTCTCGAGCCTCACGGTATCGACGCAGCAGCAGGACGGATATCAGCGGGTGATTCCGTATCCTACGAACGGTCCGGTCGGCAGCGCGCCATTCGTCGTCGATCCGCAGACCTCCTTCCCGAAGGCAGGCTATACGACCGGAGACGATTACGGCGGCACCGGCGTGACGAGCATGCGCGGAAAGATGCTCTGGAACGTCTCCGACAAGCTCAACGTCACTTTCACCGGGGACTGGACGCACGAGAACCAGACGGCGCTCCCCGAGGTGGTGCTGCAGAGCTACGCCGGGTTTGTCCCATCATCGACGTTCTCGTCGCTCTATGACCTCTGCATCAGCAACGGTGCGGCCGGAATCGCAGGGGCGGTCGCGGCCAACGCCGTTATTCCCGGACTGCCGCCAGCGGTTCAGCCGTTTGGCGTCGGCACCCCAACCAACGGCTTGTTTTCGGGCGTGTGCTCGCAACCGCGCGCACACGTCCCCGGCCTGTCGGTCGGCGGCGCCGCGCTTATCGGGGCAGGCTACGCCGGGGTTCCGGTGGGCGTCGTTCCGTTCCCGGGCGTGGATCCTCGATACAACTACAACAATATCGCGGCGGGCCTCCCGTATCTCGGCTCACCTGAGCCGCGCCTCTTCTACGGCTATCACGATGCCAACGGGCTCGACCCCGTAGCCCAGACGGGCAACGTCGATCTGACCTATGCCGGCGGCAGGCCGGACTTTGCGAAGCAGGACGTGTTCGGCTTTTCTGTGACGGGGTTGTACACGCTCAACGACGATATCCAGCTGAAGTCGATCACCGGCTATCGCCAGGACAAGTGGCAGATCGGCACGCAGCTCGACGGCACGCCGGAGACGGCGCTCGAGGTGAGCGATCAGCAGCACCAATGGCAGGTCTCGCAGGAGTTCCAGCTCCTCGGCAAGGCTCTCGACGGGAAGCTGAACTACGTCGGCGGCCTCTACTACTTCAACGAAGCAGGGTACGTGCACGATTACGTACCGTTCGAGAGCCTGCTGTACGTGTACGACGTGGCGAACGACGTGAAGAACACGTACTACGCCGTGTTCGGGCACGTGGATTGGTCGCTCACGAACCACTGGGAATTCATCCTGGGCGGCCGGTATACGACTGCCCAGACGCACTTCCTCGGCGGACAGAGCGATCTTAACTCCTTCCCGCTCGGCTCCACCCTCGGACCGATTCTGACAGGGCAGCCGTACACGCGGTATTTCCCGCCCGTGCCCGACAGTCAGGCGTGGCACGTCTTTACGCCGACGGCCTCCGTTCAGTTCCACATCAACGACGACGTGATGGCTTACGTGAGCTGGGGCAAAGGCTTCAAACAGGGCGGCTGGACGACGCGGCTCTCCGCGGTCATCCCCGACCCGACCAGTGCGCGCTTCGGTCCCGAATACGCGAAGCAGTGGGAGGTCGGCCTGAAGTCGGCGTGGCTCAACCACCGCATCATCGCCAATGCCGCCGCCTTCTACACCGACTACCAGAGCATTCAGCTCAACATCCAGCAGGGCATCTCGCCCGTGTACCAGAACGCGGGCAACGCCAAGATCTTCGGCGGCGAGATCGAGTTCGAGTCCATCGTCGGAGGCGGGCTGCAGTTGAACGGCTCGGCATCGTTCATCGATGCGTACTACACCTCCGTCAACGCAAGCGCGAACATTCCGGAGTTCGCGTTGCCCGACGGCACGACGGTCTGCCCTGCGACGGTCGTCAAGCCCGGCATCGGCTCCGACAACGCGGGATGCGGCCTCTACAACGGCCCCTCGCTCCCTGGGTTGCCGAACGCCGGCTTCCCGGTGGTCCATCAGACTGACGCGCGTCTGCCGAAGACGCCGAAGTGGAAGTTCACCTTCGATCCGGCGTACGACTTCGAGTTGCCGAGTCAGGCGACGATCCGCTTCCTGCCGATCTTCACGTATACCTCGGAGCTGTGGAACGATGCGCTCAATACGCCGCTCCTCAGGCGTCCGGCGACTCGCGAATTCGATGCTTCGCTGCACTACATCTCTGCGGACGGCGCGTACGACTTCGCGATCGGCGGGACGAATCTGACCAACGACCGCTACGTGACAGGTGGCGCAACCAACTACGGAGCAGGTGTGGCGCAGGGCTACATCAACGCACCGCGTGAGTGGTACGCGACGGTCCGCGTTACGCTCGAGAAGTAGCCGCACTCTGCGGCGCCGCGCCGGCGGGGACTTCCGCCGGCCGGCGTCGGTGCAGCGGGCCTGCAACGGCTAGCGAGGGCTACCGATAGACGTTGTTCGAGGTGTGATCGCCCGCGATCCAGCGTTTGAGCTCAGCGTGAGCGCTCGCACGCCGCGTCGCATTGATCTTGTGCACCTCGGGGTGATCGCGCGTGAACTCGAGGATGAGACCGTTCGGATCGGTCACGTAGACCGAGCGGCAGTACCCGTGCTCTAGCACGTACATGCGCGGCTCCGCATAGCCGGCTGCCTTCAGGCGCTTCTCGATATCCTGCTGCGTGTCGGCATCGACGTTGAGCGCGATATGGTGGAAGGGCGTCTCGGGCATCTTCGGCCCGAAGAGGGCCTCATCCTCGGGCTTCGCGAATTTGAAGAACGCCAGCGCGCCGCCGTCGCCGAGCGCGAAGAACAAGTGGCAGTAGACGCGCTCGGCGCCGAAGAGCTCGTCCTTCTCGCACCAGGTCGCAACGAGCGGCAAGCCGATCACTTCCTCGTAGAATGTGCGCGTCGCCTCGAGGTCGTGAGTCACATAAGCGGTGTGATGCAGGCGGGACGGGAGTTTCTTGAGCGTAGCCATTCGAAATACCTCGGAAACACGACCGGTCCTCAGAACCGGTATTCGAAGTCCACCCCATAGCGGCGCGGCAGCGCCCGCCACAGGAACCCTCCGGGCGAGAACTCCGCATTGTATATCGTGTTGGTGAGGTTCTTGGACCAGGCCGTCACGCTCCACTTGTCGCCCTGCAGCCCGAGCCTCAGGTCCACCAGGTTCACGGGATCGCGCGAGGTGGAATCGTAGGGGTCCCACCAGGTGCGTCCGATATTCTGGTAATCGAGCCGTGCCGTCGCCTCGAGCCCGTCTGCGAGCGGCTGGCGGTACTGGGCGCCCGCGTTGATCGTGTCCCGGGAGACGAGCGGCGCCTGGTTGCCGAGCACTGTCGGATCGGCCATCGCCGTGATCTTGCTGTCGGTATAACCATATCCCGCGTAGAAGTTGAGGCGGTCGGTCGCGTGGGCGGTGAGCTCGATCTCGGCCCCCTTGTAGGTGGCGTTGAGATTGCCGAGATTCTGGGTGGAGTTCGCGGCCAGAAACACGAAGAAATATCCGTTCCGCGAATGCGTGTGGTAGACGTCCGCATCGATGCTCAGCCGGCGGTCGAGCATCTGCCCCTTGATTCCGAGCTCATAGGTATCGGCGATCTCCGCGTTGAATAGATCGCCGACGCCTTTGATGTTCGATGCCGCGGCGACGACCGCGACGCCCGTCTGATTGAAACCGCCGCTGCGAAACCCGCGGCTCCAGTCGGCATAGACCGTCCAGTCGTCCGTCGGCTTGTACCGCACCGTTGCTTTCGGCTGCCAGGCGTTCCAGGTGTGCTTTCTCACCTCGCCGAAGAAGGCGGAGGGGTCCGGGAGGAACGGCGTCGGAGTGAAAGTCGTGTTCTCGCGCGCATCCTCGTCGTAGCGCAGCGCCGCATCGAGCTCCCACTGCTTCGTCAGGTCATAAGTGACATCGCCGAACAACGCCCAGGCGTTGTTGTTCTGGCCATCGGCGAGGAAAGTGGCGTTCGTATCGTTTGCAATCGGATTCGCCGGGTCGAGTCGCGGGGTTTCGTAGACCGGCGAGACGCCGAATCCGCGATCGACGAGATTGCCGGTCGAGACGAATCGCTCGGTGTGCACGAAGTACGCGCCCGCGATCCACTTGAGGGGCGCATCGGTCGGGGAGGTGAAGCGCAGCTCCTGGCTCCACGCCCGCACGCGAATGAACTGGCTTTGACTCTCATCGAACGGCCCGCTGTTGTTCGGATTGGCCGGGTCGGCCGGAATCCCGGCCGTGAAGACGTTGTAGACGATGGACGTTTTGACCGGGCGGAAGTCGAACGCATCGCCCGTGTCGATCTCCTTCGTCTGATCGTAGTCGGTGATCGAAGTGATTGTGCCGTAGCCCGGGCTCCAGTCGAGCTTGAGTGCCGCATCGAGGATGTCGCGGTTGTCCGTGCCCTCGTTGTTCACGCGGATGGGTGTCGTGGTGTCGTTCGCATCCGGGGGAGCGGTAAGGCTGGTGAAAGGGACCGCCTCGTCGCTTCGCGGAATCACGAAGTAGTAAGCCGTCGTCTCTGCGCGATCGTAGGAGAAGCGAAAATCGGCGCTGAACCGGTCGGTCGGAGTCCACAGGAGCCGATAGCGCCCAGAGTAGTCGCGATAGGGATCGGCGTTCTTGTCGAGGTACGCGTTATGCAGGTAGCCGTCGGTGTTGTAGAAATTGACCGACGCGCGATACTTCAAGGTCCCGCTCGAGTCGAGGGGTCCGCTCACCACGGCCTGCGCGCGCTCGGACACCCCGTTGCCCACTCCCACTCGCGCCTTGCCCTCGAACGTGCTGCTCGGATCCTCGGTGCGGATGATGATCGCACCGCCGATCGCATCGCGGCCGTAGAGGGCGCCCTGCGGCCCCTTCAGTACCTCGATCTCCCGGACGTCGTAGAGCTCCTGGTTGAACTCGTAGGGATTGGTCTCGAGCACCCCATCGACGATCACCGCGACGGAGGGCTCGCTATTGCGCGCCTGGGAAATACCGCGGATGGTGACGAAGGAGTTGCCGATGTTCTGGGTCTCGACCAGCGTCATATTCGGCACCATCGCAATGAAATCGCGCGGGCTTTGAATGCCTGCCGACTCGATTTGCTGAGCCGTGAACACGTCCTCGGTGATCGGTACGTTTTGCACCGCCTCGCTGCGCTTGCGTGCGGTGACGACGACCTCCTGCAGCTGATCGCTCGATTGCGGGCCGGTACTCTGAGAGCCCGCGGCCGGGCCTGCAGCCGCCGGTGTGCCGGTATCCGACTGAGCCCAGCCCGGCATTGCCGTGAGCGTTCCGATGACGAGCGCTGCGAGCAGCGCAACCCATTTCGCCCTGGATGTTTCCACGTGAACTCCCCCTGTTGCGCCGCGGCGTCGGAGCGGACGGTTCGTCACCTGCGCGCGGCATTTGGCCGTGCGCTTTTCGCATAGCGAAGTATTATTCGAATAGCGAACATCGTGACCTGGGACCCCGCGGCCGTCAAGACGCGTTGCGCCCAAGCCACGTTCATTGGCGAGCCGGGCTTCGAGGTGTCGGCCTCGGCAGTTCGTGAGAATGGTATCAGCTGATCCGCGATGAGTAGGCACGCCTGCTCGCGTAAGCTATCCGAATGGAACAGGACTCATCGAAGGAGACCGTCCGTACGGTCGTGCTCACCGTCGCGGGCATGACGTGCACCGGCTGCGCGAGCAGTGTCGGGCGCGTGCTGTCCCGCGTTCCGGGAGTCACCGACGCCCGAGTGGACTTGGCCTCGGGCCGTGCAACGGTAACCGGGACCGCACGCGTGCAGGACTTGCTCGAGGCGGTCGAAGCGGCCGGTTACGGCGGTCGGCTGTCCTGAGGGACGGGCCGGTCATGGGCGCGCCCGCCGCAAAGCGCAGCGACACCCCGGGCTCCGGGGGAGCCGACCACCGGGCGAGGCCGCAGGCCGCGCAAGCGGACTCGCGCGAGCACATCTTTTTGCCGATCGAAGGCATGACATGCGCGACGTGCGCCGGTCGCGTAGAGAAGGCGCTCAACAATCTTCCGTCGGTCGAGGCCGCGGTGAATCTGGCGAGCGAGCGCGCGGATATCTACTACGACCCGACGCGGGTCGAAAGCTCCGAGCTCGCAGAGGCGGTGCGGCGAGCCGGTTACGAAGCGATTCTCCCGAGCGGCGACGGCGCTGAGGATCGTGAGCTCGCCGCTGCGGAGGCACGCCGTTTCCGGACGCAGACCGCACGGCTCATTGCCGCAATCGCCCTCAGCGCGCCGCTGCTCGCGCCGATGGCAGGCGTGGCGCTGCCCGGCTGGTTGCAGCTCGCCCTCGCGACGCCGGTTCAATTCGTCATCGGCGCGCGCTTCTACGTCGGTGCGTGGCGGGCGCTGCGTGCGCGTGTCGGGAACATGGACCTGCTCGTCGCGCTCGGAACCTCGGCCGCCTATTTTTATAGTTTGTACCTGCTGATCGCCCGTTCGCACGCAACGGAGCTGTACTTCGACTCCGCGGCGGTCGTCATTGCGCTGGTCACGGTCGGCAAGTGGCTCGAGGCGCGCGCGAAGCGCTCGACCACCGCGCAACTGCAGGCGCTCATGGCGTTGCGGCCGGAGCGCGCGCGGATCGAGCGTGGCGACCAGGAAGTGGAGATACCCGTAAGCGCCGTGGCGGTCGGCGACATCGTGCGCGTTCGTCCGGGAGAGCGTGTACCGGTCGACGGCAAGGTCCTCGACGGCCGCAGCGCAGTCGATGAGAGTCTGCTGACGGGCGAGAGTCTCCCGGTGGAGAAGGCGCCTGGCGATCGAGTGACGGGCGGATCGATCAATGGCAGCGGGCTGCTGCGCATCGAGGCGCTCGCGATCGGGGAGCGATCGACTCTCGCGCGGATCATCGCGCTCGTCGAGGGTGCGCAATCGCGCAAGGCGCCCGTGCAGAAGCTCGTCGACAGCGTCGCGGGCATTTTCGTGCCGATCGTTCTGCTCATTGCGCTCGCAGCCTTTCTCGGCTGGTGGTTGATCGCAGGAAACTTCGCGCTCGGTGTCGTCGCGGCCGTTTCGGTCCTGGTGATCGCCTGCCCGTGCTCCCTCGGGCTCGCAACACCTGCGGCGCTCATGGTCGGCGTGGGGGTCGCCGCGCGGGCGGGGATTCTCATTCGGGATGCGGAGGCGCTCGAGCGCGCACACCGCCTCGATGTGATCGTTCTCGACAAGACGGGCACATTGACCGAGGGCAAGCCCACGGTTACCGAAGTGATTTCGAACGCCATGCCTGAAAGCGAGCTGCTGACGCTTGCGTCTGCGGCTCAGGCGGGCAGTGAGCACCCGCTTGCGCACGCGGTGCTCGCTCGGGCCGGCGAGACACCGCGGGAGCGACTCGAGGACTTCGCGAGCCACCCCGGTCTCGGAATTACCGCGCGCGTCGGTGGGCGGCGGGTGGCGATCGGCAATCGACCTTTGATGGGGCAGTACGGCGTCCGCATCGATGAGCACGCAGCCGAAGCGGCGCGGCTCGAGTCCGAGGGCCGCACCGTCATGTGGGTCGCCGCGCTCGATCCCGAGCCGACCTTCCTGGGGCTGATCGCCGTCGCGGATCGCATCAAGCCGTTTGCTGCGGAGGCGGTACGCCGACTGGAGGAGGTCGGGGTCGAGACGATTTTGCTGACGGGAGACAACGAGCGCACGGCCGCGGCGGTCGCCGCGCAGCTTGGCATTCGGCGCATGAAGGCGGGTGTGCTGCCGCAGGAGAAGGCGGCCGAGATCGAACGTATTCGCTCAGAGGGTCACCAGGTCGGCATGGTCGGCGATGGCGTGAACGATGCGCCGGCGCTCGCTGCCGCGGACGTTGGGATCGCGATGAGCACCGGCGCGGATGTCGCGATGCAGACCGCGGGGATCACGCTCATGCGAGGCGATCCGCGACTCATCGTCGATGCCATCGCCGCAAGTCGCGCGACTTACCGAAAGATCCGCCAGAACCTCTTCTGGGCATTCATCTATAACGTGATCGGCTTGCCGGCGGCGGCGATCGGGCTCCTGAGCCCGATTATTGCGGGAGCGGCGATGGCGCTGTCCTCGGTGAGCGTGGTTTCGAATGCGCTGCTGCTGCGGCGCTGGCGTCCCGCAGCCGGCCGGAGGGCGTAACACGGCGGCGGGGGTGCCGGTGCGCGGCACCTACGCGAGCCTCAGGCTGTCGCGCGTGAATTGCCGCGCGTCCAGCGACGCGCGAGCGGCTCGACCGTTGTCGCCTGCACGAGCGTGCTGAAGAGCGCGATGGCGTACGTTGCGGTGACG
>Ga0134128_10004827_pt1 | contig 16410 bp, 12 predicted proteins | sample KB31754_FD_96462 | JGI IMG/M metagenome (GOLD analysis project Ga0134128, IMG submission 96462) | Terrestrial soil microbial communities with excess Nitrogen fertilizer from Kellogg Biological Station, Michigan, USA - KB3-175-4 | ecosystem: Environmental > Terrestrial > Soil > Unclassified ...
CAGCGCGACGTGGTGAAGATCCTCGACTTCGGCATCGCCAAGGTGACCGAGCCGCAGAGCGGGGGGCAGGCGCTGACCCAGGCCGGCGTCATCTTCGGCACCCCCGAGTACCTCTCGCCCGAGCAGGCGCTCGGCGAGGCGGTCGACGCGCGCGCCGACGTCTACGCCGCCGGCGTCATCCTCTACGAGATGCTGGCCGGCCGGCGGCCGTTCGCTTCAGAGGACAAGGTCAAGATCATCTCGATGCACCTGGCGCACGCGCCGCCGCGCATCCAGGACGTGGCGCCCTCCGTGGCGGTCCCCGTGCCGGTCGAGCAAGCCATCCTGCAAGCGATGGAGAAGTCGCGCGAGAACCGCTTCGCGACCGCGGCGGCGTTCCTGCAGGCGCTCGACGACGCGGAGGCGCAGGGAAGCGGCGAGCTCGGGACTGAGGGCACGCTGGCGGCGCTCGACCTGTCGCCGGCGCGGCGCGGGTGGGCGCTGCCGCTCGCGCTGGCGCTGTTGGTCATGGGGGTCGGGACGCTGGCGGTCAAGCGGCGCCTCGCGCACCATGGTGCGGGCGTGCTGACGATCAAGCCGACGCGGCCGGCGCCGCCGCCGCCGGACCTGGCCGCCGAGATGAAGAAGATCGAGGGCTGGCTGGAAGACGACAACACCGCCGCCGCGCGCGTGGCGCTGGAGACCATGCTGACCGCTCGGCCCAAGGACGCCCGCGTGCGCTATATGCTGGGGCGCGTGGCATACGCCGAGGAGCACCGGCAGGAAGCGCTCGCCGACTACACCCAGGCGATCGCCCTCGATCCCGGTTTCCGCGGCGACCCGGTGCTGCTCGGCCACGTCGACGCCATGCTCGCCGACCCCAAGTTGGACGACGCGGCGCTGTCGCTGCTCATCGATCACGTCGGCGATCCGGCGGCCGATCTCCTGGCCAAGGTGGCGAACGAGGGGAGCGACCTGCCGCGCCGCCGCCGGGCCGCCGCCGCCCTCGTCGACCTCGATCAAGAAAAGCGCGTGGACCGTGTCGCCCTCGACATGCTCGAGCTGCGCAAGGCGGCTGAGTGCGAGGACAAGAAAGAATGGGTGGTCAAGCTCAAGGAGCTCGGTGACCCGCGCGCGCTGGCGGTGCTGCGGGGCTTGCGCGGACGGCGGATGGGCCCCATCAGCTGGGGGGGGACGGACACCGCCTGCATGAAGGACGAGCTGACGGAGGCGATCGCGGCGCTCGACAAGAAGGCGGGCCACACCAAGGAGCGCCCGGAGCGCCGCACGCGCCGCGGCCGATGAGCGGGCGGTTAAAGTGATGGCCCCTGTGCCGAGATCCATGCCGAGATCGAGGAAGAAAGGCGGCCGATTATCGGCGCTGGGCGGGAAGGTGGGGCGCGACCCGCGCAACCTGCTCACCAGCCTGGTGCTGGTCTTTCCCCTGTTTCTCATCTACCAGATCGGCGTCCTCTTCACGCTCCCCGTCCTGAACGGCGCGGACTTCCTGACCGTCTTCCTGTTCAAGACCCTGCACCTCTCGACGGGCAGCTACCTCGCGTACACCTTCGCCGTGACGGTCGCGTTCGTCATCGCGGTGACGGTTCTGCGCCACAAGCAGCGCTTCGATCCGCACCTCATCGTCCCGGTGCTGCTCGAGAGTGCCATCTACGCGCTGACCATGGGGTCGCTTATCGTGTTGGTGATGACGCGCGCCCTCGGGATCTCCCCGCAGCTCGCGGGCGGGGGCGGCGGCTTCGTGGCGCAGCAGAGCTTCGGCACGCGGGTCGTGATGTCCCTCGGGGCCGGCGTGTACGAGGAGACGGTCTTCCGCCTCGGCATCCTCACCGGGCTGACGCTCCTCTTCGAACGGGTGCTGGGGATGCGCCGCTCGATCGGCTTCGTGCTGGCGCTTCTGCTCCAGGCTGCGCTGTTCTCGGCCATGCACCACATCCCGCCCTACGGCGATCCGCTGCACGTCGGGATCTTCGTCTTTCGCGTGCTGGCCGGCGTCTGCTTCGGCCTTCTCTTCTGGTACCGCGGGTTCGCGATCGCCGTCTACACGCACGCCCTCTACGATCTCTACGTCTTCCTCTTGAAATAGCGGATCGCCTGGACGCAGCCGGGCTTTACCCGGCGGAGCCCGTCGCGGGAGGGCGGGGGAACCCTTCCAGGGTTTCCCGGGTTGGGTTCCCGGGTTGATTGACGGAGCTATTTCTTGCCGCGTTTGGCGGCCTTGGGCGGACGCTTGGCGGCGGCGCGCGGGCGGGGCGCGGTGCGGACCGGGCGCGCCGGCTTGGCCGTGCGCTTGGCGACCTTGGCCGCCGGTGCCGTCTTGACGGGCGCCTTCGTCGAACGGCCGGCCGGCACCTTCGCCGGCGCGCTCGCCGGCTTGGGCGCTTCCTTCGTCGCGGCAGCAGCGGCCTTGCTCGGCTTCACCTTGCCGATCACTTTGCCGCTCTTGCTGAGCTTGGAGTCCGACGGGTGACCGTCGCCTTCGGCCGCCAGCGGCAGCCCGGGCATGTCCTTCCGGTTGTGCACCAGCACGCGGCGCGAATCCTTGAACGTCACTTCCGCTTTGCTGTCGGAGAGGATCTCGGAAACGAATCCGGAGCCGAACTTGGGGTGCGTCACGATCACGTTCTCGTGATAGTGCTCGCGGAACTCGTAGGGCTTGGCGTTCTTGTCGCTGTGCTTGGCGAAGAACTCCTCCCACGTCTGCTTCTTCATCATCGCGCGCTTCTTGGCGGCGATCGGCTCGGGGACGTCGTCCTCCACGTCACCGCGTGGCTTGCGGAACGAGTGAACGTCACCGCAAGGGTTGCACTGGACCCTTCGGATTTCGTCCTCGTACTTGGAGATGACGACGTGCGTGGTATCGCCCTTGCACTTGGGGCAATATGCCTCGACGTCCGACCCGACTTCGTCGACCTCGTCCTCGAACATGAAGTCCATTGGCGGCGCCTCTTTAGAGTTCGGTCACTAACACAGGTCTTAGCACCCTGCAAGATTAAGAGGGCAATTCCAGCCCATTCGAGGTAGAAAGACCCCCACCAGGGCCGTGCGCTACTTCCAGGCGAAAATCTCGGAAAACCGGGCACTTGGGGGTGATTACTTCGTTTTGAAGCTCGTCGGCTGCGAATCGCTGGCCGGCGCCCAGGCGGGGCAATTCGTAATGATTCGCGGCGCTTGGGGCCGTGACCAGCTGCTCCCCCGCGCGTTCTCCCTGATGTCGGTCGGCCCCGGTGGTCGAGCCGAGATTTTGGCCAAGACGGTGGGGCGGGGGACGGCGCTGCTCGAGCGTGCCCTGCCCGGCGCCGAGGTCGATCTCCTCGGCCCGCTCGGGACGAGCTTCCCCGAGCCGCGGGCCGACACGGTCGACCTTCTGGTCGCGGGCGGGGTGGGGTTGCCGCCCATGTACATGCAGGGGGCCCGCGCGGCGGCGCTCGGGCACGTCGGCCGATCGGAGATGATCTATGGCGGGCGCGGGGCCGCCGATCTGGTCCTGCGGCCCGAGATGGAGGCCATCGGCCTCGCGCTGCACCTGACCACCGAGACGGGCGAGGTGGGCGATAAGGGGCTGGTCACGCGCGCGCTCGAGGCGCGCCTGGCGCACCACCGCGGCAAGTCGGTGCGGGTGATGGGCTGCGGGCCGAACGCGATGCTGTGGGCGATCGCCCGGATGGCGCGCGACCAGAAGATTCCTTGCTTCATCTCGCTCGAGGAGCAGATGGCCTGCGGCATCGGCGTCTGCCTCGGTTGCGCGATTCCGGCGCGCTCGCGGCCGTACCGCTACGTCTGCAGCAACGGACCGGTTTTCGACGCCGCCGACGTGCTGGACGTTCACGAGAAGCTCCCCGCCGAGCCGGCGGTCTGCCCGGCATGACCCAGGTCAATCTGGCGATCGAGACCGGGGGGATCGCCTTCCGCAACCCCGTGCTGACGGCCTCCGGGACGTTCGGCTACGGCAAGGAGTTCGAGGGGTTGACCGACCTGCGATCGCTCGGCGGGCTCGTCACGAAGGGGATCTCGCCCCAGCCCCGCTTCGGCAACGCCACGCCCCGCATCTGCGAGACGGCGTCCGGCATGCTCAACTCGATCGGCCTCGAGAACGTGGGCGTCGAGGGGTTCGAGCGCGACAAGCTGCCCTACCTGCGCCAGTGCGGGACGCGCGTGCTGGTGAACTTCTTCGGCGCCACCTTCGACGAGTACGTCGACTGCGGTGGTCGGCTCGACCGGCTGGACGGCGTCGAGGGCCTGGAGATGAACGTCTCTTGCCCCAACATCAAGGCCGGCGGCATCGAGTTCGGCACCGATCCCAAGGTCTTGCGCGATCTCGTCCGCGCCTGCCGCGAGGTGATCGAGAAGCCGCTCTGGATCAAGCTGACGCCCAACGCCTCCGACATCGTCGGGTTGGCCAAGGCCTGCGCCGACGGCGGCGCCGACGGCCTCTCGATCATCAACACCATCACCGGGATGGCCATCGACGCCCGCACCCGCAGGCCGAAGATCGCCACCATCTTCGGCGGCCTCTCCGGCCCGGCCATCAAGCCGATCGCGCTGCGGATGGTCTTCCAGGTTCGCCGCGCCGGCGTGCCGCTGCCGATCTCGGGCATCGGCGGGATTCAGGACGCCACCGACGCCATCGAGTTCTTTTTGGCGGGCGCCAGCACGGTGCAGGTCGGCACCCAGAGCTTCGTCGATCCTGACGCCTCCGGGCACATCGTGCGCGAGCTCGCGGAGCGTCTCGCGGCGGACGGCGTCACTGACGTCCGCGAGATTGTCGGCGCGCTCAAAACCGATTGATCAAGCGCTCCGTTTGCGCTTGACTGCCTAGGGTTACGACGATTTAACTGCTGCGAAACGGCGGCGAAACAATGCCGCGCTAGCGTGAGGTTTGAGGACAAATGAAGAAGATCGAAGCCATCATCAAGCCGTTCAAGCTGGACGATGTGAAGGATCGTCTTCGCGAGGTCGGCGTTCAGGGGATGACCGTGTACGAGGTCAAAGGGTTCGGGCGCACCGGCGGCAAGAAGGAGGTCTATCGAGGCTCCGCTTACGTCGTGGACTTCGTTCCCAAGGTGCGCATCGAGATCGTCGTCAAGGACGACATCGTGCGCGACGTCGTCGAGGCGATCATGTCGGTGGCGCGTACGGGCCGGATCGGCGACGGCAAGATCTTCGTCACCCCGGTCGAGGAAGCGATCCGCATCCGCACCGGCGAGCGCGGCGAGGACGCGCTCTAGCAAGGGACTTTCGGGCACCAACAACCAACACACCGGAACAGGGGAACTTACATGACTGCAGCTGAGGCCTTGAAACTGGCAGAGAAGAGCGGCGCGCAGATGGTCGACTTCAAGTTCGTCGATCTGCTCGGCATTTGGCAGCACACCACGATGCCGATCCACAAGCTCAGCGTCGACGTCTTCAAGGACGGCTACTTCTTCGACGGCAGCTCGATCCGCGGTTGGCAGCCCATCCATGCCTCCGACATGATCTTCATCCCCGACGCCGACTCGGCAGTGATGGACCCGTTCTTCAAGTTGCCGACGCTGTCGCTCACCTGCGACATCGTCGACGCCATCACCAAGCAGCCGTACTCCCGCGACCCGCGGACGATCGCGGCCAAGGCCGAGGCGTACCTCAAGTCGACCGGCATCGGCGACACCTCCTACTTCGGCCCCGAGCCGGAGTTCTTCGTGTTCGACGAGGTCCGCTACTCCGAGGGCCCGAACCGGTCGAGCTACATGGTGGACTCGATCGAGGGACGCTGGAACACCGATCGCGAAGAGGGTCCGAACCTCGGGTACAAGCCGCCGCACAAGGGCGGTTACTTCCCGGTCCCGCCGACCGACACGCTGGCCGATCTGCGCGCCGACATGGCCGTGACGCTCGAGAAGGTCGGAATCCCGGTCGAGGTGTTCCACCACGAGGTGGCCACCGGCGGTCAGTGCGAGCTGTCGATGAAGTTCAACAGCCTCAAGAAGATGGCCGACTGGACCATGTGGTACAAGTACGTGGTCAAGAACGTCGCGCGCGCCAACGGGCGGACCGCCACGTTCATGCCGAAGCCGATCTTCGGCGACAACGGCTCGGGCATGCACTGCCACCAGTCGATCTGGAAGGACGAGAAGAACCTGTTCGCCGGCGACAAGTACGCCGGCCTCTCGGACCTGGCGCTGCACTACATCGGGGGCATCCTCAAGCACGCGCCGGCGTTGTGCGCCTTCACCAATCCCGGGACCAACAGCTACAAGCGGCTCGTTCCGGGCTACGAGGCGCCGGTCAACCTGGCCTACTCGTCGCGCAACCGGTCCGCTTCGGTCCGCATCCCGATCGGCGGCAGCTCGCCGAAGGCGAAGCGACTCGAGTTCCGCTGCCCCGACCCGACCGCCAACCCGTACATCGCGTTCGCGGCGATGATGATGGCCGGCCTCGACGGCATCCAGAACAAGATCGACCCGGGCAAGCCGCTCGACAAGGACATCTACGCGCTTTCGCCCGAGGAGTCGAAGGACGTGCCGAAGGCGCCGGGGTCGCTCGACGCGTCGCTCAACGCGCTCGAAAAGGATCACGCCTTCCTGCTCAAGGGCGACGTGTTCACGCCCGACGTCATCTCGACCTGGCTCGACTACAAGCGCGAGCACGAAGTGGACGCCATCCGCCTCCGCCCGCACCCCTACGAGTTCGCCCTCTATTTCGACAACTAGTGGATCGGCCGCGGGACCCTGGAAGGGTCCCGCACCCCCCGCTCGACGGGTCCCGATCTCGAAGTGTTAGGGCGCATTGCCGACGCAAAAGGGGCCGTTCCTGAAATGGGGACGGCCCCTTAGCCTTTGACGGGGCAGTTGCGCTGCCCTAAGATTCGAGATCCGCGGAAGCCCCCGACGCTCCGCAACTCCTCATGGGTGGGCTCTCTTTCAGCGACCGGGCCAGACGCTCGATGTGGCGGATCGTCCCCAAACGCGCCGTGTCGGAGGCCATCGCCTGGGGTGCCAACCGGGGGATCCCCGGCGCCCTGCGTCGCACCATGTTGTCGCGCTTCGCTCGCATCTATGGCATCGACGTCAGCGAGGCGGAGAAGCCGCTCGGTGACTACTCCGGCTTCGACGAGTTCTTCACCCGCCGCCTGCGCGCGGGCGCCCGCCCGATCGCCGACCTCGCGGGCGTGGTCGTCTCGCCAGCCGACGGCAAGGTCGTAGAGTGCGGACTGGCCACCGCCGGTACGCTGATTCAAGCGAAAGAGAGCACGTTCGAGCTCGCCGAGCTGTTGGGGGACGCGGAGGCCGCGACCCGGCTCGAAGGCGGCGCCTACCTCATCACCTACCTTTCGCCAAAGGACTACCATCGGGTCCACTCGCCCGTCGCCGGGAAGGTCATCGGCTGGCACCACATCCCGGGGACGCTGTTCTCGGTCAATGCCAAGAGCGTCGCCGTCGAGCCGCGCCTGTTCGTCCGCAACGAACGGTTCATCACCCTCATCGAGATGGAGGGCGGCGGTCTCTGCGCCGTCGTCATGGTGGCGGCGATCGGCGTCGGGCACGTGACGGTGTCGTATGATGCAGAGGTGGCCACCCACCGGCCCCGATTCCTGCGCGCCGCCGTCCGCCATCGTCGCTACGACGAGCCGAAGCCCATTGGACGCGGAGAAGAGCTGGGGACCTTCCACCTCGGCTCGACGACGATCGTGGTGTTCGAGCCGGACCGCGTCGAGCTCGACAGCTTCGCCGGGGGCGAGGCGATGAAGATGGGGATCGCCATCGGGCGCGCGCGGGCGGCGAGCGGAACCTCTACGGTCTGCCGAGGCTGACGGCTGTGTCGAAAGCCCACGACGAGACTTCGCGCCACTCGAGCCAGTCCTCCGAGGAGACGCCACCGCCGCGCCCCGCGACCGAAGATGGCCACGCGGCCAAGCGCGGAGCCGCGCCGGCTGGTCGCCGGGCTGCGCGGGTCGGCGCGGCCATCTCCCGCGAGCGGAGCGGTCCCATCGGAATCGCCAGCGGCGATTTCTCCACCCCGACGGTACGGCGGCGGACGACGACCCAGCCACGGGGGATGCCGGTGGCCGCTATTCCACCTTCGGTCCCGCCTGGGCCCGAGGTCCCGGTCGCTTCCGAAGCGCTCCCGCCACTCTCCGAGCCACTCCCCCCCCCGTCCTCGGAACCGCTGCCACCATTGTCGGAGCCGCTCCCGCCCCCGTCGCCCGACGGCCCTCTGATGGGCGCCACGCCGGTCGATCTCGTCGACGGGACGTCGGGCCAGGGGCCCCATCCCCCGCCGCCACCACTCGACAGCCCGTTTGGGGCCTCGCTGCCCGCCGCTCAGGCCGACGGTGAGGCGGCCGCGCTCGCCGCCGAGGCGGCCGCCGTCCGCGCGCTCGACTCGGGTCCGCTGACGCCGCCGCCCGAGGTCGGCGTTCCGGGGCCCACACCACTGCCCGAGCCCACCAAGGCCGCGGTACCCGGCGAGGGCCCGCCGCCCCCCGACGAGATGGAGCCGACGCCGCCGCCCGAACCGGCTCGACCGCCGTCGCTCTCCCCGTCGGAGGCGATCGCAGTCGACGTCGCCGGTGCGCTCCCGATGAGGCCCATGGGGTCCGACGGCAGCGCGGCCTCCTCGGACCTGGCGAACCAGATCGGGAACCCCACGCCGGCCCCGGCCGCCGTCGCGGCGCCCATGCCGGCCCCGGCCGCCGTCGCGCCCCCGCCGGTGCCGGCCTCCGCCGCGACCCCGCCAGCCGCCGAGACGCCGCCGCCGACGCCGGCCCCGGTGGTAGCTGCACCGAGCCCGGCTCTCGCGCCGACACCTCCTCCGCTCCCGGCGTCGGCGACCAGCGAGGTCGATGAGGAGCTCCAGGGCTCGGATGACCTCGAGGTCGACGAGGGGAGCGACGCGGCCGAGGCGGCCGCCGCCGCCCCGCCTCGGTGGCCACCGGCCGTGCCGTCGACGTCGCCGCCCACGCCCCCGCCCCTTCCGGGAAGCCATCTCAAGACGCCTGGACCGGAGGCCAAGCCACCCGCGCCGCCGGCCGAGGAGCCGCACGGACCGCTGCTGCCGGCGTTGCCGATCCTCCCGGAGGCGCTGTCGCAGCGGCCCCGGCGCCCCAAGCGCTCGAAGCCCTGGTTCGAGGAGGTATTCGACGAAGACTACCTGCGCACGCTCCCGTTCATGCGGGCCGACCAGACGCTGCGCGAGGTGGAGTTCGTCTCCGAGGCCCTGGCCGCGCCGCCTGGGGCGGAGATCCTCGACGTCGGCTGTGGCTATGGGCGCCACGCGATCGAGCTGGTCCAGCGCGGGTACAACGTGACCGGCCTCGACCTTTCGCTGCCGCTGCTGATCCGCGCCGCGGACGAGGCGGAGCGCCGCACGCTGTCGGTGAACTTCGTGCACGCAGACATGCGCGAGATGGCCTTCGAGAAGCAATTCGACGGCGCCTACTCGATGCTCACCTCCTTTGGATACTTCGACGAGGAGACGAACCTGCGCGTGGCCGAGCGTATCGGCCGGGCGCTCAAGCCCGGGAAGCGCTTCCTGCTCGACATCGTCAATCGCGACTACGTGGTGTCCGACCTGCCGGTTCGGGTCTGGTGGGAGGGGACGGGGTGCGTGGTCCTGGAGGAGGTCGATTTCAATTTCCACACCAGCCGCATCAACACCCACCGATCCATCGTTTTCGAGGACGGCCGCCAACTCGAGCAGGAGCTCTCGGTCCGGGCCTACAGCCTGCACGAGATTGGCCGCCTCCTCCGGCAGGCCGGATTCCGTGTGATTGACGTCTCAGGCGGACTGGCGACGCGCGGCGATTTCTTCGGAAGCGCCTCCCGCAACTTGCTGATCGTTGCGGAAAAGCGGGAAGACGAAGGCTGATTTTTCGCCCAGCTGACGCGCCGCGCTGAGTCGCCAAAAATCCGATTGCGCGGGCATTGTGCTTGTGTCAGCGCTGCCCATCTTGGCGGGCGTGCGCAACTTGCAACCAAAGCGCCGGCGCAAGCATCAGAGTGTACGAGGCGTGACGCGGTTAGACCCGGAATATTTTCCAGCCCAGGTCCGTATATCCCTTACAGGTTCGGGAGTGTCTGTATCGCGACGCGGCTCGATGGAGATGAGCAAGATGAGCGCACGAGGAGTCAAAGTGAAACTGGCCCGCAAGGGTCGGCCGCCCGAGGCGGGTCGTAAGCCCGCGTCGACGCTCGCGCGTCGTCCCGCCCGCGAGGTCAAGGCCAAGGTCGCGGGCAAGCCGTTCCCAGCCGCGGCGGGGGCGCCGATTCCCGCCAACGACACGCTTCTACCGCCCGACGCCATGGGCCCGTCGGCCGAAGATCTGGATGTGGAGACACTCGGCGCCACGCCTGGGGTCGAGATCGAGACCGACGAGACCGACGAGGTTTCGGGAGAGGTCCGTGCAGAAGGGGCGGACGAGAGCGCCGACGAGGACCGGGAAGAGGAAGAGGAGGAGGCCAGCACCGAGGGAGGCGCCAAGAAGCGCCGCAGTGACGACGAGCCCGCCAGCTTCCTGGCCATGTACTTCCGGGACATGGCGGAGCTGGACGTCCTGCGCCCGGAACAGGAATTCGAGACCGCCCGCAACATCGAGGAGATGGAGCTGAATCTCTGGAAGACCATCCTCGGTTTTGCGCCCGGGACCGATTGGATCCTCGACGTGGTGGAGCGCGAAGTAGGCAAGCCGTTGCCCGAGGCCAAGGTTCATCGCGCTACGGCTGCGCGCGCCCGGCATCGTTCGTCGATCCCGGCTCGCGGGAAGTTCGACAAGACCGCCACCGCGCTCGGCACCAAGCTGCGCGCGTTGGACATCGACCGCCTCTACCTCGACGCCGCGCTGGCCGAGATTCAGCGGGTTGGCCGCGCCGTGCAGGGGCTGCCGTTCGAGGGAACGGTTCCGTTTTCCACCTCGACCAAGGCATTCGCCGACTTCGTGAAGACGGTGTCGGGCAAGGCCTTCCGGCTGAAGGCAGCCAAGAACGAGTTCGTCAAGGCGAACCTGCGCCTGGTGGTCTCCATCGCGCGGCGCTTCAATCATGGCCGCCTGCCGCTGGCCGACCTCATTCAGGAAGGCAACATCGGCCTCATGAAGGCGGTCGAGCGCTATGACTACCGCCGGGGATTCCGCTTCTCGACGTACGCGAGCTGGTGGATTCGCCACGCCATCAGCCGCGCTCTGGCCGACAAGGGGCGCGCGGTTCGGCTGCCGGTGCACATGATCGATGCCTACCACCGCATCGCCAAGTCGCAGCGCGAGCTTCAATCGAAGCTCGAACGGGTGCCAACGACCCACGAGATTGCGGCGGCGACGGGGATCGAGGCGGAGAAGCTGGAGAAGATGAAGACCTTTCTCTCGGAGACGCCGGTTTCACTCGACCGTCCGATCTCCGATGAGGACGGGCGCCGGCTCATCGACGTCCTGGTCGATCCGAACGAAGGGCCGGCCGTCCCGGATCAGATGGCATCGACCGAGACGCAGAGCGAGATGCTCAAGTTCCTGGCCTCGCTCAAGCCGATCGAGGCCGACATCCTCCGCAAGCGGTTCGGCCTGGTAAACGACCGCGAGCGCACGCTGAAAGAGATCGGTGACGAGTACCGCCTCTCACGCGAGCGGGTGCGCCAGCTCCAGGAGCAGGCGCTGGTCAAGATGCGGCGCGCGATGGCCAAGCGCGAGTCGGTCTAGATCCGACGGCCGCGTTTCGCTCATCGCGAAGCTCGTCCGGGGCTGCCCTCGACTCGAGCGGAACATCTGTTGACCCGCTCGGCGTCGGGGGCTATGGTCGCTTCTCACTCGCGCGGAGGCGAACACACGATGAAGCGTGTCCTCGGTCTTGCCCTTTCCATGGCTGCCTTCGTCACCATTGCGGCGTGTACGCAAAGTGGCGGCCCGCTCAAGGTCGATTCGATCGAACCGCCGCAAGGGACGACCGCCGGCGGCGAGGAGATCTCCATTAACGGCGGCGGCTTCACACCGGGAAAGACGCAGGCGGAGGTGAAGTTCGGTCACAAGAAGTCGGAGACGGTGACCATCGCCTCGACCAACAAGATCCGCGTCGTCACGCCGGCCAGCGAGAAGGGACCCGTCGACGTGACCGTCATGTTCGACGACGGGAGCTACTTCAAGATCCCCAACGGCTTCCGCTACGTCGAGCCGGCCGCGCAAGACAACGCCCGCCAAGCCTACTTCGGCGGTCAGAAGAACGCCGCCGGCAGCAAGATCGAAGTCGAAAAGAAGCAGTAGCCAGGGACGGAAGTGGGTAGGTGCCGCGCCGGCGGAGCCGCCTCCGCTCGGCCCGCGGCGGTCTCGGCAACCTTTCTACCGACTAGCGAACGACTAGCGAACTTCGAGCCGGAAGAGCTGCTGGCCCATCAGCATGAAGGTGCCGGTGGGGACGGTGCGCTCGTGACGCAGCCGCAGGAAGGTCCCGTTCGAGGAGCCGAGGTCGGTCAGATAGACGTGCTCGTCGTGCAATGAGATGCGCGAGTGCGTCCCCGAGACGTAGCCGTCCTCGGGGAAGAGGATGTCACCACGCTCGCGGCCGAGCACGATCGACTCGCCGAACAGCGGGAAGGCCGAGCCATCGACGTCGCGTCCCACGATGACCGACAGCCGCCCCCAGAATCCGGGATTCGGCGTCCCCATGATCTCGGTTCCATCCTCGAGCGGCTGGGGCGGCGAGATCACCTCGAAGCGCAAGAGCTCCTGCCCGATCCGGAAGATGTCGCCGGACTCGAGCGCCTCCTCGCCGGTGATCTTGAGGAAGACGCCGTTCAAGCTCTGCAGGTCGCGGATGGTGACGCCGTCCGGTCCTACCGACAGCTCGGCGTGGCGCGGCGAGAGGTACGCGTCGGCATCGAACAGCGGCGCCTGTCCCCGCCCGATGATGTTCTCGCCGTCGTGCAGGGGGTGAGCGCCCCCTTCCGATCCGTCGGGCCGGATGAGGATCAAGCGACCGCGCGGAAGCGCCGCCGCCTGCGCATTGGCGGAGCCGGCCATGAACATCGTGCGCGGGCCGGTGACGGCGCCGGGGCCTGACGGCTGGCGCGCCATGCGCGTGCCACATGCGCCACAGAAGGCGAACCCGGCCTGAACCATCTTTCCGCAGGTGGGGCAGGGAACTTCGTTGCCCGCCGCAGCGGGGGCGGGTCCGCCGGTCACCCGAACGGGCGGCGGCGTGGCGCCGGCCGGAACGCCGATGACGCCGCCGTTGCTCGCGCTCGTGACGCGGGGCGCGGGGGTTCCGGCCAGAGGGTTCGGCGGGAGCTGGAAGGGGATGGGCGCCGGCATCTTGGGGGAATCGCCCCAGGGGATGCCGCCCCGGCCCTTGGCGGGCACGGCCGGCGAGGAGGTGCGCAGCTCGCCCGCCACCGCGCCCATCGGCGCCGGGGGCAGCACGGTGCGGTCGAGCGCCGGATCGCGCGTGTCGGGTTGCGGCCCAGCTGCAGGAGCAGGAGCAGCGGCGGGCCTGGCCAGCTCGCTGCCGCAGCCGAGGCAAAACTTATAGTGGTCCTGGTTTTCTTTGCCGCAGCGATTGCAGGTGATCAAAGGGACCCCCGGTGAGCCTATCGCAACTAACATGGCGAGCCGCCAGCGTCAATTCGGACCGGCCGGTCGCGCTGACGGGTTTTAGCAGGAAAATCCCGGCTCCTGCGGTCGAGATCAGCTGATTTCGACGCGGAGAAGCTGCTGCCCCAGGAAGACGTGGTCCCCGTGCTCGAGCGGCAGCTCATCGGTGATTCGCACGAAGGTTCCGTTCTTCGATCCGAGATCGGTCAGCGCGATCTGCCCATCCGCGCTCATGGTGATCTGGGCGTGCCGGCCGGAGATGAATGGGTCGTCCAGGAAGTTCACGTCGTTCCCTTCGCGCCCGACGGTGATGGTTTCGTTGCGCGAGCGGTAGATCATGCCGATCTCGCCGCCGCGCAGGCGCTGGATCAGCTTCATCTTCGAAGGGCGCTTGGGGCTGGCGTAGAAGTAGGTCCCCTCGGCGTCGGGCTGCGGGCCGAGATCGGGCGGCGAGGGCTCGATCTGCAGGAGCTGCTCGCCGATCAGGAAGAGCGCGCCGGGGACCAGATCGACCGGCTGCTTGATGCGGATGAAGACGCCGTTGACCGAGCCCTCGTCGACCACGTGCAGCTTGCCGTCGCGGTAGATGAAGCTCGCGTGGCGCGGCGAGAGCAACGTGTCCTCGGGGAACATGAGCGCCCCCTCGAGCCGGCCGGCCAGGTGCTCGTTCGCGTTCAAGAGGTAGGTCACGCCGTCGGTCCCCTCGCCCTTGATGACGGTCAGCTTGGCGCGCCCCGGCGCCTGCTGGGTCGCCCCGAAAAACATCGTCTTGGCGGGGGCGGGCGCGGCGTCGATCTTGTTGCCGCAGCTTCCACAGAATCGGTTGCCGTTCGGGACTTCAGCGCCGCAGTTCGGGCAAAGCATCCCGGCATTTTCAGCCGCGCTGCCCGCAAGTCAAGCGCGGCCCTGGCGGTCAGCCCCCGGGGGGAGCCCCGCGCGCGCGCCCAAGGGCCTCGAGCGCCGCGGACCGGACCAGAGGGTTTCGATCGCCGCTGGCACGGTCGAGTGGCGGGAGCCCGGCCGGCCCGAGGACCGCGAGCAGCTCGACCGCCGCCAGCCGGGAGCTCCAGGAACCGGCGGCGCTCCCCCCCTCCTCGACCGCCAGGGGGCCGATCGCAGCCGCGATCTGCGCGGCGAGCGGCGGGTGCGCGCGGACGACGATGCGCGCCGCGGCCACCGCCGCCTCCGCGAGGACCGGCTCGCCGTTGGCGATGGCCTCCCCGAGGCGCGCCGGGGTCAGCCTTTCGTCATCGAGCTTGGCGAGGAGGCGCAGCGCGGCTGCCCGGGTCCGGCCATCTGGATCGTCCAGCGCCGCCGCGATACCGTCGCTGAGCGGCCAGGCGATCTCCCGCAGCGCCGCCTGCGTTTCGGGCGGCAGCGGTCCGGCGGTCACCAGCGCGCCCAGCCCCGGGCCGTCGGGGCGGGCGTCGAGCGCAGCCAGGGCCGCCCGACGTGCGGCGCCGCCGCGACCGAGCGCGTCTGCGAGCAGCGCATCAATCTCGCCGCTCTTGGCCCGCAGCAAAGGGGCCAGATCTCCGGGCGGAGGCGGGGTGGCGAGCGCCGCCAAGATCTCCGGGACCGCCAGCTCGTTGCCGTTGATCGCGCGCGCTTCGTCCGGCGGGGCGCCTCCGGTCAGCCAGACCCCGAGCGCGTCCAGCGTCGGCTCCGCCGTGTCGGACGCGGCGCCGTCGCCCAGGATGGCGCGTCCGAGCAGCGCGGACAGCGCGCGTGGATCGCGCGTCCAGGCGAGCGCCACCGCGGTCGTCCGGGCCAGGACGTCGTCGCCGCTCTGCAGGAGATCGAGCAGCGTCGTGACCGCTTCCCGTCCGCCAGCCCGTCCGAGCGCCAGCACCGCGGCGCGACGGACCTCGATCGGCCGGATCCCGTCGCCGGCGATCCGGGCGAGAAACCTCACCGCGCGGTCGTCGGCGTGCCGCCCGAGACCCAGGCAGGCGAGCGCCTGGATGTCGGGTCGTGGATCCTCCGCCGCGCGCCAGAGGATCGGACGGATCCGCTCGTCGGTGATTCGACCGAGCCCCCAGACGGCGGCCACGCGCGCGACCACGGCGCCGTTCGTGGCCGCCTCCGCCAGCGGCGCGAAGCCACGGGGATCGGCGAGGCGTCCGAGCGCGACCAGCGCCGCCTGACGCGCCTCGCTGGCGGCGAGCGCCGCCGTGCCGTGGGTCTTGTCAGCTCCCCGCGCGGCGACCCGGGCCAGCGCCGGCACCGCGTCGGCGTTCCCCAGCAGGCCCAAAAGCTCGATCGCCCTTCGATCCGGAACGTCGCCGACGACGACCAGGTCGAGCAACGGCCGAAGCGCCGTCCGGCCAAGGCCGCTCCGCGTCGCGTCGCCGGCCGGGTCGCGGGCGAGGGCGGGGAGCGCCCTGTCCAGCACCTCGACCAGCGCGCGTCGTCGTGCGGCCGTCTCTCGATCGTCGGTCGTGTCCGGGATTAGGGCCAGGGCCAGGGCGGGCAGTCGGCCCAGAGATTCCTCCACACCGAGCGCGAGGCGGACGGCGTCGGAGATGGCGGCGTCATCGCGGGCTGCGCGCAGAAGATCCTCGAGAACGCTGGCTGCTCCCGCCGCGTCTTCCTGCCGTTCGAGCAGGCGCGCCAGCGCCAGCGCCGCTTTAGGGGGCCCGCCGCGCGCGATCGCGGCGCGGTAGGTGGCCACCGCCCCCTGGTCGTCGCCGGCGCGCTCGCGCAGCTCGGCGATCCGCGCCAGCTGGCCGGCATCCGCACCCTTTTCGGCGGCGGCCGCGTGAGAGAGGGCGCCGGCCAGATCGTAGCGACCAAGCGCCAGCTCCGCGATCTGGAGCTCGGCGTCGCGCGCCCGGTCGGGCGAGAGGCGCGCCAGCTCGCCC
>Ga0134128_10004829_pt1 | contig 16409 bp, 15 predicted proteins | sample KB31754_FD_96462 | JGI IMG/M metagenome (GOLD analysis project Ga0134128, IMG submission 96462) | Terrestrial soil microbial communities with excess Nitrogen fertilizer from Kellogg Biological Station, Michigan, USA - KB3-175-4 | ecosystem: Environmental > Terrestrial > Soil > Unclassified ...
AGTACTTCCTGCACGACCTCGTCGGGATGCAGCTCGTCGACGGCGAGGGAACGGCGCGCGGCGAGGTGATCGACGCGTACGAGGGGGGCGGCGGCGTGCTGCTGAACGTGCGGCAGGGCCGGAGCGAGTTCGAGGTTCCGTTCGCGGCGGACATCTGCACGTCGATCGACGTCGGCGCGAAGCGCATCGTCGTCAAGCTTCCCGAGGGACTCGATGAGATTTGACTTCGTGACCATCTTCCCGCGGATGTTCGATCCGCTGCTGGCCGAAGGGATCATCGCCCGCGGCGTGAAGCAGGGACTGCTCGACGTGCGCGTGCACGACCTCCGCGATTTCACCTCCGACAAGCACCGCTCGACCGACGACGAGGCCTACGGCGGCGGGCCGGGCATGGTCATGCTCGCCGAGCCGGTGCTGCGCGCGGTCGAGTCGATCCATGGAGGACAGGCGCCCTCGCCTGTCCTCGGTACGCCGCTCGATGGACAGGCGAGGGCGCCTGTCCCCCACGTCGTGCTGACGTCGCCGCAGGGGCGGCGCTTCGATCAAAACGTGGCGAGGGAGCTGGCCGCGCACGGGCACCTCGTCTTCCTCTGCGGCCGCTACGAAGGCTTCGACCACCGCGTGCACGAGGCGTTGCAGCCGGACGAGATCTCCATCGGCGACTTCGTCGTCTCCGGCGGCGAGCTGCCGGCGATGCTGATCGCCGACGCGGTCGGGCGCATGGTCGAGGGCGTCGTCGGCAACGCCGGCTCGGTCGAGGAGGACTCGTTTTTCCGCGGGCTTTTGGACTACCCGCACTACACGCGCCCCGAGGAGCTGCGGGGGATGCGGGTGCCGGAGATTTTGATGTCGGGGCACCATGAGAGGATTCGGAGGTGGAGGAGGGAGCAGGCGCTGCGCGCGACGATGGCGAAACGGCCCGACCTTCTGGAGAGCGCGGAGCTCGATGACGAAGCGCGCGAGATTCTGAAGCGAATGCAGAATGCAGAATGCAGAATGCAGAAGGAGTAGCGGAGCAATTCTGCATTCTGCATTTTGCATTCTGCATTTCCGGCCGCGCCGGAATGCCCTGCAGCCGAACCCGGTTCTACGCTATCCTAACGCCCTTTCGTTGAGGACACTGCTATGCCAGAAATCATGAAACTCGTCGAGTCGCGCGAATCGCGCACCGACATCCCCAACTTCGCGCCGGGCGACACGGTCAAGGTTCACGTGAAGGTCAAGGAAGGCGACAAAGAGCGCATCCAGATCTTCCAGGGCGTCGTCATCTCCCGCAGGGGCGGCGGCACGCGCCAGATGTTCACCGTGCGCAAAGTCTCCGGCGGCATCGGAGTGGAGCGCATGTTCCCGCTGTATTCTCCGACGATCGATAAAATCGAGGTCGAACGCCATGGCCGGGTCCGTCGCGCGAAGCTCTACTACCTCCGGGACCTCCGGGGTAAAGCGGCGCGCATCGAAGAGCGCCGCAAAGGCTAAGGCCGAGAAGATCCAATCCCGGCTCTTCGCGGAGCTGGCGCGCGTTGCCGAGCTTTCGGCCGTCGAGCGCCGGCTCCGCGATTTTGGTTTTCGCGCCATCGCCGGAACGGACGAGGTCGGCCGCGGCTGTCTGGCCGGCCCTGTCGTGGCCGCGTGCGTGATCCTCGACGCCGAGCCCACCCTGCTCCGCGTCAACGACTCCAAGCTCATCGTCGACTTCGAGCACCGCCTGACCGTCTGCCGCCACGTCCTCGACCGCGCCCGCGCCGTCGCCGTCGGCGTCGTCGAGCCGGCCATGATCGACCGCATCAACATCCTCCAGGCCAGCAAGCTTGCGATGCAGCAGGCGGTCGAGAACCTCACCGTCCGTCCCGATGTCCTCCTCCTCGACGCGGTCACGCTGGAGAGCGTGGAGATGCCGCAGGTCCCGCTCATCGAAGGCGATCGCAGAAGCGTCTCCATTGCAGCGGCTTCCGTGGTGGCGAAGGTCTACCGCGATCTGCTGATGGAGTCGTATCATGCCGTCTACCCCGTCTACGACTTTGCGCACAATCGGGGATACGCGACCGAGGGCCATCAGGCTGCCCTGAAGCTCTACGGCCCGAGTCCGATTCATCGAAAGTCGTTCGAAGGGGTCGACGAGCCGATGCTGCTGTTCGCCCGAGAAGACGGAGAAGATGGCGGTTCAACGCGATAAAGTCATCGCCAGCGCCGAAAAACTGGTCGCGAAGGGGAAGATCGAGCCGGCGATCAAGGAGTACGAGCGCCTTCTCGAAGACAACCCCAACGACGTCAACACCCTGAACCGCATCGGCGACCTCTGGGTCCGCATCAACCGCAACGACGAAGCGGTCAAAGTCTTCTCCAAGATCGCCGACCACTACTCCAAGGACGGCTTCTTCCTCAAAGCGATCGCGATCTACAAGAAGATCAACAAGCTCGACCCGTCCAAGCTCGACATCTACGCCAAGCTCGCCGACCTCTACGCCAAGCAGGGCCTGGCCATGGAGGCGAAGAGCCAGTACCAGGTCCTGGCCGACTACTACCTCAAGCACGGCGACCCCGCCAACGCGCTCGGGATCTACAAGAAGATCTCCGAGCTCGACCCGAACTCGATCAACGTCCACGTCAAGCTCGCCGACCTCTACTCGCAGAACAACCGCACCGCCGACGCGCTCAAGGAGTACGACCGCGTCGGACGGATGCTGCTCAAGCGCGGCATGCTCGACGAGGCCGTGCAGGTCTTCAAGAAGGCGCTGAAAATCGACGCCTCGAACGTCGAGCTCGTCGAGTCGCTCGTCACGGCGCTGCTCGAGGCGAGGGACTTCGATAACGCCGCGCAGATCGTCGGGACGTCGCTGGAGTCGAACGCGTCGAACGCGCGGCTGCTGGCGCTGAACGGCCGGATCAGCATCGCGCGCGGCGACACCGCCGGCGCGCGCGTCGCGCTCGAGCGCGCCCTCGCGGCCGACCCGAACGAGCCGGCCGTGCGCGAGTCGCTCGCCGAGCTCTACCTCCGCCAGAACAACGCCGACGGCGCGCTGGAGATGCTGACGCCGCTCGCCGAGAAGGCCATGCAGCGCGGCGAGCGCGCCGCCGCCGTGGAGATGCTCAACCGCATCCTCCGCGTCGACCAGGGACACACGCCGACGCTGGAGCGCCTCGTGGCCGTTTTCTCGCGGCTCAACGAGGAGACGAACATCCTCTCGGCGATGAACAGCCTGGCCGAGGCGCACATCGCCAAGGGCCAATTCGAGCAGGCGTCGAAAGTGCTGGAGAAGCTGATCCAGCGCGAGCCGCAGAACGCCCAGCACCGCAACAAGCTGCAGTTCGTCCGCACGCAGATGGGCGGCGTCGACACGCTGCCGCAGCGGCCGAAGACGCCGACGCCGCCGCCGCTGCCGGCGATCGAGCTGGAGATCGAGGAGCCGGCGCCGGCGTTCGACGAGCCTTCGCTCACCCTCGACCTCGACGAGTCCCCGCCGATCGAGCTCGACCTCAGCGCGTTCGAGGACGCCGCGCCGGCCCCGCCGCAATCGCCACCGCCGCCGCTGCACATCGAGTCGGAGCTGGAGATCGTCGAAGAGGCGCCGGAGGAGAGCACCGAGGACCTCGACTTCATCACCGAGCACCTGACCGAGGCGGAGGTGTTCGCGAAGTACGGGCTGTCGGAGAAGGCGGCCGAGCATCTGCGCGCCGTCATCGAGCGCGCGCCGAAGCACGTCGCGGCGCATGACAAGCTATTCCGGATTTTGCTCGACGAGGGCGACGCCGCCGGCGCCCGCGCCGCGGCGATGCAGTACCTCGCGCTGCTCGACGAGCGCGGCGACAGCGACACCGCCGACGCCGTGCGCAACGAGTTCGCCGCACGCGGGATGTCGCTGGCGGCCGCCGCCGCGCGCGCCCGCCCGTCAGCCCCGCCGCCGTCACCACCGCCCGCCCCCGAGCCCGAGCTCGAAGAAATCTCCTTCGACCTCGACACCGGCGCGCCCGAGTTCGACTTCGGCACGCCGGAGCCGGAGCCGCAGCCCGAGCCCGAGCCCGTTCTGGAGATCGCCGCCGAGGAGCCGGAGATGCTCGTGGCGGAGGAAGTCGTCGACGACATCGCCTTCGACCTCCCGACGGCGGAAGAGATCACGTTCGAAGAGACGCCGGCGATCGCATTCGAGCCGGAGCCCGAGCCCGAGCCCGCGCCGCTCATCGAAGAGGCGCCCGCATTCGAAGAGCCGCCGTCGTTCGAGCCGCTCGCGTTCGAGCCGCAGGCGCCCGCGGCCGAGGAGATCGGCGAGGTCGACTTCTACATCGAGCAGGAGCTGTTCGACGAGGCGCGCTCGAAGCTCGCCACGCTGGCGGCGCGCTTCCCCGGCGACGCCATGGTCGCCAAGCGCCAGCAGCGACTCGACACCGCCGTCGCCGCCGCCTCGGCCATCGCCGCGATGGCGCAGCCCGCGCCGCCGCCCCCGCCGCCGGAGCCGGTCGCCCCGCCACCGCCGCCGCCCGTCGCGACGCCGCCGGTGCTCTCGCGCGACGAGATCGAGAGCGAGCTCCTCTCCGCACTGCCCGACGACGACGAAGAACCGGCCTTCACCGCCGCGCCGCCGCCCCCGCCGCCCGTAGCGCCGCTCGCGGCGTTCGAGCCGCCGCCGATGTCGGTCGGCGAGGAGAACCTCTTCTCCGAGGAGGGCGACTTCTTCGACCTCGCCGCGGAGCTCGAGTCGGAGCTGGGCGAAGAGGCCGAAGACGTCTCGCTCTCGGAAGAGGAGCAGTCGCTCGAGGAGATCTTCAAGGAGTTCAAGAAAGGGGTCGAGCAGCAGCTCGATTCCGAGGACTACGACACGCACTACAACCTCGGCATCGCCTACAAGGAGATGGGGCTGATCGACGAGTCGATCTCGGAGTTCCAGCTCGCCTCGAAGGACCCGAAGCGCGCCGTGGAGTGCGCGTCGATGCTCGGGCTCTGCTTCCTCGAGAAGGGGATGCCGCAGCTGGCCATCAAGTGGTACCGCAAGGGGCTGGAGATGCCGGAGATCACCGAGGAGGAGCACGTCGGGCTGCTCTACGACCTCGGGTCGGCGTACATGGAAGTCGGCGACACCGACAACGCGCAAAAGGCGTTCATGGAGGTCTACGGCATGAATGGCAACTACCGCGACATCGTGTCGCGCATCAAACAGCTGGAAGACGCGCGCAAATGAATCGTCACCTGGAGACCGCGCTCCGCTTCGTGAACCTGACGGCGTCGGGGCTGCTGGCCGGCTCGCTCGGCTTCGGCGAGGCCGCGCTCGTGCCGGGATGGCAGGAGGAGCTGCCGCGCCACCGCTCGAACGTGCTCGAGGCGCTGCGGCATCTGAACTACTACAACGCCATCGGACCGGTGGCGCTCGGGACGGCGGTGACGCTGGCGGTCGGCACGCGCAACGACGCCGCGAAGCGCATCCTCGACGCCGCGTCCGCGGTTGCGCTGGCGGGCGTGCTCGCCGCGACGATCATGGTCACGGTGCCGCTCAACAAGGAGCTCGAGGAGCAGGCGCCCGCCGACTACCCGAGCGACCGTTCGCTCTCGATGTCGAAGAACTGGGCGCGCGCCCACGCGGTGCGGACGACGCTGGGGATCTCGGCGTTCGTCTGCGCGGTGGCCTCGGGCGTGGCGGGACGGCGGGGGTAAGATCGTAGGTCCAACCAAGGAGGATGCAATGCGATTTGCAGCAATCTGCGTCGTTGTTGTCTGCCTCACTTCTCCCGCCTTCGCCCAGATGACGCCCGGCGTCGCCGTCACCTCGGGCGAGCGGTTTCCCTTCGTCGCCGACTTCAACGGCGACGGCCTCGATGACCTCTTCAACGCCCGAAGCGTCGTGCTCAACAACGGCACGTCGTTCAGCGAGGCGCAGGACCTCGGGCTTCCGCAGTACGAGACCATCTTCGGCGTCCTCGACGTGAACGGCGACGCGATCCCCGATCTCATCACGTACAAGGGACCGCTGGAGAACATCTACCGCCTCTACATCGCCGACGCCTCGCGCCACTACGGGAACCCGATCGTCGTCAGCAGACTGTATCGCCCATACGCGGGCGACTTCGACGGCGACGGAAAAGACGATCTCGTATTCATGGTCCCCGTTCGCGACGGCATCAGCATGCGCGAGATCGCCGAGGACATGAACATTCTTCGTTCGCGCGGCGACGGCACGTTCGAGCCGCTGGCGTCGTATCGCCTTCCGCCTGGTCCTCAGATCGATCAGTCCCGCTTTTTCCGCTTCCTGATGGGCGATCTCGATCGTGACGGCATCCCCGACGTCGTCATCCGATGCGCGAACGTCGCGGACGGAAATCTCGTCGTCATGCGCGGCCTCGGCGGCGGAAAGTACACCGTCGAAGCGCGCTACATGCCGAATGACCACCTGAACTGGGGCTCGTGGAGCACGCGTCTTGCCGACATGGACGGCGACGGAAATCTCGACGTCGTCATGGCCGGCTTCCGCACGATTCACGTTCTCTTCGGCGACGGCCACGGCAACTTCCCGCGCTCCGCGGCCGCGAAGGTCGCGCAGTTGCGCGGCATCACCGGCGCGGGTTGGTCGCCGATGGACCTGAACAAAGCCGACCAGCCGCGCGACCTCGCCGTCGGCCACTTCACGCGCAGCGACCGCACGGAGATTGCCGCGGACACGATGGAAGGCGACGTCGTCTTCTTCGCGTACGAGCAGGGAGCTTTGAAAGAGGTCTCGCGCGTCGACAGCGGGCTCTTCTCCATCGACATCCTGCCCGGCAACTTCCGCGGCTCCGGCCTCACCGATCTCTGCGTCTACACCACCAGCGACCAGGGCGAGCGAACGCCATCGCCGCAAATCTTCTACGCAAACGCGAATGCCGCCGCCGTCATCGCTCCTCGGGCGCCGATGCGGCGCAGAGCAGCCGGCGCCTCTTCGCCGCACGAGACCGTGCTGCGTTTGCAGACGCACGCCGACTGCCTCGCCGATTTTTCAGAAGAATTCGCCTTCAAGCGCGACGGCGTGTTCGGACATGCCGCAAACGGAGACGCGTTCTTCGACGCCGATACCGCCACGATCTACCTGCGCGTACCGATGCCCGAGCTCACCCTCGGGCCGCTGCAGGCCGCGCTCACGCGAGACAGCAGCGGCGGCTATTCCGCCACGCTTGCAGTCGGCGGCCCGGAGGGATCCCCGTGCCACGGCGATCCGCTCCACTACATGTCGGTGACGGCCACCGTGCAGCACTGAAGCGAATTACTGGAAGTGTTCCCACCCGTGCGGCTCGAACGGTTCGCCGTTGAGCCGCACGCCTTTTTCTTTGCTGATTCTTCCGATCGCGTACACGGGCCGGCCGAGCCGCGTGCTCAATTCCGACTCGCGCAGCGACGACGTGAAGAGCAGCGCGTACTCCTCGCCGCCGTGCAGCACGCAGTCGGCGACGGGAAGACCGGACGACTGCAGATCGGGAAAGAGCGGAATGCGCTCGCGCTCGACGTCGGCGCCGACGCCGGACGCATCGCAGAGGTGATGCAGATCGGTCGACAGGCCATCCGACACGTCGATGCACGCCGTGACCTGATCGATTTGCGCGAGGTCGCGTCCCAACCGCACCTCGGGCTCCGGATCGACGTGGCGCCGGATCGCGCTCATCGCGAATTCGCGCTGCGCGTACGGCACGTTCGGGCCGCCGTCGACTGTCCAGCCGTGCTGCAGCAGCCACAGCCCTGCGGCGGCGCCGCCAACCGGGCGGCTGAGGTAGATCCGGTCGCCGGGCCGCGCGCCGCTGCGCAGGAGCGGGCGGTGCTCGACGTAGCCGACCGCGGTGATCGCGATCGTCAGCTTCTCCGCGCGCGACAGGTCGCCGCCGACGAGGTCGATGTCGTACTGCACGGCCGCGCCGGCGAGCGCTTCGAGAAATTCGTCGAGATGCTCGTGCACCCACTCCGGCAGCCCGAGCGCGACGAGCGCGTACGCGGGCAGCGCACCCATGGCCGCGAGGTCCGACAAATTCACCGCGAGGCTCTTCCGCGCCACGAAGCGCAGCGGGATGGCGCGCGTGAAGTCGACGTCTTCGATGAGGAGGTCGGTCGTGACGACGTGCTCGCCGACGACGGCGGCGTCGTCGCCGATGCCGACCTTCGCGCCGCGCTGCGGAAAGAGCTCGCGCACGCGCGCGACGATGTCCGCTTCCTTCATCGCGGCCGCTCCACCGGCACGATCGGCAGCAGCGGCCGGTCGAACGTCTCGCCGCGGTAGATGATCGCCTCGAGGAAGAGTCCCGACGGCGGCGCGCTCGGCTGGAACAGCTGCGCCTTGCGGTGCAGCCGCGCGGCGAGGTCGTCGGCCGTCATCTCGCCGCGCCCGATCTCGACGAGGAAGGCCACGAGCTTCCGCACCATTTTCCAGAGGTAGTGCGACGCGGCGATGCGGAAGAGGATGAGGTCGTCCGCGACGGCGATCTCGCTCCGCTCCACGACGACGACGCGCGACTCGTCCTGCTGCAGTCGCTTGTCGGTGAAGGCGCTGAAGTCGTGGCGCCCGGCGAGCAGCGCCGCCGCGCCGCGCATCGCATCGACGTCGAGGCGGTCCTTGATCCACCAGACGAACGCCTTCGCGAACGCGGTGCGGCGCGTGGCGATCTGGTAGAGGTAGACGCGCGAAACGGCGTCGTGCCGCGCGTGGAAGGCGTCGCCCGTGCGCGTGGCGGCGAGGACGCAGATGTCGTGCGGCAACAGGTCGTTGATCTTGCGCACGAGGAGGTTCGCGTCGATCGCTTTCTTGATGCGCAGGTGGGCGATCTGCGCGGCGGCGTGGACGCCCGCGTCGGTGCGCCCGGCGCCGCCGACGTCGGCATCGCCTGCGACCTGCGTGGCGGCGCGGAGGAGGTGGCCCTGGATCGTTTTCGGCGTGTTACCCTGCGCCTGCCAGCCGGAGTAGCGAGTTCCTTCGTATTCGATGGTCAGCCTGTAAGTCGGCATGCGCCCCACGTCGTGGCAAGTTTTGGGTGATCTGCTCGTCGTCGTCTGGGACGACGGCCACGAATCATACTATCCGCTCGAAGAGCTGCGCCGCGCCTGCCCCTGCGCCGGCTGCAGCGGCGAGCCCGACCTGTTCGGCCGGATGTACGCCGGCCCCCCGCCGCAGTACCGCAAGGAGTCGTTCCAGCTCCACAGCCTGACCCCGATCGGCAACTACGCCCTGCAGCCGAACTGGATGGACGGCCACAGCTACGGGATCTGGACGTTCGAGCGGCTGCGGGGGGCGTGCCCGTGCGAGATTTGCCGCGCTACGGCGCGATGACCGTCCCCTCGCCCCCGCCCAGCGCCTCCCGCAGGTGCTCCACGTCCGTAATCAGCACCTCTCTCCCGCACTTCCGCACGAACTGGATGGCCGCGTCGATCTTCGGGCCCATCGAGCCCGCCGGGAACTGCCCCTCGGCGAGATGGCGCTCGGCTTCGGCAACGGTCAACCGATCGAGGAACGCTTGCGACGGCTTGCCGAAGTCGATCGCCACCTTCGGCACGCCCGTCAGCACGATGAACATGTCGGCGTTGAGGTCCGCCGCGAGCAGCGCCGACGCGTAGTCCTTGTCGATCACCGCCTCGACGCCGCGCCACTGCCCGTCGCGGCCGCGCACCACGGGCACGCCGCCCCCGCCCGCGGCGATCACCACGGCCGCGCCGTTCAGCATGTACTTGATCGTCTCGGTGTTGAGAATCCGCAGCGGCTTCGGCGACGCCACGACGTGGCGCCAGCCGCCGCGTGACGCGTCCTCGCGCATCGTCCATCCGAGGTCGCGCTCGAGCGCCTCGGCGCGGTAGCGCGTGAAGAACGGGCCGATCGGCTTCGTCGGGCGCTTGAACGCGGGATCGTTCCCGTCGACCTCCACCTCCGTCAGGATCGTGGCCACTTCGCCGCCGAGGCCGATCGATTCGAGGCGGCTGCGGATCGCTAGCTGCAACATGAACCCCATCGACCCCTCGGTCTGGGCGACGCAGACGTCGAGCGACTGCGGCGGGATCTTCGTCGAGGCCTCTTCGTTCTGAATCAGGATGTTGCCGACCTGCGGCCCGTTGCCGTGCACCACGATCAGCTTGTAGCCGTGGCGCACGATCTCGGCGAGCCAGCGCGCGGCCTGCTTCGCCCGGGCGATCTGCTCCTCCTGCGTTCCGCGGTCCTCGGGGCGCAGCAGCGCGTTGCCGCCGAACGCCACCACCGCGAGTTTCTGCGCCATCAAACGTCCTCGCGTTCCAGCGGCATGGTCATGCAGCGCGGCCCGCCGCGCGCGCGCGACAGCTCGTGCCCCTGCATCTGGATCGCGTACTTCTTCGTCGTCCACGTCTCCAGTTCCGTGCGGCCGAGCAACAGGTCGTCCTCGTACACGATGTGATAGCCGTTCGCCGCCAGCTCCTCGGCCGTGCGCACGTTGCGCTCGTAGAGCAGGATGATGCCCGGCGCGAGCGCGAACGCATTCGCGCCGTCGGTCCACTGCTCGCGCTGCTGATCGACGGCGCGCTTGCCGCCGCAGTAGATCGGCTCGAGCTCGAAGCCGCGGCGGCGCAGCGCGCCGAGGAGCGACTTCTGCGGCGAGAACGAGATCGACTTCTTCGTCAGATCGATCGCGTACACGCTTGCCGCCTGACTGCCGTCGGGGAGGATCACCGGTGGATAGATCAGGCACTCGTGGCGGCTGGTGAACGTGAACACCGTGTCGAGGTGCATGAACGAGCGCTGGCGCGGCAGCTCCACGACGAGGATCGTGCGCACGCCGGAGTCGGATTTCTTCAGCGCGCGCGCGACCTGCAGCACGCCGGCGCGGTTCGTCCGCTCCGTGACGCCGAGGAGAATGAGGTCGCGGCTGGCGACGATCACGTCGCCGCCTTCGAGCGTCGGCGCCTTCCGGCTGGCGGGGCGCTCGCGCTCCTCGCCGGCCATGAAGTCGGTGTGGATGCGCCCGCCGTCGCGGAAGCGGGGATGGTTCTCGAAGACGTACTTCGACAGCAGCGACTCGCGGCGGCGCGCCTGCGTGGCCATGCCGCAGATCACGACGCCGTCGCCGATGACCACCTGCGGGTCGCGGGCGAAGAAGAAATTCGGGACGGGGTAGAGCTCGAACTTCGGCAGCTCGCCGCCGCCTTTCTCGCTCGGCAGCCCGCCGATCAGCACCTCCGCGAGCGCGCCGGCGCGCTGCTCGCGCAGCCAATGCGTGAGGCGCCGCGTGAAGCCATTGCGCTTGGCGAGGTCGCGGACGATCAGGTCCTTTTTCTCGTCGTCTTCGAGCACCTCTTCGAGCAGGTCCTGCGTGTCGAGCACTTCGCCGGCGACGAAACGGATGAGCTGCTGGAAGCGCCGGTGCTCCTCGCGCGCGACCTGGCCGTAGAGGATGTCGTCGAAGAGGAGCTGGGTCATCATCGGCGGGACCATCACGTCGATCTCGCGGCCGGGAAGATGCACGAGGACGCTCTTCAGCCGCCCGATCTCGCTGGTCACATTCAGCCGCATGCGCGCGGCAGTATAGATACGACGGATTCGCGCGTCGAACCGTAGAATGAAAACGAACATGCGTCGATGTTCGCTCGCCGTCCTCCTGCTGGTGGCGACCGCTGCGTCCGCGGCCCCGCGCATCACCTTCGTCCGCCGGGTCCCGGCCGCGCATGATTTGGCGCCGGCGGAGCGCATCGCCGTCATCTACGCCATCGGCGACAGCGACAAAGTGCTGACCTTCGTCGAGCGCTTCGTCGACGACGTCGCGCGCGCCGGCACGCTGCGCATCACGAACGCCGTCGAGAACAACCACCACTACGCCGTGCTCGACGGCACCGCCCTCGCCGCGCTGCGCCACGACCACCCTGCGGACGCGTACCTCGGCGTCAACGTCTTCACCTGCAGCGGTGTCGAGCGTAGCGCCGAGGGGAGCGAGCACGACGTCGACGGGTCACGCGTCAAGCGAACGCACCACTGGGTCGACGCCACCTGCAGCGCCCGCGTCGACGTCCTCGGGCGCGACGGCAAGAAGCTCTTCTCGTATCACGTCCGCGGCGAAGGAACGTCGCCGCGCGCCGTCACGCTCAGCGACGACGAAAAAGACGTCGCCTACGAGCAGGCCGCGCGCTTCGCAGCGAACGTGGCGGCCGAGGAGATCACGCCGCGCGCCGTGCGGGAGTCGATCGAGTTGGACGACAGCGCGCCCGCCTTCGTCGATGGCATGGCCAGGATCGATGCGGGGCGGTTGAACGATGCGCGCGCGATTTGGGAGGCGGCGCTGCGGCGCCATCGCGACTCCGCGGCGCTCAACTTCAACCTCGGAGCGCTCTCAGAAGCGATCGGCGACCTGGAAGCCGCGCGGGGCTACTTCCAGGCCGCCGTCAAACTCTCGCCGAAAGAGACTCGGTACAAGAGCGAGCTGCAGCTCTTCCAGAAGCGCGTCAGACGTTGATCTGCTTCTGCGCGCCGACGCTGATCTGGATCTGCTTCGGCTTCGCCTCTTCGAGCTTCGGGATCTCGATCTCCAGCACGCCGTTCACGTAGTTCGCCGCGATCTTGTTCGCGTCGACGCTGCGCGGCAGCGAGAACGTGCGGACGAAGCTGCCGTACGTGCGCTCGATGCGGTGGTAGTTGCGATCGTCCTTCCGCTCGAACTGGCGCTCGCCGCTGACGGTGAGCAGGCCGTTCTCGAAGCTGACCTTAAGGTCGTTCTCGTTCATGCCGGGGACTTCGACCTTCACCATGATCTTGTCGGTTTCCTCGGCCACGTCGACCGCGGGGGCCCAGCTGCCGCTCTCGCGGACATCGTCGAGGAAGTTGAAACGGCCGAAAAAGGGCTCACGGAAGCGGGACTGAAGGGTCAGGTACATGATTTTTCTCCTTAATATGAGTATTTCAGACTCATGTCACTGCAGCAAACATTAGCATGTGACGCTCATATTTCCAAGTGAAATGCCTCGTTCACAATTTTGTTAAGTGCATCGCATGTCGCAGGTTCTTCCATCCACCACCGACGGCAAGCTCAGCCGTGAGGTCGCCCGCCGCCGCACCTTCGCGATCATTTCGCATCCCGACGCCGGCAAGACCACGCTGACCGAAAAGCTCCTCCTCTACGGCGGCGCGATCGACATGGCCGGCGCCGTCCGCGCCCGCAAAGGCCAGCGCCACGCGACCTCGGACTGGATGGCCATGGAGCAGAGCCGCGGCATCTCCATCACCTCGACCGCGCTGCAGTTCGAGTACGGCGGCTGCTGCCTCAACCTCCTCGACACGCCCGGTCACGAAGATTTCTCCGAGGATACGTATCGGACCCTGGCGGCAACCGACAGCGCGGTGATGGTGCTCGACGCCGCCAAAGGCATCGAGCCGCAGACGCGGAAGCTCTTCGAGGTCTGCCGCATGCGCCAGATCCCCATCGTCTGCTTCATCAACAAGCTCGACCAGCCGGGGCGCGATCCGTTCGACCTCATCGGCGAGATCGAGCACGAGCTCGGCGTCGGCGCCGTGCCGATGAACTGGCCGATCGGCAGCGGTCCGACGTTCCAGGGCGTCTTCGATCTTCGCGACCAGCGCGTGCTCCGCTTCGAGCGGACCGCGCACGGGAAGTCGATCGCGCCGGTGACGGTGAGCGGTCTCGACGACCCGCGCCTCGAGGCGGAGATCGGGCCGACGGCGTGGAACGACCTGCGCGACGCCGCGGAACTCCTGGCCGGCGCCGGCCACGCGTTCGACGAGGCGGCGTTCCTGCGCGGCAAAGTCATTCCGGTCTACTTCGGCTCGGCGATCAACAACTTCGGCGTGCAGCCGTTCCTCGACGCGCTGCTCGAGCTCGCGCCGCCGCCGCCGCCGCGCCTCGCGCACAAACCGAACGGCGAGAGCGTCGCGGTCGCGCCCGACGACGACGCCTTCACCGGCTTCGTCTTCAAGATCCAGGCGAACATGGACAAGCGCCACCGCGACCGCCTGGCCTTCCTGCGCATCACCTCCGGCGTGTTCGAGAAGGACATGACGGTCTTCCACTCCCGCCTCGGACGCGAAGTGCGCATGACCCGCCCGCACCGCCTCTTCGCCCGCGAGCGCGAAACCATCGACGTCGCCTACCCCGGCGACGTGATCGGCTTCGTCAACCCCGGCCTCTTCCGCATCGGCGACGCCGTGTCATCGAGTGAGCCGCTGGAGTTCGACCGCATCCCGCGCTTCGCCCCGGAGCACTTCGCCATCCTCCGCGCGAAGCAGGTGACGAGCCGCAAGCAGTTCCAGAAAGGGATCGAGCAGCTCGAAGAGGAAGGGGCGATGCAGCTCTTCACGCCGCGCGACGGCCTGCGCTCCGAGCCGATCGTCGCCGTCGTCGGCGAGCTGCAGTTCGACGTGCTGCAGTCGCGCCTGGCCAGCGAGTACAACGTGGAGACGACGCTGGAGCGCCTCTCCTACAAGCTCGCGCGCTGGGTGCCGCAGCCGGCCGACGAGGTAGCGAAGATGTCGCTGCCGAGCCGCGCGCGCCTCACCACCGACACGCACGGCCATGCCGTCGTGCTCTTCACCTCGGCGTGGGAGCTCGACATGGCACAGAAGGACAACGCGGGCGCAGAATTCCGATCGGCTTGGTAGCCGATTCGATCTCGTAATTCGTGGCGATCCACGCCGCCAGGCGCCGGTCGTAGTCGATCCCGAAGCCGCGCGAGCCGTACTCGGCGACGTTGCGGTTGACGATGGCGATGTGCTGCGGCGGACGGGCGTTGATCTCGCGCAGGATCTGATCTTCGATGCGGAGATCCGCGGTCTCGGGCGGCGTGAAGGTGTGGAACGACAGCGGCGTCGTCGTGCCCGTCAAGTAGTTGATGGTGATCCCCTCGGGGATGACGACGAGTGTGCCGCTGAGCTTCAGCGCGCTCAGCGCGCGCGCCCGCTCGGCGTCGTGGTCGTAGAACGTGCCGCGCGCGCTGACGATCGGAAAGACCTTCACGCCCCAGCGCTCGTGCTGCTCCCAGAGGTCCCGCGCGCAGAGCATGGCCACGAGCACGAGCCACGCCGGCGACGGCCAGCGCTCGAAGAGCACATGCGCGATGAGCGCGTAGACCGGGACGATGAGGACGAAGCCATACCACGCCGGCGAGATGTTGAACGGCACGCGCAGCGTCGTCGCGACCGCGAAGACGGCGAAGACCGCCAGCGGCGAGTCGCGCTCCTTGACGAGCGCGTAGGCGAGCAGCGCGAGCTGGAGAAAAAACCAGGCCCGGAAGAAGCCGTGGTACGCGAGCGGAACCATCAGCAGCATCGCCGGCAACCACCAGCCGCGCCGCAGCAGCCACGCCACCGCGAGGATGCCGAGGAGCGCGAGGAGGTGCTCCCACGCCGGCCGGCCGGCCACGACGGCGAAGAAATGCTTCGCGCTCTCGTTCGTGAGGCCGAAGAGATTCATCTCCGGGAACATCCGGACGACGAAGGCAAGCGACAGCAGCCACGCGCCGGCGAAAACGGCGACCTGGCGCAGCGACACCCGCCGCACGATCGCCAGCACGACGACGATGAGCGCGACGCCGAGTGCGTACTCGACCTTGCACCACGACGCCAGGAAGAGCGCAACGAGCGCGATCGGCACCCGCCCGTTCAAGACGGCGGCCAGCGCCACGACGATCAACGTCATCCCGAGCGTCGCGGCGTACGAGTAGGGGAAGATGAAATTCGCCCCCCACGTCGAGGCGCCGCACATGCTCAGCGCGACGAAGAAGAGCGCTGCGGCGGTCGCCGCGATCGCGTTCCGCCGCAGCGAGAGCCACAGACAAACCGCGACGACCGCGGACTGCAAAATGCCGAGGATCGTGTACGCCGCGAGTGAGCGCGCCGGCATCAGCGCCAAGAGGTACGGCGCGAGCGGCGGGTACTCGTAGCGCAGATCGCGATACAGCTTCGCGCCGCGCGCGAGCTGCTCGGGGATGTAGAGATCGCGCCCGGTGTCGATGATCGGGTCGAGCCAGCGCTGCCACGACTGCAGGAGCGCGACCGCCGCGACGATCAGGACCACTGTCACCCCGAGCGTCAGCGAGGGGCCTGGAGGGGAGGGTGGCGCGCCGCCCGCGCCACCAGGCCCCTCGCTAACGCTCGGGGTGACAACAGGATCACTCACGAATCGAATCGGGATCCACGCCCACGCTCTCGCACCACTGCCGGTACGCGAACGGCGAGATCTCCGATGGCTTGATCTCGCTCCGCCCGCCCCAGAACACGTTCGTGTACGAGACCGGAATGCCCACCGCCGCCAGGTGCTCGTCGATCGCCTTCTTGTGCGCGAGCACGAGCTGCTTGTCCGTCCCGTGCGCCACGGCCATGATGTTCACGTTGCGGAACTCCTCGCCCCCCTCGCGCCAGTAGCAGTGCGTGAGGATGTGGAAGCGCCCCACCTCCCGCCCCGCCTCCATCTCCCGTCCGGGCGGCACGGCCCAGTGGAAAAGCCCGTTGAAG
>Ga0134128_10004830_pt1 | contig 16406 bp, 10 predicted proteins | sample KB31754_FD_96462 | JGI IMG/M metagenome (GOLD analysis project Ga0134128, IMG submission 96462) | Terrestrial soil microbial communities with excess Nitrogen fertilizer from Kellogg Biological Station, Michigan, USA - KB3-175-4 | ecosystem: Environmental > Terrestrial > Soil > Unclassified ...
CGCCTCCAACCTCAACAACAAGCAGATCTCCGGCTTCGACGAGGCCACGTTCTCCACGATCTACCTGTCGCTGCCCAAGGTGCACATGCGCGGCTTCAATGGCGAGGCCAGCTACAAGATCACCCCGAACTGGACCCTGTACGGTTCCTATGCGCTGACCCGCTCGATCCTGGAAGCGAACGTGGACACCCAGGGCGACGGCATCTACAACACCAAGGGCAAGACCTTGCTGAACACGCCGAGGAACACGGCCTACGTGCGGTTGAGCTACGACAATGGGCCGTTCTGGGCCAGCCTGGACGAGAAGTACCGCGGCCCGATCTGGGGCGACTGGTCCAACACCGAGAAAGTGGGCGGCTATGCCACGCTCAACCTGAATACCGGTTGGAACTTCCAGGACGGTTCGTCGTGGTTCCGCAAGCCCTATATCAAGTTGAACCTGTTCAACATCACCGACCGCAAGGCGTTGACCAACGCCAACAACATCAGCGCCTTCCTTGCGTCCAATCCGACCCATGCGCAGGACGTGAACGGCACCACCTTGTATGCCTCGGCTCCGTACTACTCGCTGCTTGAGGGGCGTACGGTCATGGTGACATTGGGCGCCTCGTTCTTCTGAACCAGGCTACCCCGGGCGACCTGCTCGCCTGATTCGAATGCCCCCGCTTGCGGGGGCATTTTTTTGGTCTAGCCGCGCCTTGCACGAGGTGTGTCTGCTCCGGGCTCGCAATATTTCTCAGCATTCGGGCGCCTTCCGGCCGGCCGCTGCCATAGGGAGCATCTATTGGCGCAGTATGTTACGAAAATGTAATATATTGCGTATAGAATCGTGTAGAAATTGCGATATCGCGGCTTTTCTCGCTACCAACACCCACCCATGCCGGGGCACCGCTGCCGGCCCAGGAGAGGTGTTGTGCCGCGGTCAGGCGCGCGAGTCCCGCTGATTTCATCGCATCCCATCCCGACCTGTCACCCGGAGTGAACCACTGATGAGTAGCTGCATCCGCGCAAAGATCCTGCCTCTGGCGATAACCGCATGCCTGGCGGCCACGCCAGTGCTTGCGCAAGACACTTCCTCGGCAATCTCCGGTCGCGTGCTGGACAGCAGCGGCCAGCCGGTTGCCGGCGCCACGGTGAAAATCGTGCACGAGCCGTCCGGCACCACCAAGACCACCACCACCGGACCGGATGGCCGCTACGCGGCGCAGGGGCTGCGCGTCGGTGGCCCGTTCGATGTCACCGCCTCCAAGGACGGCCTGAGCGTCGCCGAACAGGACCATGTCTACCTGCAACTGGCCCAGGAGTCGGCAATCAACCTCACCATGGACGCCGGCGCCAAACAGAAAGAAGCCACGAATCTCGAGCGCGTCACCGTCTCCGCAAGCGCGCTGGCGCAAACCTTCAGTCCGGACAACAAGGGCATCTCGACCAATGTATCGAGCCGCGAGATCGAGGCAACGCCGACGCCGGATCGCTCGATCCAGAACATCGTCCGGCTCGATCCGCGCATCGTGATCACCGATCGCGAGCGCGGCGAGTTCTCTGCCATCGGCCAGAACAGCCGCTACAACAGCGTCACCGTGGACTCGGTCAGCGCAAACGACCCATTCGGCCTGAATGCGAACGGCCTGCCGACGCTTGCCACGCCGATCTCGCAGGACACGATCGAGGAATACAACATCTCGACCGCCAACTACGACGCCGCCATCCGCCGCGGCGTGGGCGCCAACGTCAATGCCGTCACCAAGAGCGGCACCAACGACTTCCATGGCTCCGTCTACTATGTGTTCCAGAACCAGAACATGATCGGGAACAACGAGGATGACGCCAAATACACGGCGTTCGATCGCCAGTGGACCGGTGGCGCCACCGTCGGCGGGCCGATCATCAAGGACAAGCTGTTCTTCTTCGCCTCGGTCGAGAAGAGCGTCAAGGTCGGCGCCGGCAGTCCGTACGGGCCGGAGGATTCCGGCGCTTCGTCGCCAATCCTGGGTCTGACCTCGGTGCAGGTCCAGCAGGTGATCGATGCAGCCAAATCGCTGGGCCTCGGCGATCCGGGCGGTTTCGGTGGCGGCAACACCAATCTGCAGGACAAGCGTTATCTCGGCAAGATCGACTGGAACATCGTCGACAATCACCGCGCCAGCTTCACCTACAGCCGGACCAAGGAGACCAAGCCGGTCATCACGGGCAGCGCCACCAACCTGGTGCTGTCCAGCGGCTGGTATACCACCGGCGTCGACAACAAGAGCTATGCACTGCATTTCTACGACGACTGGTCGGAAAACTTCTCCACCGATACCACCGTGTCGTATGCCAAGTTCGACCAGTTGCGTGGGCCGTACAACGGCGTAGCCAGCCCCGACGTGCAGGTTTATCCCACGACCTTCACCGACGGTACCTCGGTCGAGTTCGGCACCGAATATTCCAGTCAGGCCAATGTGCTGCGCACCCGTACCACCAACGTCGCCTGGGCGGGCACCTACTACGCCGGCGACCACGCCATCAAGGGTGGGTTCGACTATGAGCGGGACAACGTCTACAACCTGTTCCTGCAGAATTATTATGGCAGCTACATCTTCGAGGACGGCAACGGCAAGACCGGCCTGGAGAACTTTCTCGCCGGCGACTACTACCGCTATCGCTACAGCCGTCCTGCGAATGGCCTCGGCTTGAGCGACGTGGCTGCCAGCTTCACCACCAGGCAATGGGGCGTGTTTCTGCAGGACACCTGGCAGGCGACCAACAACCTGTCGCTGCAGTACGGCGTGCGCGTGGATATTCCGCTGGTCAGCGACAAGCCGATCTACAACACGGGGTTTGCCGCCGCACCGGTCGCCAGCACCTATGACCCGGTCACGCATACCGGAACCCCGGCATCAGGCGGCTTTGGCCGCACCAACCAGACCACCATCAACGGCAACCGCATCGTGCAGCCGCGGGCGTCGTTCAACTACACGTTCGACACCGAACTCGCCACCCAGCTGCGTGGCGGCGTGGGCCTGTTCATTTCCAACCCGCCCACGGTCTGGATCGGCAACATCTATTCCAACTCCGGCGCGACCCAGACCCAGTTCAATTGCGGCCCGACCCAGAGCGGCCCCTGCAGCGGTACCAACCTTCCGCCGTTCAGCTCCAATCCGCTGGGCCAGAACGACGGCGTGACGGGCAGCGGTGCGCAGAGCGTCAACACGATCTCGCCCAACTTCCACCTGCCGAGCGTGTGGAAGTTCAGCCTCGGCATCGACCGTGAGCTGCCATGGTGGGGCCTGGTGGCAACCGCCGATTACGAGCACATCAAGGTGCGCGACGCGATCCGCTACGAGAACTTCAACACCGGTGCGGCAACCGCGATCCTGCCGGACGGCCGCGAGAGTTTCTACAAGGACATCGCGCTCGATCCGCGCAACAGTGCGCAACGCAACCGCTACCTCGCCAATCCGGCATTCACCAACACCACGATCAATCTCGCCAACAGCGGCCGCGGCAAGGCCGACAGCCTGGCGGTGTCGCTGAAAAAGCCGTTCGCGAATGACTGGACCGGCATGATCGGATTCACCTGGAGCCGCGCCACCGAGGTCAATCCCGGCACGTCTTCCACAGCCAGCTCAAACTATGGCAACAGCTTCATCGTGAACCCCGGCGAGAATGTGGCGAGTCCGTCGAATTACTCGATCCCGCGCCGCGTGCTGGCGTCGCTGAACTGGCGGCACAGCTTCTTCGGCGACTATGCCACGAGTGCCAGCATCCTGTACGACGGCCACAATGCCTCTCCGTACAGCTGGGACTTCGGCAACGATGCCAACGGCGACAGCCTCACCAATGATCTGGTGTTCATTCCCAAGCCTGGCCAGGTCGAGTTCCGCGGCAATGTCAGCCAGGACAGGATCGACCAGTTCTACGACTATATCCGGCGCAACGATTACCTGAAGGATCACCAGGGCGGCATTGCCGGCCGCAACGGCGACCGCGCCGGCTGGATCAACCAGATCGACCTGAGCTTCAGCCAGGAGATCCCGGGCATCTTCAAGGGCAACAAGGGCATCATCAAGCTCGATCTGTACAACTTCACGAATTTGCTCGACAAGCACTGGGGTATCGAGAAGCGCGTCACTTTCCCGGGCGGCCGTGCGCTGGCCGACTACTATGGTGTCGACCCGGTCACCGGCAAGTACATCTACGACATCAGCGGCAGCAATTACACGAACGCCCAGGGCAACTACAGCCCGCGCGCCATTCCGACCTACGTCAATTTCGGCGACGATCTCGCCCAGCGCTGGTCGGTGTTGCTGACGGTCAAGTACACGTTCTGACCATCGGTCGAGACGACGTCGAAAAGCCGGCACCCGTGGGTGCCGGCTTTTCGTTGCCTTGACCGTGGCGAACCTGCGCGACATGCTTGCCTGTCCGCCACGGCGCTGCATGAGGCAGCCTGGCCGTCAGCGGCAGGAGAGTTGCCAGATGAATGATCCACACGCCGGCGCTGTCGGCAACACCGGCACCGTCAGCGCCCGGATTTCGCCGGTTGGCGGGCTCGACGTGCTGTCCCGCAACGAGGTGGCGAAACTGCGCGGCGCCAGCGATTCCGGCCTGCACGCCTTGCTGCGCCGCTGTGCGCTGGCCGTGCTGACCTCCGGCAACATCAGCGACGATCCGCGGGCGATCCTCGAGCAGTATCCCGATTTCGACATCCAGGTGCTGCAGCAGGATCGGGGCATCAAGATCGAGCTGACGAACGCCCCCGCGCAGGCCTTCGTCGATGGCCAGATCATCCGCGGCATCAACGAGCTCCTGGTGGCGGTGGTTCGCGACATCGTCTACGTGTCGACCCAACTGGAGCAGATCGGCGTCGAGCTCGACGGCTCCGCCGCACTGACCCAGAGCGTGTTCGAGATCCTGCGCAACGCACGTATCCTGAAGCCGAACATCGACCCCAGCCTGGTGGTGTGCTGGGGCGGCCATTCGATCTCGCGCGAGGAGTACGACTACACCAAGGCGGTCGGCTACCAGCTCGGCCTGCGCGGGCTGGACATCTGCACCGGCTGCGGCCCGGGAGCCATGAAGGGACCGATGAAAGGGGCGACCATCGCGCACTCCAAGCAGCGTCGCCGGCACAACCGCTACATCGGCATTACCGAACCGGGGATCATCGCGGCCGAGTCGCCGAACCCGATCGTCAACCATCTGGTGATCATGCCGGACATCGAAAAGCGGCTGGAGGCCTTCGTGCGCTTGGGCCACGGCATCATCGTGTTCCCCGGCGGCGTCGGCACGGCCGAGGAGATCCTGTACCTGCTCGGCATCCTGCTGCATCCGGACAACGCAGGCATCCCGTTTCCGCTGGTGTTCACCGGTCCGCGCGAGTCGGCCGCCTACTTTGAGCAGATCGACCGCTTCCTGCGCCTGAGCCTGGGCGAAGAGGTGGCGAAGCATTATCAGATCATCGTGGACGACCCGGCGAAGGTCGCGAAGATCATGGTCAAGGGACTAGACAAGGTGCGCCAGAACCGGCTCGATACCAAGGATGCGTTCTTCTTCAACTGGGCGTTGCAGATTCCGCTGGAATTCCAGCAGCCGTTCCGGCCCACCCATGAGGCGATGCGCGCACTGCAGATCCATCACGGACGTCCATTGCATGAACTGGCGGCCGACCTGCGCCGGGCGTTTTCCGGCATCGTCGCCGGCAACGTGAAGGAGGAGGGCGTGCAGGCGATCGAACGCAACGGCCCGTTCGAGATCGACGGCGACGCCGACATCATGCGCGCGCTGGACAAGCTGTTGCAGGCGTTCGTGGCGCAGCATCGCATGAAGTTGCCGGGCGGCGCCGCGTACGTGCCGTGCTACCGCGTGGTGACCCACTGAACCGGACCAGATCCTTCGTCGCGATGGCTTGACAGTTCGCCGCGCCGTCGACAAACTACGCAGCTCACGCCCGAATAGCTCAGCTGGTTAGAGCACTTGACTGTTAATCAGGGGGTCGTTGGTTCGAGTCCAACTTCGGGCGCCAGACACACACGAAGGCCGGCAAGAGATTGCCGGCCTTTGCTTTGCCCGCAGAACGGCGAAGGGCGCCGCAGCGCCCTTCGCGGATACCGCCGGTTCGTCGGCGCGCTCAGCGCACCTTGAACAGCACAGGTGCCCAGCTGCCTCCGGTATAGGACTCGTTGCGGCGACGATGCATGCGATCGATCGTCTCGATCCGGCGCGCCTCCGCCCACTCGACCCGGTTCAGCATCAGGCCCGCCTTGCTCTCGCCGCGACGGGTTGCCTCGTTGTCGCGCCAGCGGCGGAAGTCGTCATAGGCCTCGATCTCGTGCTGCAGCTCGCGCACGCACAGCTCGATCATGATCGCGTCGTCGAGGAAGCCCAGCACGGGGATGTTGTCCGGAAGGATGTCGTCCGGGCTGGAGAAGTAAGCCAGCGCCGCCAACACGTTGTCGCGATCCGCCTCGGGCAGGCCGAAGCCGGCATCCTCGACCATCATGATCATGGTGTCCAGGTGCTTGAGCCGCGTGGCGACGAAATCCGGCAGGTTCTTGCCCTTGGTTTCTTCCAGCAAATTGCGCGCGGCGCCGACGATACTGACGGCGTCCAGCGTATCCACTTTCTTCTGCGCCTCCCTGATGCTGTCGACGAACAGCTTGAGGTCGGAATCGGTCAAGGCGATGCAGATGTCCAGGCTCATGATTGACGGCTCGCAGGGCAACGGGAAAAGAGGTCCAGACTATGCCAGCGGCGGCCTGCCAGTCAATTGCCCGTGAGGCCCGCTCTCGCGGGTTCGGGAGCTGGCTTCGGGCAGGATGTCCAACCCAGAAATTGGCGGGCGGATCGGTCGGCAGGTCGATGTCGCTCCAGGCGACACACGCCAAACGCCGAACCAGCCCGGGCTGCCCTGTCCGCAAACTTTACGCGGCCGGTGTCCTTCCACCAGGCCGCCGGCTAGAGCCTCGGACCGCGCCGGCATGCGGCACCGCCGCGCACCGCACGTTGCGGCGCGTGAGGTCGGCGAAGAAGGATGGCTTGCTCATGGCAGTCGGCTCAGGGCGTGCCCTGGCTACCGCACCGGTGTACAGCACTCCCGCGCACAATACGTTGCGACGCGTGAGTGCCGCGATCGGCTTCATGCGCTGGGCTCCAGAACGGAGCACACGGCATGGTGTGGCGACGGCTTCCCGGCACCTTGCGAGCGCGTCGACGCCGGGGTCGCGAGTTTTGCTCTGCCATCGTGGCGTGTCTGCAGTCAGCCGGGTTGCCGACCTTGATGGCGGGAGGTGCCCGACCAGTCAACGGCAGGCGATCAGGCGGAAAAGCCACCAACTGTTGACATGGCGGCCAGTGGCCTCTGCCCGCAAAGTGCCAGAGTCGTGCCCGCGGCGAGTCATCTCGATTTTCCACCATGCGGGTTTCCACCGAATGGGAGTTGTACATGCGCATGTTGATGGCTGGGATTTTCGCTACCGGTTTGTTCGTGCACGGCGCACATGCGCAGCCACCCGAATCGGAGCGGAAGAACATCGCCGACAATCCCTCGTGGACCGCTCCGCAGGAACCGTTTCGCATCCATGGGCATACCTGGTATGTCGGGCCCCATGGCCTGACCGTCCTGCTTGTCACCGCGCCCACCGGTGATGTCCTGATTGATGGCGGCGTGCCGGGGGACGCCGCCCTGATCGAAGCGAATATCCGGAAGCTCGGCATCCGTCTGCGCGACATCAAGTGGATCCTCAATTCACACGCGCATTTCGACCACGCCGGCGGCATGGCGCAACTCGCGCGCGACACCGGTGCGCAGGTGATCGCCAGTGCCGCGGATGCAGTTTTGCTGGAACGCGGCGGTCACGCTGATCCCGAATACGGCGATAGGTTCCCGTTCCCGCCGGTGCATGTGTCGCGCACGGTGACCGACGGCGAGAGTTTGCACCTGGGTGACCTGGTGCTGACCGCGCACTCGACACCGGGGCATACCAAGGGCAACACGACGTGGACGTGGAAGTCATGCGAGGGCAAGCGCTGCCTGCACATCGTCGACGTCGGCAGCCTGTCCGCGCCCGGTTACCAATTGATCGGCAACCCGGAGTACCCGGATATCGTCAAGGATTTCGAATACAGCTTCGCGATGGTCGCGGCGTTGCCTTGCGACATCGCGCTCAATCCGCATCCGGGCGCCGTGGATTTGTGGGCACGCGTGGCCAGGCGCGAAAAAGGCGATGCGGATGCACTGGTGGATCCCGCAGGATGCCGTGCTTACGTGAAAGCTGCGCGCGCGAGCTTCGAGGCACAACTGGCGAAGCAACGCGCGGATGGCGGTTCGGCAAAATAGCGGATGAGTCCTTCCTTAATGCATTTCTTGAACGAAAACTTGAAGCAGAGCGGTCGATCGCCTTTGACCCCGACCCACTGCCGCACAGGGGCTCCGGGTAGAGCAGCGGGCCGTCGTAGCCCGCACTTGGTGCGCAACCGCTGCGCGGTTGCGAGAGCTGAAGAGAGCTGAAGAGCTCAGCCCGGCGTTGCCGTCGCTTCTGCTCCCTCTCCCCGACGAAGGCGGGGAGAGGGGCGGGGCGAGGGGGCTCTTGCTTGGTTCAGGCGTTGGTGAAGTAAGGCTCCGAGCTGTTGCACTCGGCGCATTCGCGGAAGAACTGGTTGCCCGCCTTGCGCAGGCGGGGCTGGTGTCCGGGCTGGCAGGTAAACTTGATTGCAGTGTTGGTCTGGCAGGACGCGCACTGGAAGTAGTAGCCATACTTGCCATGCAAGATATTGCCGTCGTGCCCATGGCATTTCTTGCATTGCGGCCCGCTGCTCGATGCCGCCGTCGTGGCTGGTGGCGGGGCAATCGCCTTGACGGAAACCTTCATCGCGGGTTCGGCCACCCTGGACGGGGCAGTAGGATTGACGGTGGTATGGGAGGCAACCCTGATCATCGCCGGCATCGGCCATTTCGCAGGCCGATGCAGGTTGGTCAGTTGCTGCGCCACGTCGCGCACGGTGTCACCTGACACGATCCTTGCCGCGGTTTTCATGATGCCGATCAAGGCGTTTTCACCGTCGATGTCACGCCAGATGCGCTCCTTGATTTGATCCGCCTTGATCACGCGGCTGGTGTCGAATTTCTTGGGGCGATCGATTCGTGCTGTCGATGCAACCAGCACGAAGGTCTGGAACGAGGATGTGATGCGCAGTCCCAGTCGCGTGGGCAGCTCCAGCGTGTTCATCACGTCGCGCAGCATGGCGATGTGCCGCTCGTTCTGCAGCAGCGGCGACGGCATGCCTTCAAAGGTGTGCTTGTAATCGCTCCAGCGCATGAACTCGCCGTCCTCAGTGATCTTGATGCCGGCGTTGAAGTGCTTGGACTCCAGCACGTAACACTCCATCCAGCGATTGATCAGCAGATGGTCGATCTGTGCGGTGCGACCGTTGTGTTCCAGACGAAGGTCATGGATCACCGCCCAGTTGGGCGAGGCCGCGTAATGGAAGTCGATCAGATAAGCCGATTCGCTCTCGCCCTTGAGGCCGGCCTTGCGGATGGCGAGATCCTTCGCCGCCTGCTTCGCGGCATCACCCGCGCCTGACTTGGCCAACTGCTCCAACTGCGCCAGTTCTTCGCTGTGGTCGTCGGCTTGCTTGATCAGCATGTGGATTCACCATCCATGGAGCGCTCCATTATGGGATCGACCACCGGAGCTGGTTCATTCGCGGCGAATATGTCGACAGGTGCCAGAAAGCCGAAGTCGCTCAGCTGCGGACGCAATCTGTCGCGCAATGCATCATGGGCAGTCTTTACTGCGGCCAACTCGTTGCCGCCAAGGTCGCGGTCTTTCAGTGCACTGCGTATCTGCCACCAGCCCGCGTCCCATGTCTCGATCTTGAACTTGCTGGTGCGCAACTGATTGAGTGAGGCGAAGTAGGCGCGATACGCGGCCAAGCCGGCAGTCAGCAATTCTTGTGCGAGCGGGGAAAAGGTTCGGCCGGCCAGCCAGTCGGCGACGAAGCGATCTGTTGCTGTTGGTAGCTGCAGGGCAATATCACTGTCGCTGATTGACCATTCATGCAGTAAGGCATGCCGCAGCGGGAAGAAATGGTTGGGCACCTGCCAGAGTTTGTCCGCGTAAGGGACATTCTTCATGGCCGCCGTGTGGTTGCTGTTGTGGAACAGATTCCAGACCGTGCAGTCGGAGATGAACTCGTCTGTCAATGCGTGTGCGGGCTGCATGAACTGGTCACGATCGTTGTGCCATTCGGCTTTTGGCAGTCGGCGCACCGCATGTACCACCATTGCCCTCTCGAAATTCTGCGGCGTAATGCTGTGGCCGCCCGCGCTAGCATAGGGCCCCGAATAAAGTGCTGTCATGTTCTGGTGCTGAATGTCGTTGCCGGCGCACATTAATGAGCCAAGAAAATCTGCGCTGATGCGGTCGCGAATATCCGGCCCTGCTGTCTTGACCGTGATGGCGGATGAGAAGGGCGGAAACGTCGCCACGCCGGGCGGACGATCGATCCACTTGGACAAGAAGCCGTCACGATGCGCGCTGCTCAGGAGCTTGCGACCGATCTTTTCGGCGGAGGTATTGAACACATCCAGCTCAATGAGTTGATCTTCGAGTGCTTGCTCATGCGTGAGATTCCACAGCAAATGGCCCACGGGGAACTGGCTGGCAACGGACGTACCCCGGAAATTCACGGACGAGAACATGAAACCTCGCTCGAAACCGAAGCGGAATACTTGATCGCGGAATTTCTGGTCATTCGTGGCATTGACGTACTTCAACGTTGAGAACAGGCCAAGCCGTGCCTGCTTCCCACGGAACTCCCGACGAATGCGGTACAGGAACTGCGCGAACAACTCTCGGCTGACTTCGCCAAGATCATGGGCATGCATCTGCGCACGTACCCGAGTATTGGCGACATCCGATTTGTTTGCCCCCTTGGCACCGCCCTTCTGAGCGGTAGCGAACGGCGGGTTGATCAGCACGATCCATTTCAGCGCAGGATTGTCCAGGTCGCGACGCAGGCGCTCGGGCATCTTCCAGGTGGCGGCGTTGGCGAAATCGAAACCGCGCTGGCCGCCACTGAAGCCGTGACTGACGGCGAGGTCGTCGTCGCCGGCGAACAGGTTGCCGATGTCGTCTTCCAGATAGTTGTACTGGAACACGTCAACGCCCGGGAAAATCTTCTCCAGGTGGGTGACGTCCTGATCGTGCAAGGTGGAAAGGTAGATGTACGGCCAAGCCTCGGCCGGCAAGTGGTATTCGAGGTTTCCGGTACCTGCAGCCATGTCCCACAGGCGATATTCACCGCTGCGCCACCATGCGTGTCCGAGTGTCTTCTCCAATCCTTCCAGCGCCTTGGCGGCAAACGCCAGTGGCGTGAAGAATTCCCCTTCGCGCCTTCGGGCCGCATCGTCGGTCAGTCGATCGATCTTGGCAAGAATGCCGCGTACCACATCAGGGTCGCGTACCTTTTCATACAACTGCCAGAAGCGCTGGTAATCCTCGGGGAGAATCTTCTTGACCCGCATCTCGTCCGGGCCGACCTGGAAAAACACTTTGCCTTCGGCGGCGATGACCTGGGTGCGCCCCTGCTGGATGTCGGTGACGAAATAACGCGACGGCTTGAAACCATTGCGTACCGACTCGCCAAAGATCTCCGCCCAATGAGCGTAGACCTCTTCGAAGTTGTCTTCGGTGATCAACTTCTTGTCGCCGAACTGGAACGCGACCTGTTTGGAGAAACGTTGATCCAGCTCAACCAGGACCGCAGCGGCTTCCGCCGGGATATCCAGGTTGCGTGGCATCAATGCGCGGAATGCAGCGTGTGCGCGGACTGCCGAGACCAGCACGGGATCGGGACTCGATGGGCGAAGATCCCAGTCGTAAAGGGAGCCGTCATCGCTGTACAGGTCCGACCAGTCGACGGCCTCGCCGATCACGGCCTCATTGCGATCGGCTACGCACCAGGCTTGCGGAATGCCCTTGGCTGACCCGGCGTATTTCAGCCTATGGAGGTAGTACATCAGCTGTGCGATGACAGGTGCCAGCTGTGAGGCATTGGATAACTTGCGGTCGTACTTGAACTCGAACAATACCTGCGGTGTATACAGGTCGATATCATCCGAGGTGTCGTAGTCCAGCTTCAGGTGCCTTGCCCAGGCCGATTTGACGTCTTCCTCGGTCTTGGCCTTGTCGAGTCGCTTGAGCAATGTGTTGAGTCGCTTGTCCATGCAAATCGTGGCCCTGTCTGAATCGCTAACACGATACGACGTTTGTAGCCGCGCGCGCACTTCACCGCAAGCCGCTGGGGTGCGTGTTGATGCTCCGGGTTCTTGATTTGGCTCTTCTGAATAGTGCGGGCCACGATGGCCCGCTGCTCTACCGGGGCCCCTGTGCGGCGGTGAGTCGGGGTCGACAGGCCGCGCAGCGGGCGTCGGCATGGATGCCGATGCCTTTTCGCCAGCACATGGATGTGCTGTCGAAAAGCCCGGCCCCGGCTCACGGACTTGCCGGGCATGGATGCCCGGCAAGCGCCAAGCGGAGTGTCGTTTTCTCTTGGGTACTTCTCTTTTGGACAAGCAAAAGAGAAGTACCTCGCCCTCCGAAGGAGGGTGAAAGCTCTTCGCTCTGAAAGCCAAAGTGCAGAAGTGCAGAAGCGATGACCAGCTTCGCTGTTGAAAAGCTCCTCCTGCCTTCGCAGGAATGACGACTGTGGGGGGATTACCTACATGCGCACGTCGCGCAAGGCGTCGCGGATCACTCAGTCCTCAGCCGAATCTCCTGCCTGCGCCAGATCCTTCAACAACTGAAAAATCTCCCGATACGCCTTCGGCGGCTTGCCCGGCGTGTCCTTCTCGACGCGCGCCTGCCGCACCAGCGAACGCAGATGCTGACGATCGACTTGCGGATGCTCGGCGATCAGTTCCGACAGCGCGCCCTCGTCTTCGGCGATCAGGCGATCGCGCATCGCTTCGAGGCGATGCATCGCCGCGGTTTCCTGGCGCTGCTTCTCGCGGTTCTCGCCGAGTTCGGCGCGCACCGCGGCGAAGTCCTCGTCGCCGTAGCGGCGCATCACCTTGGCGAGGAAGGCGAGCTGGCGCTTCTTCGCGCCGTGGGCGGTCATGCGGCGGGTGATGTCGATCTCGCGGCGCACGTCTTCCGGCAGCGACAGCTTGGCGAGGCGGCTCGGCTGCAGGTCGACCAGTTGCTGCGCCAGCACCAGCACGGCCAGCGCTTCGCGGCGCTGCTGGGTGCGGCTGGGGCCGTAGTCCTCGTCGTCGAGTTCGTGCTGGTTGCGGCTGCGGCTCGGGCTCACGGTGTTCGATTCCAGGTGGGTGTCGCGTCGGCGGGTGCGGACGATGTGGCGCCGACGGTCTCGTCATCCGCCTGTTCCAGCGCGAAACGGGCGATCGGCTCGCCGTCCAGTTCGATCGTTTCGCAGAACATCGCCGCCGGGCGTACCCACAGGCCGTGCTCGTCGTAGAGCGCCTGATAGACCACCATCGGCTCCAGCGTCTCGCTGTGCCGCGCGGTGCCCAGCACGCGGTAGCGCTGGCCCTTGTAGTGACGATAGATGCCGGTGGCGGGTTGCATGGACGTGCTCCGCAGCTCTTTTCATTTCGCGGCCGCGCCCCCAATTCCGGAGCCTGCGGTCGCGAACCGCCTATTCTACCCGTCCCATCCCCAGGAAAGCCGAACGTGAGCAATGTCGTGATGAGCCAGGAACGCCCAAAGGACAGCCCGCCGGATCGCAGTGAGGCCGATCTCGACCGCCTGGCCGAACTGGCCGAGGATGTGATCCGCCGCGCGCGCGCGGCCGGTGCCAGCCAGGCCGAGGTGGCCGCCAGCATCAACAGCGGCCTCAATGTGAACGTGCGCCTGGGCGAGGTGGAGACGGTGGAGCACACCCGCGACCGCGGTTTCGGGCTCACCGTGTATTTCGGCCAGCGCAAGGGTTCGGCCAGCACCGCCGACCTGCATCCCGATTCGATCCAGGCCACGCTGGACCAGGCCTGCGCGATCGCGCGCTACACCGAGGCCGATCCGGCCGCGGGGCTGGCGGATGCGGCGCGCATGGCGACCTCCTTTCCCGACCTCGACCTGTGGCATCCGTGGGAGATCGACACCGCGGGGGCGATCGAACTGGGCATCGCGATCGAGGAGGCCGGTCGCGCGCATCCCGGCATCAGCAATTCCGACGGTGCCGGCGTGCAGGCCGGCCAGGGATTGTCGGTGTATGCGAATTCGCACGGTTTCGTGGGGCGCGAACGCGGCACGAACCACTCGTTGTCACTGGCCCTGATCGCCGGCGGCGACGACGGCATGCAGCGCGACTACTGGTACGACAGCGTGCGCGCGGCGGGCGATTTCATCAGTGCGCAGGCCCTCGGCGACAAGGCTGCCGAACGCACGCTGGCGCGGCTGGGCGCGCGCAGCCTGTCGACGCGGCAGTGCCCGGTGCTGTTTGCGCCCGAGTTGGCGCGCGGGTTGATCGGCCATCTGCTCGGCGCGGTCAGCGGCGGCTCGCTGTATCGGCGCGCCAGTTTCCTGCTCGACCAGGTGGGCAAGCCGGTGATGCCGGCGTGGCTGAACATCAACGAGCGGCCGCACCTGGCGCGCGGGCAGGGTTCGGGCAACTTCGACGCCGAAGGCGTGGCGACGCGCGACAGCGCCCTCGTCGAAGCGGGCGTGCTGGCGCGCTACGTGCTGGGCAGCTATTCGGCGCGCAAGTTGGGGCTGGAATCGACCGGCAACGCCGGCGGCATCCACAACCTGCTGGTGGAGCCGGGCAGCGCCGACGGCGAACGTTCCGGTTTCGACGGCATGCTGCAGCGCCTGGGCACCGGCCTGCTGCTGACCGAGGTGATGGGCCAGGGCGTGTCCACCGTCACCGGCGACTACTCGCGCGGTGCAGCGGGCTTCTGGGTGGAGCACGGACGGATCGCCTACCCGGTGGAAGGGATCACGATCGCCGCCAACCTGCGCGAGATGTTCGCCGGGATCGTCGCGGTCGGCACCGATGTCGACCCGCGTTCGCACATCCTCACCGGCTCGATCCTGCTCGAGCGGATGACCCTGGCCGGCGAATAGGTCGCAGCAGCTTGCGTCTATGCCGCAAGTTGACTCGGCAAGGCATGCCGATGCTTGCTAGGATCGACAGCACCGGCGACCGGCCGGCGAACCGTTGACGCACGTTCCGACTTCGAAGGAGATGCGCATGAGCGTTCCACCCGAATCCGTCGTTCCGCCGCCGCCGAGCGCCTCCATGACAGGTGCCCCGTCAGCCGAGGAGCGGCAATGGGCGATGTTCGCCCATCTGTCGGCGCTGCTGGGCGCGCTGCTCACCGGCGTCTGGGGCGGCGGCTGGGGCTGCTTCATCGGGCCGCTGGTGATCTGGCTGGTCAAGAAGGACACCATGCCGTTCGTCAACGATCAGGGCAAGGAAGCGCTGAACTTCAACATCACGGTGGCGATCGCCTTCGTGGTGCTGTTCCTGTTGTCGGTGATGACCTTGGGCATCGGCCTGATCATCGCGATCCCGTTGTGGATCATCATCGGCATCGGCTGGCTGGTGTTCACCATCATCGCCGCGATCAAGGCGAACGAAGGCGTGCTGTACCGCTATCCGTTCACCCTGCGGCTGATCAAGTAGCCGCGATGGCGACGGGGCGGCGGCCATGGCGGCCGCCGTCCTGTTTCGACGGACTCAGCTGCGACGGTTGGCCGAATAGCGGGCCAGCTCGCGCAGTAGCCCGGCGCGTGCGTCCCACGGCGCGAGCGCGGCCAGCGCGGCATCGGTCAGCTCGGCGAGCCGGGCGCGCGAGGCATCGAGCCCGATGATCGACGGGAAGGTGGGTTTGGACGCGGCCGCGTCCTTGCCGGATGTCTTGCCGATCACCGCCGATTCGCCCTCCACGTCGAGGATGTCGTCACGCACCTGGAAGGCCAGCCCGACGGCGCTGGCGTAGTCATCGAGCGCCTTGAGCCGGCCATCGTCGGCACCCGCGGCGAGCGCGCCGAGTTGCACCGAGGCACGGATCAGCGCGCCGGTCTTGCACGCATGCATGTGTTCCAGTTCGAGCAGGCTCAGCGGGCGTCCCACCGCGGCCAGGTCCAGCGCCTGGCCACCGGCCATGCCTTCGGCGCCGCAGGCGCGGCCCAGCGTGTGCAGCATCGCGATGCGCACGGCCGGTGCCACGGCACCGGCGCCATCATCGGCGAGCAGCTCGAACGCCAGCGCCTGCAGCGCGTCGCCGGCGAGTATCGCCATCGCCTCGCCGAACTGGACATGGCAGGTGGGCCGGCCGCGGCGCAGCGCGTCGTCGTCTATCGCAGGCAGGTCGTCGTGCACCAGCGAGTAGGCGTGGATCAGCTCCACTGCGCAGGCTGCTGCATCCAGCGCCGGGCCATCCTCGCCCAGCG
>Ga0134128_10004832_pt1 | contig 16405 bp, 18 predicted proteins | sample KB31754_FD_96462 | JGI IMG/M metagenome (GOLD analysis project Ga0134128, IMG submission 96462) | Terrestrial soil microbial communities with excess Nitrogen fertilizer from Kellogg Biological Station, Michigan, USA - KB3-175-4 | ecosystem: Environmental > Terrestrial > Soil > Unclassified ...
CCCATGTCAATAGGGATCTGTCGGGTAGCGGAGTCAGTTTGAAATGCACAAGTCTGGGGGTACCCCTCTTGGGGTGGCAAAGTGGTGCCACGAATATACTGGGCTAAGGGTTTTTCTGACGACAAACTTTTTTCAGCGAAAAGTGAAAAAATAAAGTGAGTCCGATTGACCTGGAGAGCGTTCCAACGGTGCACGGACATCATGTTGAGGTGTCTGGGACCTTCGGAGGTCGAGCACGGGACACTTTTATTTTTTGCACAATGAAATTTCCCCATCACCGTTCAGTCGCTGTCGTCGTCGGCGTAGGGCCGAGGGAACACGGCAGGATCATCACTGAGCATGATCCGAGAGTTTTCAAACGCAGCAAACGCCGAGGATGCCCCTCCGCCTGCAAGGACCCGGCGCACAGGAACCCATTGACCGTTCACGAACTTGCCGCATCGTGGGCAACCCACGCCTTGTGGATGTGCGCTCTGACCGGTGACGAGATAGCAACCGGGATCGCCCACGTTTCCGACCATGACGTCCGTCGTCTCTCTTTGTCTCTACAACTGGGGCCATGTGTATTTACAAAGGCCCGTCTTCTTGTTCAATAGGCACATAGCGCGTCTGTGTTGCGTAGTACCGTCGACAGCGTTCAATGGCCCGTGCATCGACGGTCCAGGTGTAGAGATCGAGCCATGCCCTGTCCGTCTCAGTCACATTGTAGGCACTGTTCGTGTCGGCCCTGTCCGTGTCAGCCTTGTTGGCCAGCCAGTCGTAGCGAAAGGCAATGAACAGTAGATTGAGCATGAACGCGACTAGGTTGACGGCCAGATCCTTGAGGGTCAACTCTTGGGCAACGCATACGAAGCAGACGACGATGGAACTGTAGAGCGAGAACAAGGCCAATTGGAGGGCACTGAGCGTGGCTGGGACGTGAACCAGTTTCAGGAGCATGGTCAGCGTACCCGTCCACACCATGAGCACGAAACAGTTTGTTGCCAGCGAGTGAATGAGGATGGCCGAGCACACACAGAGAGTGGCAATGCTCGTATGCAGGATGGCCATACAGTAGAGGACGGGCGGGTTCTTAGCGCGTCGGTACTCGATCATGATCCCAAAACACAGGGTAAGGATGACGAGCGCCATGACCATGAAGCCAAGACACAGGCCAGCAAACCCTCCTTCCGTCGTGACAAAGAGTGGGATCACCAGCGTTGCAAACAGAGTGCACGTCCAGGCCACGACCTCGTTGAACAGCACGCCGATCAACACACGCACAATGGGCAAGGTGTGAAGGTCATCCGCAGTGGTGCCCAAGAGATGACCGTCGAGCACTTCCGAGGTCTGCTCCACTTCGCCATCGCTCAGTTTTTGCTGGGGGAGCAGTCCGGCACGATCCGGGAACAGTGCATGATCCATGAGGGGCGCGAACGGCCCTCTGCTGCGATAGACTTGAGAGGAGAAAAATTTGTCCTCCAAGTTTCCCGCCCAAAAATACGAATGTCAACGAGATTCACAGCCCAATAAGCCATGCCCGATTACCGTGCAAAGACAAACTATCATGACCGACGTTAAGCCCGTTTTGACCCCCGAAGAGAAGAGAGCCGAGCTGGCCCGCCGCCAAGCTGCCCTTGAGGCCCGCCAGGCCCAGGCCAAGCGCGAAACCAAGAGCCGCCTCGAGACCCAAAGGAAGGTGGGGGATTTTGAGAGTCGGGATTGAATGGTTCTAATAGTCTATGGCCCAAGATGAGCGCTGCCCGATCCAAGCCCGGCTGTCTGACGCTTCCCGCCATGTTCGTCAGTCGTCGCCTCCCCATGAAGAAGGGTGCCGCCAAGACTGCCGCCGAGGGACAGGGCGGAACCGACAAGAAGGACCCTCCCGAGGTCATCGACGTGATCGCATTTGTTCGAGGATTCGCCGCTCATCAGGTCCCCGGTCTCGAGTACAAGATCCTCAGCCCCACGGCCATTGCTATCCCGGCACGAGATGGAGACAGGCTCAAGGCCGCCCGCGAAGCAGTCAAGAAGAACGACAACGCAGTGACACAGGCTGAACTCAAGGCCGCCCACACGATTGTGGACTGGAAACCGATCGAGGAGGGCAAGGCTATCACGGTCAAGACGTTTGAGCGCCAGGCAGCCAGGGATTTGCTTTCCCTTTGCACGGTGCAACTGGCTGCATTGGAGGCTGTCTTTCGCTCGTACATTGACAAGGAGAGCGGAGAGCGCCGCGAGACGGTTGAGTTCATGTGCGGCCTGCCTGTGGTGATGGAGTCGCGCTTCTCGCCCAAGATCACGCTCTCGGAGATGATTGACTTGCACCAACTCCCCGTCCAGCTGCCCGACGCTAACGAGCGCTACCCGGGTGTCATGGTCGCGTACTTTAAGGATTACGCGAGAACCATCGAAGATGAGGACGAGGGCCGTGGCTGCGTCGTGAGCAAGATGTTCAACAACGACATCAGGGCCGAGGACTACATCTACAAGCCCCAGGACACTAAGCTGGCCTCGCTGCTCAAGATGACCTACCGCATGGGCCAGGATCAGGACGACAGCAACCCTGCGTTCCCGGTGCAGGGGCTCTTTGGCATTCAAGCCCGCTTCACCGAGGGAGGGGTCAAGGACCAGCAGGAGAAGATCCTGCTCCGTGCCGCGTTTGGAATCAATGATCCCAAGACTTGGTCCGAGGTCATGTCCGCCCAGTCCATCCCCGCCATTGTGGCCGGTTCGATCAGTGCCAAGGATTGTCAGGTTTGTTTCCCCTGTGTGTCCCCTTTTTGATGTCCCTTGCTTATCCTTCCCCTAGGCGATGAACCCCGGACGCGACCACAAGAGGGACGTGGGCAACGTGTGTTTCTACGGCAATGCCATCTACGCGGAGCTAAGGGAGTGGCTGCTGTCCCGCTGCCCCAAGGTCAGCCTGGGCTGGGTCATGAGGAAGCTCAAGCTCAAGGGCAACCCCGGAGATGCGAGCGTGGACTTCAAGTGCGCCGATCCCGACTATCCGAACCTCCTGAACAGGGCCAACCTCATCTACAACAAGACGGACCGCAGCTACACCCTGGTGGGTGGGCGCGTGATCAACGTTGGCGAGTTTAGCGGGGACGTCAAGGTAGGGTGTTCTCTTCGCTTTAGCTTGAGTCTTCGTTCACCTTTTGGGTCCAGGATCTGATGGCGCGTTCTCAGACCCCGTGCGAGTTCCGTGTGTTGCACTCCCAGCCTCTGGATGACGATGTGCGCATTCGACTGGCCAATCTGGACACGACCGCGGCTGAGAAGTGCCTCAACCAGGCCGAGGATGCTGTCGTTCAGCTGGACCAGCCCCTCACCACGGTCATCTACCTGGTCGCGACCATGTCCGACGACGAGAAGGAGGCCGACGCCGCTGCCGAGGTCAAGTGGCTGGAGCGTCGCAAGGCTGTCCTGGCCATGGCTGCTGCCGCTGCTGCCAATCCGCGTCAGGTGGACATGGACGGTGATCCCCAGGAGGAAGACGGTCCTGCTCCCGATCAGACTCAGCAAGGAGGAGGTGATGGTGTTGCCCTGCATGGGGAGTTCCCCGACGAACAGGACCCCGATGGTCTCGTGCCAGATCAACAGGTCGCGGACGACGAGGCAGAGCTCATGGCCCAGGCCCTGCAACAGCAGATTGAGGACGAGCTGGCCGCCACTGCTGGTCACGGAACCAAGCGCGAGGAACCTGTCGCCGTTGCCCCGTCGGCCAAGTCCTCTCGTTCCAACAGCAAGAAGACTCACGCATCCAGTGGTCGTGCCAAGAAGGCCCACCACGCCGAGGAGGGAGACTTTGAATGACAAACGAAAGAAAAAACTGAACTTTTAATGCTGCCGCATATGGCAAAAATAATGCAAGCCCAAGTGGCTCTAAGCGACTTTTTCATTTGCGCGCCTTTTGGGCATGACATCCATGACGATGGATGGTAACGATGACACTCATTTTCTGATGACCAATGCATCAGGAACAGAGTGTCACCAGTGCCACCCGTCCTCATTGTCATGGTAGTAGACATGTTTTGCCCTGCAGTTTGAGGATCAACGTTCATTCGGTCATATGGTAGCTGACCGAATGAACGTTGATCATCAAACTACAGAGCTGACATGCATCTCATCCCATGTCTGCGTTTTATTGTATCTCCTTCCCCTTGTCCGTGTTGTCCCGGTCCCTGTCCCGGTCCAGATCCCTGTTCCTCCGGGCCCTTGCGATGAGGAGCAAGTCTCCATCGTGTGGTCTGCCTGCGTGAATGCGTCGAGCAGCAGCCTTGACGGCGGCGTCTCCGAACTGTGGTGGTTGTTCTTCCTTGGTCTCTTCCATCGCGTTCCCCCTTTGCTTGATCTTTGTCCGATAGATCAGGCGCACCTCGGTCCTGCCTTGCACAATGTTTTCCACCCCGTTGTCCAGTAAGAAGTGCACCTTCATCGTTTTGTGGATGCCGACTTTGCTCTTTGCACATTCGACGATCCTGTGAGGTTCATCGCCGTACAAGATCCATCCCCCTCGCGACATGTCTGACGCTGCGGCTGGACAAGACTCCCATGTGTGCTTAACTGGGGCTTCCGGTACGTCCATGGGGTTTGTATGTAGGTCAAAAATGAAGCGTGTTATTGGTTATCTCTCGCAGTCCTGGTGTCAGAGTTTGGTGCGGTCGGGGGCGTAGGCGGGGTGTACACCAGACGTTTGCGCCAAGGGGGCCATGTGCGTCGACTTGAATCGATCAACCATGGCAGTGGAGGAGAGGGACCGTGCAGGCTTGCGGCGATGGACCGTCGTCGTCGCTGTCGCCGAAGGAGTCGGGCTCGGTTCAGCAGCCGCCGGACAATCCGCCATTGTGCAGCACAGTCCATCAGGGGACCCTCCTCGAGGTGGAATATGATTGGGGGTCTTTTCCCTGCGGCTCGCGTCGAGCAGAAAAATTTTCCCTGTCTTGCCCAGGACAGAGGGGGTGGAATGTCCAAACGTGAGCGTGAGGATGTCCCGACGGAACCAGGTCCCACTACGCATCGGGCCGTCCGAGATGTTCTCCACATGGGGGACCTGGTGCGCCTAATCGCCAGCTCTCCCGTGCTCGAGCTGATGGACGTGTGGAACCTGTACCGGTCGTATTCCTTTGCCCTGCGCGCATTGAAGGATGACCCCGACGTCTGCGTGCTTCGCGAGGCCCGTCTGCACTACAACGGGGGTCTCTACAAGCCTCTGAGACGGGCCCTGAAAAAGGGAGACCCGAAACTTGCACGGAGTCTCACTGCATATCTCTCTCAACATCCCGTCGGAAGCGGAGTACCGTACTACGCCTGCGGCACTTCGCTAGAGTACGCGCAGATCGTCTACCGCATTCTGCGCGTGTACGGAAACGGCGTGCTGACTTATTGTCTGGCGTCATCTCTGAGCCGAGGGAGCGTGGAGAACTTTCGTGCTGTCGAACGATGGGCCGTCGATCTTTATCTCAGTGACGAAGTCCAACACCCCCTCGATTACACGGACACCATATACGAGTTGATTAGCCTGGGGCTAGTCGATATTGCATTGGAACTGGTGCCCCGGGATGTGGACAAGGACGAATGGATGATTCAATGTTGGATGGAAGGTCCATGTAGGTGGAAGTCTACCCGCGCTCTCGAATACGCGGCCACCAGGCGGCCTGCCATGATGCGCGACTTTCTGGACAATTGGCACCAGGTGGCGAGTTTGGACCTGACACTGATCAAATGGCTGGTCGAGTATGCACGTCGCATTGCCCATCCGGTGAACTACGAGGAATGGTACGTCCATTGCATGCAGGTTGAGGATCCCGGGACGCAGCCTCGTCGAAAAATCCTGACATGGTTGAAACCCCTGGCACTCCGACAGTTTCTGCAACGACGCAAGTTGGATCCCACCGCACAGCCCGATCCGAACAACCTTTATTTTACCACTGTGTTTCCGGGCGTTCTCGATCACGAGCACTACGCCTATGACCATTTCGAGAACGTTAAACATCTCGCGCGGAAGTAAAATTAAGGGTCGAGTCAAAATTTTTTCCTTGTGTGTCTACCCCTAGGGGCGTCATCGGGGCGTTTCGGATCGTTCAGGGGCGTTCAAGGGGCGTTCAGGGGCGTTGTGGAGAATGTTACGCCGCCTCAATCGGTCCGTTCTCCGCATTCCCTGTCGTGGGGTGGGCGGGCCACCTCATCCCAAAGACGATGAAACCATGGTTCGATGGCAACAGCGAGGCGAGGCGGCCGCCCAGTTCTGCTATGTTGTCGGTGGTGCATCTGCGCTGGTCCTGATCGTAGAGGGCCTGCCCGGATACGGCGTGGTCACAGGCTTTGTCGGCTGTGCTTTTGCCGAACTGTGTACCATGCAATTCGAGCGCAACCGCAGTGCCGTTGTTTCCAAGGTGGCCAGCCTGTTGGTCCTCGGGGTGGCTGGCTACTGGGTCGTCCGCAAGGTGTGGAAAACGGTCAATGAGCGGTGGGAAGAGGACAGCCGCCGCCTCAAAGACTGAGAGGGGGGAGATTAAATTCCATTCGCCCAAGAGAACGAAGCCGATCGCCATCCATGTTACCTACCCTGGACACGACGGCTGGTCAGACCATGTCTCCCGAGGCCTGGGCCCTGTTCCACAGCGTGCAACAGTGGCTGTCCCACCAGAGATCGGGACTCGGGGCCAACAAACACATTGAGCTGGCCAACCCGCGCCCCACTCTTCGGGGGATCACGTGTGACCTGCGCAAGGTGGTCATGCTCGATGATAACGTTCGCACACTGTTCCAGGATCACTACGACAGTCTGTGTGGGACCGTCAAGACGTCCTTTGACGATGCCAGCAAGGGCAACACCTACACGATCAGTCTGGCAACAAGCGCAAAGCTGCCCATTGCGGGGGTCCTAGGAGCAGAAGAGGTCACGTCCACTGTGTTTGGGCGAATTCTGGATGAACCAAAGGCACTCATTTCACTCATCATTCTCATCTGTGTCTGTGCGGCATTCACCACGTCGGGGAAGTCATGGCTCAATCTGGTGCACGCTTTGCACGCACTGTGGAACCCCGGACACTCCCACCCATAAGTCGGGTCGATGCCGCAATGATGAATGAAGAAGATGGATGGGGAGCCACTGTGTTTGCGGAGCCGACCTCGAGACGGTCTATCCAGACGGTCCGGGAACAGCCCTCCTTCAGGGCTGAACCACCCTCGCGCGGTCGTGGCGAACCGGGGTCCAGACGCACCATTACGACGACTGTTGAACAAGGGTCGAGAGGCTACGGGGGCGGGGGCCAGATCCTGGTCGGGGAGGTGCTGTCCAAGAACTACGACCTGAGTGCTGTGGATGCCGAGGACAGGTCCAGCGTCTTGGCCACCATCCACTGCATCGCGACCTTGGAGGAGTGCATGCCGAACCTGGACATTAGCGTGAGTCGCGAGCCCGGCTATTATGCCATCTTGGTGCGAGGATTCGACGAGTTCATCGATCTGGTCAATTGGCACAATAAGGTTCCCCCGCTTGTCCCTCTGTGTGTCCCCTCTCTTACGTCCCCTCCCAAGGTCCGCATGACGGCTGGCAGCGGGTCGCACAACAAGATGCGCCTGGTCCACAACTTCCTGGCCAATCCATCGACGGGCATTCTGACTGTCCGTGTGGGGATGCGTGAGACGGGCATGGCTACAGAACCAGGCCTGCCCACACTGTCCGTGCTGATGGCCCCAGGCTCACGCAAGCGTGGTCACTCGGACGGCAGTGGTGATGATCAAGGCACGGGCCCCAAGATTGACTACGGCCTGGCAAAGAGCATCCTCGAGTCGCTCAAGAGCCGCTGCAACATGGATGAAGTAGAGGGATCCGACGTGCACAGACTCCTCACCATTCTCTACCACGTGACCATGCTGGATTCCGACATACCTTTGCTCGAGGTGAGCCCCGTGCGCCGAGACGAGTCGGGATCCTATGTCATGACCTGTCGTGGGTTCATACACATCCTGGACTTTGACCAGGTCTACGAGAGACTAGTCGCACAGTCAGCCTCTGACGATGCTCTGCGAACGGTCCTCAGCGTGGCCTACAACACTGTACAGGGAACCCTGGAACTCTGCGTCCAAGGCAATCGGGCAGCGGGTCCTGGAAAAAGACGCAGAGCCGGAGCCGGTCCAGGAGAATAAACCTTGTTCTCTCAGGTGCAGCGGAAGGAGAGGGGAATGGAGACACTGAGATATGACCACTCTGTGGGACGCGACAACACGGAACAGATTGACCGGACCTCGTTCACATCGTCGTGGTGGGTGCTGGCCGTGCTGTTGGCCATCTTTGCCATTCTGTGCATCACGACGGGCATTCGCTGTGCCAATGCGGAGAGCTGTGCCATTATCGATGAGGTCAGACCGTGCGAAGGCAACGTCACATGCATTGTGTATCAGATCCCATCCCTTGGGACACTACTCAATAACAATGCAACTGCGACGCTCGCGGTCTCGGCCCTAGACACATTGGTTGCCATGCATGTCCTGCTGACCATCAACGTGAGCCTCATGGTGCGACAGTACAGCTGGCTCCCCGTGGCCTTGATGCTGCTGTCCGTGGTGGCCATGTACGTATTCCTCTACGTGTCCCTCATCGTGGCCCAGTGGTACATTGCCATTTGCGCCATGGCCTCGCTGGCGGTGTGGTTTGCCAGTGTGTCGTATGGGCTACGTCGTTACTACTCTCGTCAGTCGTCCAAGCCTCTGCTGATACTCTCGCTGGCCAGCATGGTGGCTTACATACTGAGCATGCTCGTGTACACGGCATTCAGTCCCGTACCCTACGGCCTAGTCTCCGGCAAGGACGTGGCCATCCTGTGTGCACAACTGGGCATGGCAGTCTGTTGCATTGTATTCGTAGTGGCGCTGGCCTTCCACACACGCTGTGTTTCCTACGCTGTGGTGGTCGAGAGGACCTTTGTTGTGATCTAACTTGGGGTCCCGCGAATAAAATGCAGTGAATCCAGGGTCGTTCCCCTTGAGCGAAGTAGTATGACCGAAGATGAGAGTCAGGTGTCGTCACCGCGATGTCCCCGTGGATGTCTCATGCGCATCTGGGGACGATGGCTTGCAATAGAAGACAGCGGTCCGGTGACTCCAAGACTAGATCTGACGGACGCGGATGATCCCCAAGGCGATCCCCACGCGGAGAAGAAATTCGTCATCCAGCTGCAGGCCACCCACTCGGACAACTACGCAGATAAGCTGACGGCGGCTCAGCTGGAACCCATCACCCGGAGTGTGTATGGGACGGTCCGCTTTGCCTATCCCGTCAGTCGAACGAGTCATCACGACATGCTGGCCGGAACCTGCACCTTGCTCGCATTTGCCAGCCCCGAAACCTACGCTACCTGGTCGTGCATTGACAAGTGGAAAGACATCTCGCGACACCTGCTGGGCGATTACTGGCGCATCATCCTGGTCGCAGAGGTCGATCTCCGGTGTGAAACAGCAGAGATTGCCCTCCTCAGCTTGAGCAGAGCCAACGGAGGAAGGTCAGGCTCAGAGTAAAGACGAAGAGCGGGGGGTGATGGACAGGGGCAAAAGCATGGAATGTCGCAGAGGTCCCTCGCTGCCTGATCCGTTGACCGTCTGTTTCGGATCTTTTCGCGACTTACAGCAAGACCGACGCATTGCCGTTCTGGAGGAACGCATCCAAATGCTCGAGACGCCTCCTGTCCGCGGACGGAAACTTCAGACAGTAGACGCGCCTCCTGCCCCTCCATCGGACCGGGAAGTAGCTAACAGAATTGAGCACAAATAAAGAACTGAACGGAGCGGGGGAAAATGTCCGACACTCAGTTCAAACCTGTCGTGACCAAGGGGAGATGGACGGGCCCCACTGTGCTGCCCAGTTGGAATCAATGCGTGCGGGACCCGAATGCCCAGATGACCGGGGCACAGCTGCCCGCGCAGATTGACCTGCAGGACTACCCCTACACACAGTATTGGGCCAACGTGCAGGAGGAACATGAGCGACTGCTGGCAAAGGACGATCATGAGGCCATGGAGACCGAGGCCCAGGAAGACTCTTACGGGGTGCCTCTCCCAGACAGACCGCCGACAGCTCCCGTCAAGCCCAAGGTCAACGTGCGCGTCGTGTTTGACGAACAGTGCAATCGCATCGAGAAGAACTTTGTGCCCATGGGGATCATCAACCCCGACGGGACGCAGTTCAAGTTTGTCATGCCACCCGGTCACATGGGCGAGCAGATTTCTAAGCGAGTGATCAACGTCCCGTTCTGGGTCCGTCAGGCCGCCTCACAACGCTATCGGGCCATGTACGAGGTGTATCTCATTCTCACCAAGGTCATGCCAGTCCCTCTCCACACGAGTCCGCTCGCCCTGCTCATTGTACGAGAGCCCGGTCCCGTCATGCGATGGAGGGATGCCATCTCCACCCTGCACGGACTGCACATTATCCGTCACGCCATGCACGAGATGGACACGGAGAACCAGGAACACAAGACGCGCTGCTGGAACTTCTACAAGACCCTCGAGTCCTACGTTGCCGAGCGCTTCTTTGCTGAGTTGGATCGATTGGCCGAGGAAGAAAAGGCCAGTGGAACGTCCCGCCAGGTCGCCGAGGCCGTGGCGCGCAAGTTTGGGGATGCCGTGGCCCGCTTCGCTCTCGACATGGTCCATGCCATTGAGTGGTGCTGCATGGACATCTTGCAGCTGCCCTATGAATGGAGGCACCTTTTCATGACCCCCAACGAACTGCCAGCGGGTGGCAAGATGTCCAAGATTGGGTTTGACCAGATGCGCATCCAGACGATTCGCTACCTGGTGGACCGCAACAAGACGTACTGTGGACTCTACGCCGAGGAAGAGGACCCCACGACCAAGGCCAAGAAGCGGACGTACAAGGGCATCGATCCCAACGCCTGGTGCCCCATGCAACTGGAGCAGCCCCCGCTGGCTGACAGGCCCTACCTCTTGCGTGAATGGTCACGGACGGTGGACCCTCAGATTGCGGCTTGTTGCTTGTTCGGCATCTACAACGAGTGGATCGATCTGCACACGCTCCGGGAGTACATGCGCATGCTCGAGGTGGACTCCCGACCCGAGACCGCGGCCAAGATGGCGGCCTACTACGCTCGCTCCGAAGTGGGACTCAACCCCGACGAGAACGCAGGCAAGATGGACACGGGCAAAGACGAGACAGAGGGAGAGGAAACGCTCTCGGCGGCTATGCAATAAAGGGGGGACCTCGTTTAATGCCAGAAATGCACCTGGGTGAGGCAGTCTTCGTGGAAATTATGTGGGTGTGTGCAGTGAAGAATTGTTCGCGGGGCACGACCCTTGTGACGTGCCAGGTAGTTCTCGTGATTCTGCAGAAATTCTGTCACTTGTGCGTAGGTCATGGTCTCATGCCAACCCTGCGGGAGCACGGCAAAGATGTATGGATGGAACCTCCCGTGTGAGCCCGCAGGATAATACTCGACCACGTTCTGTCTCCAGTTATAACAAGGATCGTCCGTCTCCGCTAGCACGATTCCGAACCCGACCTGATCTGGTCTAAGGCGTCTGGCTTCCCATGACTTGTAATCAGCGGCCCAGTCGGTAGTCAAAAACCACGGCCGCACTGTGAGGGATTTCCATGTCCAGGCCAGAGCCACCACGATGATGGTCAGGGAGACAATGCCCCTTATCATCGAGTCAACCCCTCTGTCCACGACAGGATTGCAAAATGAAAAAATTATCTCACCTCCTTTTATTAATCGAACCCGTCCATGGGCTCGAGTCCTTCGCCGCCGTCCTCGTCGATGAAGCTGGGCGGAGGTGCGTCGTTGTCGGAAATAAAGGCGGGGCGGCTCCTGCTGTCATCCCGGTCCATGGCATTGTCGTCGTTGTCGAACCTGGCTCCCAGGTTACTGAGACTGCTCTCGTCCTCGCCAAACCCCATGGAAATGCTCTGCGCGAGCAGGGAGCGGGCGTTGTCGTCGAACACTTGACTGGCCGATTTGCGGGCCTTCTTCGCGGATGGCTTTCCATTGCTCATTGACGCCGCGGACGACGAGGAGGACGTGAGAGGTCCAGCCTGGGCACGGACGGGCTTGGCAAAGACCACCAGACCGTTTTGAATCGTGTACGGGGCGTCCATGACGGCGGATTGGCGCAGGTCCGAGGCGGGCAGAAGACTGTTAATGTCATCCAGCTGCTCGTACTCGAGCATGGCCGTGTTTCTGGGAGCCTGCGGGGGCGCGTCCTCGTCAACGTCATCGCCACCGATGAACTGGGCGTCTTCCCCCGTGTTGCGACGATCTTGTGCCGCTTGCAGTTTGCGTGCCGTGCGCAGTCGCTTGCTCAAGTGGTAGCTCGATATCTCAATGTGCTCGGCGTCCGCCTCGGGGTCCGGCATGGCGTTCTTGATCATGCGTGTGCGGCTGCCGACCTTGGCACGACTGGGACGAGGTTGCTCTGCTTGTTGAATCGCTCGCAGAGAGATGGGGTTCCCGGCCTGGAGGGCGGCCTCGGCTGTCATGTAGTCGACGCGGACAGCCCTCGTCATGGAGCACAGCGAATGCATCACGGGCACGGGTCCCTTGCCGCCCTCCTTCTTCCAGTCCTCGACCTCGAGCTTGTACGCTTCCTGCCTTCGCGTCGCCGTCTCGTTGAAGGCCCGGGCTCCACTCTTCTTGATGAGGTCGGCGTCGATTTCGTCCAGTAGGTCGTTGGGATACCTCATCATGATGCACCGAGGCATGAGACCGCGGAACTTCTTGTCCTCGAGCTGCCCCGGTGCCTCGTTGAACTCGTGTTGGTCTTCGTTGAGCTGAAGGGCAGCCCGCACGCTCTCGCGAATGGCATTGGGACGGGAGGGACTGTTCTCGGGCTTTCCCGGGTAGCCAGCGCGATAGTGGTGTTGTTTGTGACCCCACACATCCAGGTCCTCCTTGATCTGGACCGTGCTCCTCTCGCGCTTCTCGCGTTTCTCGGCGTAGGACTCGTTCCTCTTGTCGGGGTGCAGACGGGGACCTCCCATGATCAATGCCGTGGTGGGCGTGATGTAGGCAACGTTGGGTGCAGAGTACGAGGTGGTGAAGGAGAACTCCTCCACGGAATCGGGGGTGATGCGCATCACATCAAAGAGGCCCACGTAGGTGTGGTCTCGATCCTTGGTGACGGGGTGCTGTTTGCGTGCCTCATAGGCCGTGAGCAACTCCTGGGGCTGCCACTTGCTGTAGATGCAGGCCTGGAAGGCGTCCATGAGCAGGTCATCGTGCAGCTTGTTGATGGCCTCGGTGGCAATGTAGAGTATCTTGTTTTTGTAGTCGCGCACCACGATTTGGAGTGAGGTCGTGTTGGCCTCGCGGGTCAGGCCCGTGTACTGGAGGATGCCGTTCTGGTTCATGCCGTTGTAGAAGTCCTCGCGAAGCTTCTGCACGCGTCTCACACGAATGTAGCCCGCCGCACTGCCCGTCATGCCGTCCAGCACACTCTGCACTTCGGCCGCCCCCACCTTGAGATCGCAGCACTCGGCAATGTTCCCGTAGATGTCCTTGAAGTCGGGGGCATTGAGCATGATGTAGTTGAAGTCGTACCAACGACCTCGGTCCCCGTTCTCTTCCTGTTTCCAGACATTGCCCAGTGAACGGGTCGTGTCCTCCTTGAAGTAGTCCTCAATGGTCTTGCCCCTGGCGTAGGGGACGTTGGCAAAGACCATGACGGCGCGCAAGACGGCGCTTCGCAGCGGGTTCAGGAACACCTCCTCGGTCTGAGTCATGGTGAAGATGGCGATTTGCTTGGTGCAGTACAGGTATGGGACCAGATCCAGTAGCTGCGTCAGCTCGAATTCCTTCCCTGCATGGGGTGCTCCGGGGTTGTCGTACAGGCAGATGAGCCCATACAGAATGGTGTAGATGTTGGCCACGCGCGATACCATGTCGACCTTGCGGATGGCGTTGGTGTTGACGCCCTGCTCCTTGAAGTAGGCCAGTACGCGGGTGTGCAGGTGGTCAAACACGTCCATGGATGGGCGAGGCAGGATCTCGCTGTCGATGAGGACCAGTGTGATGGCGATGAGGGCCTGCTTCACGCGCCAGGCATGGATTGAGTCAGCCTTGCGATTGCGGTCGTCGTCGTTGAGATGCTCATTGAGCGAGGCAAACTCGAACAGGTCGCACTCTGTGGGGGTCATCACAAAGTTGAAGAAGCGCGAGCTAATGGCCCCATCCCCATGGGTCACTGCCGCGTTGGTGCACACCCACATGGTGGCGTGGTACAGGGACTCAATGGTCTCGGCGCGTCGCTCGGAACGCCCGTTCGCCCCCTCAATCAGCACAAGGGTACGGTAGGTTGCCCTGTGCTCCGTGGTCATGGACTTGAGACGCTCGGCTGCCCCCGACTTGTCCGCCTCTGCTGCCTTGCCATCGACCCAGATCTTGGGGGCCTCATCAACCCTCATGATGAGACCCACCGTGTCGTCGTGCACGTACCAGGCCTTGTCCGAGGACTCGAGGATGGACGTGACCGTGTCGGGAATCGCTGTCTTGTTCAGAGCCGAGTCGAACAGATGGGACTTGCCACCCTCGGCAGGACCGTGGACAATGGCGCTGGGGTGCATCTTCACATTGACGGTCGAGTGGCAGTCGTGTGCGGCATGGTGGACCAGGATCCAGCGATCCGCCTTGCCCGCGAGGAAGAGATCGTTCTTCAAGGCCAACCTTGGGGCAGCGAAGCGGTGAGCTCAGGGAAAATGAAATGAACAGCCCACCGACCCCATGCGCATCATGTAATTGGCGAACCCATCCAAAGGCCACGTGGCGGGCTTCACGTCGTAGGGGTCCGTGGTGAGGTGCTGCAGCGGAACACTCACACGGCGCATCTCGGTGGACATCCAGGTGAGGATCGCATTCATGGACGGGTAGATGTGGTTGCTCGGCTTGAGCACGTTCATCATGTGCGTCAGGCAGGCCTCTCTGTGTTCGCGCAGAACCTTGCAGTACAGCTCGTAGGCCTTGGGCTGGTTCATCGGATCACTGGGTGCCTGCAGCGTAGCCATCATGCGGGCATTGTCCAGGGTCACCTATCAAGGGGAGGGGGCAGCCAAGTGAATACACAACATACACTTGCACTCGGGCCAAGAAGGGGGGAACCTGCCGGATGCCACTTCGGCGCGAGATGACGTTGGGATCGTAGAACTTGCTGGGGAGCACTTCGGGGCGTCCCAGGTCGGGGATGATCATGGCATCAGCGTAGGCAGGAGCAAGTTTGTTGGCTCCGTTGTCTCGTTCGTAGCGGACCAATGCGTTGCTGAGCGAACGAACCATGCTGGTCTTGAGGAGGGGCGTGGGGATCTTGAACCAAGGGAAATACTGGGACTCCAGCCCGGCACTGCCCAGTCGCGCCCAGACGAACCCTGCCATGAGGAAGTGGAAACTGCGCTCGGGCTCGAAGAACCAGCGTTCGACGTAGATGTTTTGCAGGATCAGACGATCGCGCTCTTCGATCCAGTCCGCTCCACCCTTGAAGACGGGCATGGATGCCTGATTGTTTGGCACCCCGTAGAGGCGCATGGTCTGCAGGGCCCACTCCACAGTGAAGAGCAGGGCCGGGTGCATGGGATTGGGGTTGCGATCCGTCCCGGGGTTCGCCATGCGGTTCATGCTGTGGAGGTTCTCCTGTCTGTTCTCGCGAACCATGGCCGGGTCGTTGGTGATAAAGGCCGCGAGGTCCAGGTACGTCTCGGCCGTGAAGTTCAAGAGTCCGTTACTCACGTGATCCGGATCTTTGAGGAAGGGAAACCTCTCGGTCAGTCCGGGCTCGGCGAACTGTGGTCTGCCCATCCCCGGGCCACCGCCGCCGCCAGCACGTTTCATGGGCTGCGTCTTTCTCTGCCGTGAGACATAGAGACGGTGCTCCTCGCCCATCTTGACCAGAGACTGGAAGGGCACTCCCATCGAATACAGCTCGTCCATGACGCAGAAGAAGATGACGCACCCCGCATCCTCCTCGCCTGCCTCTGCCATTCCCCTGGCGACGGGCCGCGTCATGTTCTGGACGATGATCTTGACCTTTTCAATGATCTCCTTGCCCTCGGTGCTCTGGCCACGGGCATCCTTGAGTGCCTCATTGAGAATACCCAAGATGGCAGCGTCCTCCTCGTTTTCGGGATCCTCGGATTCCTCCTCGTCCTCGTCTTCGTCGTCCTCATCATCACCCCCACGACGACGACGCCCACGACCACGACCGCGACCCCTGGGCCGTGCATATCCCCCGCCTTCGTTCTCGTCGGGCAGCTCGTAGCGGATCCCGTCTGCAATGTCGTCCCCGTCGTTGCGCTCCCGGTCTTGACGACCAGGGATCCTGTTGTCATAGATTCCTGCCCGGATAGTGTAAGGAACCGGTCAACCCCCATGATCCACACGGTCAACCCCCATGACCCCCCACGGTCAACCCCCATGAC
>Ga0134128_10004833_pt1 | contig 16402 bp, 17 predicted proteins | sample KB31754_FD_96462 | JGI IMG/M metagenome (GOLD analysis project Ga0134128, IMG submission 96462) | Terrestrial soil microbial communities with excess Nitrogen fertilizer from Kellogg Biological Station, Michigan, USA - KB3-175-4 | ecosystem: Environmental > Terrestrial > Soil > Unclassified ...
GGGCCGATCTCCTCGCCTTTCGCAGCGTGATCAAGGCGATGCAGGGCTACCCGCGCGAGGCCATCGCTTTGGCCGCGCTGGCGATCGTCGACGCCAAGCGCTCGCGCGCGCTGGAGGTGCTCGCGCACGCGTACGCCTCGCTGGACGAGGGCTACCGCAACCTCGGCCGGCCCGAGATGGCGGTCAACGAGCAGAGGGCGCTCGAGATCCTCCGGAAGCTCGGCGACACGCGTTCCGCCGGCATCTCGGAGCTGAACCTCGGCGTGCAGGCCTACGCGGACGGCCGGTGGTCCGACGCCGTCGCGCGTTACGAGCGTGCACAGCGCGACTCGGCGGCCGCCGGCGACCGCCAGACGGTCGCCTTTGCGGGCGCGAACCTCGGGGAGGTTCTCGTGAGCCTCGAACGGTTCGACGAGGCGGAGGCGGTTCTCACCGACGCTCGCCGGGTCCTGCGCGCTTCGGGCGAGGTTCCGTTCGCGCTGTTCACCGAGACGCAGCTGGCACGCGCGCTGCTCGGACGGGGGCGCTCCCAGGAAGCCTTCGAGGCGCTCGGTGAGATCCTGGCCGAGGCAGAGGGGCTCGAGCACGCCGGCATCGCGCTCGAGATCGCCGTGTACTACGCCTCGGCCGCAACGGCTGCCGGGAAGCCGGAGGTCGCGCTCGCCCAGCTCGACCGCGCCGCTGCCGGCGCGGGCGGCGAGGTCGCGTTGTTCGCCGCTCCCGTGAACCGGGCCAGAGCGGAGGCGCTCGCCGCCCTCGGGCGGCTGGACGAGGCCGAAGCCTGTCTAGAGCTTGCGCTCACGGAGGCGCGGCGCCAGGCGCTCCTCTACCACGAGCTGCTGATCCTCCGTGCGCGCGCCGCTCTCGCGTCCCTGCTGGGACGCGAGACGGACGGGGAGGAGCTGCGCGAGGCGACTCGCCTCGCGCGGCTCCTTGGTCTTTCTGCCTAGCTCAGTGCGGCTTCGTGAAGCCGTCGATGTCGCTGTAGGCGTACGCCTCCAACCAGGTCTTGCCGCCCGCATCCACAAATGTCCTGATCGAGATGGCGCACGTTGTCGCCGGCGTCTGGGTACCGGCATTCGTGGCCGGCAGCACCTCACCCTTGTTGTTGTCGCCCTGAAAATGGGCGGTGAGCGTCATCCCATTCGGATCGCCAGGGTCTCGCGGGTCGAGCTTGCAGAACGCCATCGGCTCGGCCGCCGCAGGATCGTACGGGAAGTCGTCGGTGTACGAGAGGCCCGTGTACTCCGGTGTCCCGCTGACGATCGGATCCGGGAAAAGGATCTTTTCGATCAGCGGAACCTTCGGCTGCGTCTGATCGCTGGCCCACACGCTGACGAACGGAGTCGTCCCGTCACTCAAGGTGCCGGAGTTGAAGACAAACGTCTGCGGCTTGCAGGTCGCCAACTGGATCTGAAGCTCGCCGTTGGTCTGGTCGCCGCCGAACGGCGAGGGCGGCGGACAGGGCTCGGGCACCGCCGGGTCGACGCCGAAGTTCTCGGTCACGTTTGCGCTGGCCGAGCTCGGCGTGAACTGCTGGCCCTTCTGGAGCCCGCTCAGCGTTGCGCACGAATTCGGAGCTGTCGGTAGCGGCTCGGACTGGCCGAACATGCCTCCGGGCGGGTTGGCAGGCGTCACGCAGACCGTGTACGTCTGGCTCGTGTCGAACGAGGCAGTGAACGAGTACTGCCCGTTCGTGCCCGACGTCGTCGGCGACCCGACGACGTTGCCGCTCCCGTCGTAGAGGGTGACGGTCCAGCCGCCGAGCGTCGTATCGGTGCCGGACTCGAAGACTCCGTCCGGACCGCCGCCCTTCGGGCCGTTGACATCCGTGTACACGGTGCCGCTCACAGATCCGAGGGGCTGGAACCCGAAGTTCTCACTCGTCTGGTCCCCCGAGAGGTTCGTGATCGAGTAGCCGTTCGTCCCCGCGGCGCAGGCGCCGCCGGTCCCGTCGGTCGCCGGAACCGTCTGGACGTTGCCGAACCCCGTCGGCTTCGAGATGCAGACGGTGTAGTTGTCGCCGGGGGCCGCGGAGAACGAATAGTTCCCGAGGGTCGAGGCGCTGGTCGAGGTCGTCGTCGTCTGAGTCTTCTGCGTCGTGGTGTCGACGAGCGTGACCGTGAGACCGCCGATGCCGGGCTTGCCGGAGATGTCCTTGTACGCGTTGCCCGAGATCGTGGTGAGCGGCGTCTCGTAGCAGATCACGAGCTGGCTGATCCCGTAGTACTGGGAGATACCGGTCTCGGGATCGCCTGAGGTGAACTTCGACGCCGGAGCATGGAGGTTCGAGTCGTTCGAGACCCATCCCTTTGCGGTCGGCCGGTAGTCGTAGGCCAGGTTGTCGGTGCCGCCCTTGATCGCGATGCCGAGGATCGCGGCGTGCCCGTTCGAGTCGACGCTGAGCGATTGGATCTTGTTCGGATTGCCCGACAACCCGGTCAGAGTTCCGGACGTGAGCGTGAAGTTCCATCCCTGTCCCGAGGGCCAGGAAACGGTCACACCCGGGCTCGGTGGACTCGGGTCGGTCGTCTGCAGAGCACCAGTCATTCCCGGGAACAGGCCCGCGCTGGTGCACGACTGGTTCCCCCCGACCCCTACGTCGAGCGGCATGACGCCGGCGCTGGAGCCCGGCGGAACGTGCTCGCCCGGATTCGACGCGAACGCCGGCAGCACGACGAACAACGTGATCGCGACAAACGCAACGATCGCGAAGCCGCCGCCGAGGTACCGGGCGCGCGCACGCACGCCAAATCGTTTCATGACTTCTCCTCCCACCGCAGTAACCCCGGAGCTTGAGCGCTCCACAGTTCAGTTAATCACTTTGTAGGAAAAACTCCTAGCCTTTCGTGCCGTTTCCTACAGGACCGCGCCAGGGACACCTTTTCTTCCTCCGCGTGCCCGGCCCGTTCAGACGAGCACCGAGACCGCGTCGCGCTCGGCCTCGAAGACCACCCGCTCGACGTCCCCGAGGTCCTCGCCGTCCGCGTGGAGCGGCAACGGGGAGTCGCAGGCGATCTCGATCCGGTCGAGATCGTGCCCCCGGAGGAAGCGGCCGCCCCGCGCGCGACCGCTCAGGACGCGCGCGACGGTCACCGGCGCCGACGCCGGGCCGACCAGCACCGGTGCGACGAGGTCGAGCCCCTCTTCGAACCTGGCCTCGCGGGCCATCGGCAGCGGCAGCCTGCCGGCGTACGTGTACGGGCTCGCGTTGGCGACGAAGACGGCGGCCGCGCGTCCGTGACCCGCGACCTCGAGCTGCGGCTCGAGCCGACCGCGCCTGGCCGCGAGCGCGCGGACGACGGCGGCGACGAACGCGAGGTCGCCGGGACGGCGGCCGTCGGCGCGGCGACCCAGGTCGTCCACCCGGCGAACCACCTCCGCGGGGAGGCCGACGCCGGCACCGAAGGAGAAGCGGCGGCCGTTGGCGCGACCCAGCGAGATCCGGCGCGTCCTGCCGGTCGAGAGCGCGTCCGCCAGGCGCCGCGCCGCGGCGAGCGGGTCGCGCGGCAGCCCCAGGGCGCGCGAGAGCACGCTCGTACCGCCGCCGGGAAGGAAGCCGACGGGCACGTCCGACTCGAGACCGTTCAAAGCCTCGTTGAAGCCGCCGTCGCCGGAGAAGACGACGACCGCCTCGGCGCCGCGTCGGCAGGCGCCGGTCACGAGCTCCGTCGCGTGGCCCGGCCGCTCGGTGAGGAGTACCTCGAGGTCGGCGACGCGCTCCAGCTCGGCCCGCACGTTCGCGAGCCGCTCCTCGCTCACGCGGGTCGCGAACGGATTGACGACGAGCGCGACCTTCACCGGCTCGCGTAGCCGCGCATCCCGTCGAGCAGGAGCGCCGTGAACCGGTCGGCGAGCTCATTCGTGTCGGCACCTGGTCTGAGCCACGTATAGGCCCAGTTCACCGCCGACAGGGCGAGCAGCGCGGCGGTCGCGTCGTCGAGATCGGTGCGCAGCTCGCCGAGCTCTCTCCCCTCGCGGAAGAGCGCGCGGAACCGCTCCTCGTACCGGCGCCGCTCGGCGACGAACTCGTCCCGCCGCTCGCCCTCGAGATAGCGCCACTCGCGCACGAAGACCGTCGCGACGTCGAGCTGCTCGGCCACGACGCGGAGGTGTGCCCGCAGCGCCGCGCGGATCCGCTCGACCACAGGTCCCTCGTCGGGCACGGCGTCGAGTGCCGCGTGAAAGGCGGCGGAGCCCTCGCGCGCGACCTCCCAGAGCAGGTCGGCCTTCGACTCGATGTGCGCGTAGAGCGAGCCCTTCTGGACGCCGAGGGCTTGCGCGAGATCGCCGATGGACGTGCCGTGGTAGCCCTTCTCCGCGAAGAGGCGGGCGGCGGCGCGTGTTAGCTCGGTGCGGCGGGCGGACATCTAGAATGTGAAACCTAACGATCGTTCGGAAGGTGGTGCTGCGTGGCAGCAGTCGAAATTCCCCGCGACGAGCAGGCATTTCTCAAGTACGTCCAGTCCGGCGGACAGGTCGAGACGGCCGACTGGATGCCGGACGACTACCGCCGCAAGCTGATCAAGTTCATCGAGATGCATGGCAACTCCGAGCTCATGGGCGTCCTGCCCGAGCGCGAGTGGATCCTCCGTGCCCCGACGCTCCAGCGCAAGCTCGCGCTCACGGCGAAAGTGCAGGACGAGGTCGGCCATGCGCAGCTGATCTACCGCGTGGTCGAGGATCTCGGCAAGCCGCGCGAGCAGTGCCTCGCCGATCTCGTCGACGGGAAGGCGAAGTTCCACAACGTCTTCCATTACCCCACCGAGACGTGGGGAGACGTCGGTGTGATCGCGTGGCTCGTCGATGCGGCCGCGATCATCAGCCAGAAGGCGCTGCTCAAGTGCTCGTACGCGCCGTACGCCCGGATCATGAAGAAGATCTGCTGGGAGGAGTCGTTTCACATCCTCCACGGGCGCGACGTGATCCTCGCCATGGTCACCGGCACGCCCGAGCAGTTCGAACTCGTACAGGAGGCGCTGAACCGCTGGTGGGGGCCGCTGATGCAGTTCCACGGCAACCCGATCCCATCCGACGAGGACCCGATGTTCCTGTGGCGGATCAAGTCGCAGGGCAACGAGGAGGCACGGCAGCAGTTCCTCGACGGCTACGTGCCGCAGATCCGCGAGCTGGGCCTGACCGTCCCCGATCCGAAGCTGCGCAAGCGCGACGACGGCGTCTGGGAGTACACCGAGCCCGACTGGGACGAGCTCAAACACGTCGTCACCGGCCACGGCCCGAAGACGGAGGAGCGGCTCGCCTTCCGCCGCCGCTTCCTCGACCAGGAGCAGTGGGTGCGCGACGCCGTTCTGGCCGCATGAGCCATCCCGGGCGTAGGCTCGACGGAGCCCGGCAAGGAGCGGAGGTGTCGGCTTTGCCGGCGCCGGAGCGGACCCCGGTCTGGGAGGTCTTCCGCAAGGAGAAGCGCGGCGCCGCGTTCGAGCACGCCGGCTCGGTCGTCGCGCCGGATGCGGACTTCGCCGAGGCCTGGGCGCGCGAGCAGTACGGGCGCCGCGGCGAGTCGGTCGCACTCTGGCTCGTCCCGCGCGACGCGATCCGCGACGTCGAGGACTGGGCCGACGAGTTCGACCTCAAGTACCGCCGCGTCGACGGCTACTCGATCAAGGCGCGATTGAAGGAGGCTCGTGAACGAGCAGGCACTGCTGGGACTGGCTGACGACGAGCTCGTCCTCGGCTGGCGCGACACGCGCCGTAGGCTCGACGGAGGCGCGCAGTGAGCGGTGTGCCGGCTTTGCCGGCGCGCCGCGGGAAAGATGCGTCAGCTCTCTTGGCGCTTGCGGATGACGAGCTGATCGTGGGCTGGCGCGACTCGGAATGGACGGGGATCGCGCCGCTGCTCGAGGAGGACGTCGCGTTCTCCTCGATCGCGCAGAACGAGATCGGGCACGCGCGCGCTCTCTACGAGCTCGTCGTCGGGCCTGATGGCGACGCCGACGCACTCGCCTTCGACCGGAAGCCGGACGAATACCGCTGCGCGCCGCTCGTCGAGCTCCACCTGCTCGAGTGGGCGTACACGATCGCGCGGCGCTGGCTCTACGAGATCGCCGACGAGATCCGCATCACGGCACTGAAGGACGATCCCGACCCGGCGGTCGCGGGGCTCGCCGCCAAGATCGACCGCGAGGAGGCGTACCACCGCATGCACGCCGAGATGTGGCACGAGCGTTTGCGCGACGAGCCGCGCTTCCGCAAGGCGGTCGAGGAGCTGTGGCCGCACGCGCTCGGTGTCCTGCCGGCCGAGCTGCGCGGCGAGCTCGTCACACGGGTCGGGCTCCCCGAGGGCGAGGCAATCGAGCGCGGGACGCACACCGAGGAGCTCGTGCCGCTGTGGGAGGAGATGACGATGGTGCGGCGCTCCGCGCCGGCGGGAGCGCAATGGTGACGGAGACCGTCCCGAAGCTGCTCGACTGGGCGCGACGGCTGCAGGCGATCGCGCAGACCGGCGTGGCCTACGACGGGACCCGCGTCTACGACCGCGAGCGGTACGAGCAGGTGCGGGAGATCGCCGCCGAGATGTTCGCGTCCGATGGGGACATCTCGGCCATCGACGCGCGTCTCGCGCTCGAGACGGGCCACGCGACGCCGAAGCTCGGTGTTCGCGGCGTCGTCTTCCGCGACGAGAAGCTTTTGCTCGTCCGCGAGAACGGAGCGTGGGCCCTGCCGGGGGGTTGGGTAGACGTCGGAGAGAGCCCGAGCGAAGCGGCTGTCCGCGAGGTGCTCGAGGAATCGGGCTACGAGACGCGAGCCGTGAAACTGCTGGCGTTGCTCGACCTCGACCGGCACAGCGACGAGCCGCACGCGTGGCACATCTGGAACGCGATCATCCTTTGCGAACTTCTCAACAGCGACCAACAGCTCCTGCGCGGGGAAACCGACGAGGCAAGCTTCGTCGGACGCGACGCCGTGCCCCAGCACCTGCGTTCGGACGAAGCAACGCGCAAGCTAATCGAGCGGGCCTTCGACCATCGGGAGCATCCGGAATGGCCGGCGGACCTGGACTGACCGAGCCGCAGGTCTGGGAGGCGCTCGAGGAGATCCCGGACCCGGAGATCCCGGTCGTCTCGCTCGTCGACCTGGGAGTCATCCGCTCGGTCGATGTCTCGAACGAACGCGTCCGGATCGAGTTCACGCCGACCTTCCTCGGCTGCCCCGCCCTCGAGTTCATGAAGCGTGCGATCGAGGAGAAGGTTCCGGGCGCCGAGGTCACGGTGATCCAGGACGACTCGTGGTCGACGGACAAGATCACGCCGGCCGGCCGCGAAAAGCTCCGCGCCGCCGGCTTCGCGCCGCCCGCTCCTCGTCTCCTCCAGCTGCAGTCGCAGGTGCACAAGTGCCCGTATTGCGGCTCGACCGAGACGCGGCTCGAGAACATCTTCGGCCCCACACCGTGCCGCTCGCTCCGCTACTGCGAGAGCTGCCGCCAGCCGTTCGAGCAGTTCAAGACGATCTAGTTCAGGATTGGTCGCGGCGCTCCGTTCCCCCGAGCACGAGGAGACACCATGACACGCCCGATCGCTCCCGAGGATCTGTTCCGCTTCGCGTTCGTCGTCGCCGCCGACCTCTCCCCCGACGAGACGCGAGTCGTCTTCGCGCAGACGCGCATCGTCCCCGGGGAGGGCGAGGACGCCGACGAGGTCGAACACAGTGACCTGCATCTGCTCGACGTCGAGAGCGGCACGGTCAGACGGCTGACCTACAGCGACTCGACGAACTCGGCGCCGGCGATCTCCCCCGACGGCTCGACGGTCGCCTTCATGTCGAGCCGGACGGAGAAGCCGCAGCTCTGGCTGCTCCCGCTCGACGGCGGCGAGCCGCGCCGGTTGACGGATCTGCCTCAGGGTGTCGGGGGTGGTCCCGTGTGGTCGCCGGACGGAAGCAAGGTCGCGTTCACCGCCGGCTCGCAGGAGGAGCCGCGCAAGCCCGAGCATCCCTACCGCGTCACCCGCACCATGTGGCGCTTCGACGGAGTCGGCGTGCTCGAGGACGCGGTCCAGGACGTCTACCTCGTCGACGCCGCGGACGAAGCGGCCGAGCCGCGCCGGCTGACGGACGACCGCTTCATGAACTCGATGCCGAAGTGGAGCGCCGACGGGCAGTCTCTCGTCTACGTCGCATCGCACGACCCGGACTCCCACGAGCTCATGTCGAGGCTGCGGCGCGTCGACCTCGAGGGCACGGTCACGGACCTCACGCCTCCCGACGGGCTCGTCGCGAGCCATGCGCCGATGGCCGACGGCCGTGTCGTGTACGTCCTGTACTTCGAGCGGGACAAGGTGATCGGCTCGCGGCCGTCGCTCTACGTCCTCGACCCGGCGACCGGGGATCGCACTCGTCGCGGCGCGGACATCGAGGGCCACATCGAAGGCGGGATCCAGCCCGACCACCCGGCAGCGGGGCTCGAGGGCCGGTTGCTCCTCGGCGAAGGAGAGCGGGACGTCCTCGTGACGGTGCAGACGGGAGGCGAGGTCGCTCTCGTGCGGGTCGCGCTCGACGGCGACGAGTCCCACAGCGTCGTGGCCGGCGGCACCCGCGTCTGCGTGCCGGTCGCCGCTCGCGGCCGGAGTGTGCTCTTCGGCGCGTTCGGCTTCACCGAGCCGGGCGACCTCCACCTCGTCGATCTCGGCACAGGAGAAGAGCGCCGGCTCACCCGACTGAACGAAGAGTTGCTCTCGGAGCTCGAGCTGCCGGCGGTCGTGCCGTTGAGCTTCTTGGGCATCGACGGAGCGCCGGTCGAAGGCTGGTTCCTGCGCCGGCCGGGATCGGACGAGCCGCTGCCGACACTCCTCGGCATCCACGGAGGGCCGCACTCCGCCTGGGGCGCCCAATTCAACTTCGACCACCTCATGTTCGCCGGCGCCGGCTACGGCGTGCTGCTGGTCAACCATCGCGCGTCCACCGGCTACGGAGACGCCTTCGCCACCGCGATCAGGGGCGACTGGGGCAACCTCGACTACGCGGACCTGATGTCCGGCGTCGATCACGCGATCGAGGAAGGGCTCGCCGACCCGGACAGGCTCGGCGTCTACGGGATCTCCGGCGGCGGCAACCTCACGGGCTGGGTGATCGGGCATACCGACCGGTTCAAGGCCGCCTGCCCCGAGAACCCCGTCTTCAACTGGTTCTCGATGTACGGCACGAGCGACCTCGGAGCCGACTTCAGCGTCCGGGAGCTCGGAGGCACGCCGTACGAGGTGGAGGACGTGTACCGGCGCTGCTCGCCGATCACCTATGCGGACCGCGTCACCACCCCGACGCTGTTCCTGCAGCACGAGGCCGACAACCGCTGCCCGGCCGAGCAGACGGAGCAGTTCTTCACCGTGCTCCGCGTGAACGGGGTCCCGGCGGAGATGCTCCGCTTCCCGAACACGCCGCACGCGGGATCCGTCCTCGGCCCGATCACGCACCGGCGGGCCCAGAACGAGGCACTGCTCGAGTGGATGAACCGCCACGTGCTCGGGGTCGCGGCGGCGGCCGAGGAGAAGGAGCTGGTCGAAACTCGCTGAGGGATTTACCTCTTCCATTCTTCGTCCCGACCGTGCGGACGGGCTTTGGAAGTTCGCGGGTTTTGTAAATTGGACTTGCGTGCCGGACCGGTTGCGTCTATCGTCCGCCCGCGCACAGGACCGACCAATGCTGATGAGCCACGCCAACATCGAAACCCTTACGGCGGCCGCGACCTACGTCGCGACCGGCGCGTCGTGCCGGGAGGAGCCGTCCGGCTTCTCGCTGCTCGACGACGACCAGGCCCCCGCTCGGAGGTGCTACCGCTAGACGTGTAGCGGCATAGCAGCTCGACGCGAGGGCGACCCGAGAGGGTCGCCTTCGTCGTTCGAGGGAACGCAACGACGACCACGAGGTGATGCGCAGCTGAAGAAGACCCAGAACTGAATCGAGGCCCCGCCTGAGAGAGAAAGGCCCTCGCCCGCCGGGGGCGCGGTAAATGATGCTGTTCACATGACAGCTGCTTTTGCCTGCGCATTTGCGGTCAGATTAGAGCGCCGGGCTCACAGAACGCCTCCACGAAGACGCGCGGATGCAACGAGGCCGCAGCGATCCAGGGTCGAAGCGTAGGCGAGTGGCTTGAACAACATCGTCGTGTCACGGACGCGGCGAGACATAGAGATTCTTCGTTTCGGGATCGTCTAGCCGCGACGCGCCGCAGGTTCGGCTCCTGCCGGCCACACCTCCCAGCCGGCCAGACCTTGCACACAGCGCGGGAGAGGAGCAGCCGTCCTCGCGAGCCTCATGAGCTCGAGACCATGGGTTCGAAAGCCCAACCGCGCAATTCGGGGACGTAGCTCAGAGGCAGAGCATTCGCTTGTCAGGCGACAGGCCGCCGGTTCGAGTCCGGTCGTCCCCGCTCGTGATGGCCGTGGCGTAACGGCAGCACGGCGAGCTCCAACCCCGCAGGCCAGTGTTCGAATCCTGGCGGGTTGCTCCATCACTACGAACGACGAAAGGAGGACGCATGACGGACGAGACGATGACGCTCGGCGAGGCCCTGACGGTCCGCGCCGACATGCAGCAGCGCCTGGGCGAGCTCCGCGCCCGCCTGGTCGCAGTCGCGAAGGTGCAGGAGGGCGAGGCGCCGGCCGAGCAGCCGGACGCCCTGCTCGCCGAGTTCGAGCAGACGGCCGAGCGCCTGCGGAGGCTGATCGCGCGCATCAACCGCACGAACCTGACGGTCGTGACCGCGAACGGTGAGACGCTCACCGACGCGCTCGCCCGTCGCGACGTGCTGGCGTTCCGCTTCAAGGTGCACCGCGAGCTCGCGGCTGCAGCATCGGAGCAGTCGGAGCGCTACTCGCCGCGTGAGATCAAGATGACGGCGACGGTCGACGTCGCCGGCCTTCGCCGCACGGTCGACGAGCTCGCCCGCGAGCGCCGCGAGCTCGACGTGGCGCTGCAGGCGGCGAACTGGGCGAACACGCTCGCCGACTGAAGGCGGTGGGCGCGGAGAGCCGCCGTAGGGCGTGTACCAGGGCGGCAGCAGCCCGGAGAGCTGCAGACCACGCGACTGGAAATCGCGCCGGGTAACGCCAGGGCCGGGCGGTTGGCGGTTCGAGTCCGCCCCCGCACGGGGCAGCGGCCGGCACCCGTCACGGCTCAAGACGTAAGGAGCAGGACGCACCACCAGGTGCAGACTGCGGCGGCTCTCCGCGCCCACCGCCCGCCCGACCGCAACTTCCCAATCAGAGAGGAGAAAGCTGATGCAACGGCATCTGTACGTCGTGCCGCGGCCGCACAGGCCGCGGCCGGCCAAGGTCGTCCAGCTCGAGGTGCGGCGTCAGCTGCGCCGCGAGGCCGAACGGCCCCGGCCTCCGGCTCGTCCGGCGGCCTGAACCGATGGTGGAGGCGCCGGCGGCACAGGCAGACGCCCGGTCTCGCCGGTGTCTCCAGCAGGCAACCGTCAAGAAACGCGGGCGAGGCGCTCGGCGAAGGCCGGGTCCTCGGCGCTCAGCCGGTCGATCGCCGCTCGCTCGACTGCGACGACGACGACGTCGCTCAGGGCACGGACGCGCGCGGTGCGCCGCGCGTCGGCCGACAGGACCGCCCGCTCGCCGACGACGGAGCCCGGCCCGAGCTCGCGCGCTCCCTCAGGCGCCTCCACGACGAGGTGCCCCTTCACCACGACGAACACGCCGGTTCCGGGCTGGCCGTGCTCGATCAGCACCTTTCCGGCCTCGAACTCGACCCGGGAGCCGACGGCCTCGAGCCTGCGTAGATCGTCCTCGTCCACGACGCCGAGTATCGCACCAGCGGAACTCCCCGACGTCGGAGAGCATCGCCGACCCGTGACGCGTAGCGCGCAGCTGCGTCGGTACGCTCACGGCGTGGCCGTCGAGATCCACTATTGCCCCGTCTGAAGCGGCTACGACCGACGGGCCGCGAGTCTCGCGGCCGAGCTGAAGGAGAGTGGAATCGAGGCCTCGACCCGAGAAGGGAAGAAGTCCCAGTACGACGTCCTCGCCGACGGCGAGCTGATCTTCTCGAAGCAGAACGAAGGACGCTGGCCGGAAGACGGCGAGGTCCTCGGTCTGCTGAGCGCTAACTCCCGCTGAAGCGTGCCTCCCGCTTCTCGCCGAAGGCGGCGACGCCCTCGCGGAAGTCGTCGGTCCGGGCCGCCTCGGCCTGCGCCTCCGCCTCACGCTCGAGCTGGTCCGCGAGCGTCGCCGTCGCCGCGGCGTCGTAGAGCCGCTTCGTCAGCGCGATCGCACGCGTCGGCGCGGCCGCGAGCCCGGCGGCGTGCTCCGCCACGCGCGCCGGGAACGAGTCGGCCTCCACCACCTCGGAGACGAGCCCCCAGGCGTGCGCCTCCGAAGCGGTCAGGCGCCTGTTCGAGGTCATCCACTCGAACGCGCGCGCCGTCCCGAGCAAACGCTGGATGAAGTACGTCCCGCCCGAGTCCGGGATCAGGCCGATGCCGACGAAGCCCGGGACGAAGAAGGCGTCGTCGGACGCGAGCCGGACGTCGCACGCGCACGCCAGCGAGAGCCCGGCTCCCGCGCAGACGCCGTTCACCGCCGCGATCACCGGCTTCTCGAGCGAGCGGATCGCCATGACATTGACGTGGTAGGTGGCCCTCAGCATGGCGGCGACGTCGCCGGACTCGCCGAAGGCCGTGAGGTCCTGCCCGGCCGAGAAGCCCCGGCCGGCGCCGGTGATCACCACCGCGCGCACGGCCGGAACGCGTGCCTCCTCGAGCGCCGCGTGCAGCTCCTCGTGCAACGTTCGCGTGAAGGCATTGAGCTTGTCCGGCCGGTTGAGCGTGATCGTCTGGACGGCACCGTCGCGCCCGACCTCGACCTCGGGCATTACGACAGCTCGAGGAACTCGACGGTCGGCTGCGGGAAGCCGCGCCTGTACGCGTCCTTCCCCGTCGCCATGAACTCGTCGCTGCGGATCGCGCTCCGGAACGCAGGCTCGTCGGCGAACTCCCATTCCGCGTAGTACGCGTGCGACGGCTCGCCCATCGGCGCGCCCGTGACCTTGCCGTGCCGGAAGACGCCGCCCGGCACCTGCGCGCACAGCTCCGCGTGCTCCGCGTACGCCTCCGCATCCGGCTCGTGCTCGTAGAGGACTGCGACCCTGTACATAGACTCCTTTCGCAGCTGGCGGGAGGACGATAACCCGGGCAGGAGGAGGAGCGATGGCAGGCAAGCTGGTTCACGTCGAGATCAAGGCTGGAGACGTCGATCGCGCGCAGGGGTTCTGGAGCGGTGTCTTCGGCTGGGAGATCTCCCCGTCCGGGATGCCGGACATCGACTACCGGCTCTTTCGCACCGGCGAGGATCAGGGCGGCGGGCTCATGGCCGGCGACGCAGGAAGCCTGGACGTCTACTTCGACACGGACGACATCGACGCGACGATCGGAAAGGTGCGCTCGGGCGGCGGCGAGTCGAGCGACAAACAACCGATTCCAGGCATCGGTTGGTTCGCGAACTGCAAGGACACCGAGGGAAACTCGTTCAACCTGTTCCAGGGAGACGACTCGGCCGGCTAGCGACCGGCTCCGAGTCGGACCACACCACCGCAGGAGGATCGAGCTCGCGCAGCACGTCCGTCGAGGGCAGGGGCCACTCGTCGTGATCGTTCGCCGTCGCGTCTGTCTGATCGTTCACGACGGATGAACGACGGCTCGACCGATCCGGTTACGCGGGGCGGCGATCGAGAACGCGCAACGCCTTCCCCTCGCTGCGCGGGATCGACCCCGGAGGGAAGATCTCGACGCGCACCGTCAGCCCGAGGGCGCTCTCGAGCCGCTTGCGCACCGGAGCCGCCTCGAGGGTCCCCTCGACCTGGACGGTGAGCTCGTCGAGGTGACCGGGGCGCTCGACGACGAGCTGGTAGTGCGGTGCGAGCTCCGGGATCGCGAGGAGCGCGCGCTCGATCTCGCTCGGAAAGGCGTTGACGCCGCGGATGATCAGCATGTCGTCGGTCCGCCCGACCACGCGTGACATCCGGGCGAACGTCCGGCCGCAGACGCACGGCTCACGCGTCAGCGAGGCGAGGTCGCCGGTGCGATAGCGCAGCAGCGGCAGCGCCTCCTTCGTCAGCGTCGAGAAGACGAGCTCGCCGACGGTTCCGTCCGGCAGCGGCTCGCCCGACTCCGGGTCGACGACCTCGACGAGGAAGTGGTCCTCGTTCACGTGGGCACCGTCCCGCGCCTCCGTGCACTCCGCCGAGACGCCCGGCCCCATCACCTCGGAGAGCCCGTAGACGTCGACCGCGGTCAGCCCGAGCGCGCGCTCGATCGCCTCGCGCAGCCCCTCCGTCCACGGCTCGGCGCCGAAGAGGCCCGCGCGGAGCTTGGTGGCTGCCGGCTCCGAGATGTGGTCGGCGATCGCCAGCGCGTAGCTCGGAGTGCAGCAGAGGATCTCGGCGCCGAGATCCTCGAGCAGCTGCGCCTGCCGCGGCGTGTTGCCGCCCGACGCCGGCACGATCGTGCACCCGAGCCGCTCCGCGCCGTGGTGGAAGCCGAGGCCGCCGGTGAAGAGGCCGTAGCCGTAGGCGTTGTGGACGACGGTGCCCGGACCGGCACCTGCCGCCGCGAGCGCACGGGCGCAGCAGTCCGCCCAGGCCGCGAGGTCGGCCCGCGTGTACGCGACGATCGTGGGCTTGCCGCGTGTGCCGGAGGAGGCGTGGATGCGAACGCACTCCTCGAGCGGCACCTGGAGCAGGCCGAACGGATACGCATCGCGCAGCTCCGACTTGACGCGGAAAGGCTGCTCCGGCAGCGCCTCGAGCTCGACGCCGAACCGTTCCCGGAGCCGCTCGCGCTGGAGCCGCTCGAGCTCCGGCCGCGGCATCGTCTCGAGCTCGGGCTGGAAGATCGGCACGCGGCCGATTATTGTCTTTCTGCAAGCGCCTTACGGATCGACCTGAGGAGGAGCGGCGTGCGCGCAGCGTTCAGTGCCATCGAGAGGCCCGCAATGACCTACTTGGAGGTATGGACGCTTGCTTCGCAGAACGCTCAATCTCGGGATCCTGGCGCATGTAGACGCCGGTAAGACAACTCTCACCGAACGGCTCCTCCACGCCGCCGGCGTCATCGACGAGGTCGGCAGCGTCGACAAGGGCACGACGCGGACGGACTCGCTCGCGCTCGAGCAGCGCCGCGGCATCACGATCCGCTCCGCGGTCGTCTCGTTCTCGATCGACGACGTGACGGTGAACCTGATCGACACGCCCGGCCATCCGGACTTCATCGCCGAGGTGGAGCGGGTGCTGAACGTGCTGGACGGCTGCGTGGTCGTGCTCTCGGCCGTAGAAGGAGTCCAGCCCCAGACGCGGATCCTGTGGCGGGCGCTCGAGCGGCTGGACGTGCCCACGCTGCTGTTCGTGAACAAGATCGACCGCGTCGGCGCGGATCCGGAACGCGTGCTCGACGAGATCGAGCAGCGGCTCACGCCCGAGGTCGTGCCGATGGGGTAGGCGGCCGGGCTCGGGACGCGCTCGGCGGCGTTCTCGTCGTTCGGCCCCGCCGACGACGGCCTCGCCGAGCGCTGTCGCGACGGCGAGCTGCATCCCGTCTTCTTCGGCTCGGCGCTCGTCGGGGCGGGCGTGGAAGAGGTGATGGACGGGATCGCTCGGCTGCTGCCGGCCCGTGGAGACGACGGCGAGGGGCCGCTGTCGGCCTGCGTCTTCAAGATCGAGCGCGGCCCGGACGGCGACCGGATCGCCTATACCCGCGTCTTCTCGGGAACGGTGCAGGTGCGAGACCGCTTCGTCGCCGGCAAGGTCACCGCGATCCGGGTCTTCTCCGACGGGGACGCGCTGCAGCGGGACGAGGTGCGCGCGGGCGAGATCGCGAAGCTCTGGGGCCTGGCGGAGATCCAGGTCGGCGACTGGCTCGGCGAGCCGCGACGCGACGTCGAGCACCACTTCGCGCCGCCGACCTTCGAGTCGGTCGTGGCACCCGCCGACCCTGCGGAGGGCCGGCGCCTGCGGGTCGCGCTCGACCAGCTCGCGGAGCAGGATCCGCTGATCGACGTCCGCCAGGACGACACGCGCGGCGAGATCTCGGTGTCGCTGTACGGGGAGGTGCAGCGGGAGGTGATCGAGGCCACGCTCGCCGACGACTACGGCCTCGGCGTCGAGTTCCACGAGACAACGGTCATACACGTCGAACGCGTGGTCGGCAGCGGCGAGGCTCTCGAGGTCCTGCACGCGAAGACGAAGTCCAACGTCACGGGGAAGAGCTCGCCCGAGAGCTCCAACCCGTTCCCGGCCACGCTGGGGCTTCGCATCGAGCCTGCCGAAGCGGATTCCGGCGTCGAGTTCCGGCTCGACGCGGGGGTCGGGGTTCGACTGCTGCCACTGTTCGTCTACAAGCGCGTCGACTCGTTCGTCGACCACATGTCGGGCTACGTCCGCGAGA